>Ga0209536_100004131_pt1 | contig 23035 bp, 18 predicted proteins | sample DeeMarSeWOR28_12_FD_187461 | JGI IMG/M metagenome (GOLD analysis project Ga0209536, IMG submission 187461) | Marine sediment microbial communities from White Oak River estuary, North Carolina - WOR-2-8_12 (SPAdes) (version 2) | ecosystem: Environmental > Aquatic > Marine > Intertidal zone >... | reverse complement strand
CAGCCAGATTATCTTGCCGTAATTGGACGACGGCATATGGCTTTTTGCCGGTTCGAGGATCCAGGAGGCCCACAGGGCGCATGGGACCGAATCTGATGGAATCCTTGCTGCGTTTGGCCATCACTTCTATCGGCAAACAGCCCTCGAAAAAGTTGGCGTTTTCACGTTCAAAGTCACGCAGCGTAATTTGCTCAGCCGATACCAGAGCATCGTAAAAGGCCTCGTATTCAGCTTTTGTCATCGGACAATTAATATAATCGCCATCCACCTGGCTGCCTTCTTCGTAACGAGAAGCCCGGAAGGCGATGTCCATATCGATTGATTCGTAACTGACGATGGGCGATAGGGCATCATAGAAATACAGGTAACCCTGTCCAGAGAGCTGGTCGATAGCTTGTGCTAAGGGGCTGGAGGTCAGCGGTCCACTGGCGACGATACAAGGAGTATCGGGTAATTCTGTCACCTCCTGACGGATTATCTCGACGTTATCGTGATTCGATAACTTTTCGGTGACCATTTCGGCAAAAAGCTGGCGATCGACTGCCAATGACGAGCCAGCCGGCACGGCCGTGGCCTCAGCACAAGAGAGGATCAGGGATCCCAATCCCTTTAACTCAGCTTTTAACAGGCCAGGCGCTTTGTATGGCATGACCGAACCCAGTGAATTGCTGCACACTAACTCTGCCAGATCTTCGGAGACGTGGGCTGGCGTCGTCTTTTCTGGCCGCATCTCGAATAGTTTCACCTGGATGCCAAGTTCGGCCGCTTGCCAGGCCGCCTCGCATCCGGCAAGACCCCCACCTATGACTATAATTTCAGCCGTCATATTTCAATTTTAACACATGCATCGATATTACGGCGTCCGTTCGCTACACTTCATTCTTTATCCAATCCCCTCAACTTCTCCAAGATTTGACGTGCATGTGCATCGTCGGGATCCGCTTTCAGGGCTCGATCGAACCAGTATTTGGCATCATCATATTCTTTGCGGTCACGGTAGATTAGGCCGATGTTATAGGCCACGTTTGGAGCGATTGGATTAATATCGAGGGCGTGCTGGAAAGCCTTAATCGCCTTTTGCTGATCTTCATCTCGTGCCAGAACTGGATTCCCAAGATAAGCAGCCCCCAAATTCGTCCAGAACATCGGATTGTCGGCTGCAAATTCTCTCATGGGTTCTAACACTTCGACGGCACGCTTAAACCGTTTGGACAAAATATAAGCAGCTCCCAGGTTAATGCCTGCATCAACATGGTCAGGAACAAGCTTATGGGCTTTAACTAATAGCGGCAATGCCTCGGCCGGCTGGCCTTGATGTAACAACTGCGACCCTTCACGATACAAACGGTCAAATGAGTCGTCTACCATCACAAGTTGCTCCGGATTGGAGAATCAACAATAAAAAAGGCGATCTCAGGTGCAGCTTACCCATGCACGCTTTCGATAAAGGATAATGGAGTCAAGACTTCGATCTGGGCAAGCCGAAGAAGAATAAGCTCATCAAGAAAAAACCGACCAGTACGGCCACCAACCATATGCCGCCCTGTTGCCAGAGTCGTTCTGGGAAAGATTGGGGTGACAAATCCTCTAGCCATTCCTCGTTCAATTCCTCCAATGTCCGGTCGATCGCTCTGGTCGTCACCGACTGGCAATCAGCGCCATCAGCTAAAGCTCGTATCATCTGCAATATGGCAAAGTTTCCGTATTCAGCCTGGATGTAGCGGATGAATGATGAACTTTGGGCATAAGCGATCAGCGCTTTACTGCTCTCTGTCGGGAAAGATTGGCACAGTTCGGCAAAGGGTATCGTGCTATTTGTAATTACCGCCTCTTCCAGGATAGTCTCGTAATCGCCGTTGGCCGCTTCCTCAAATAAGGTAGCCAGACCCTCGTCGAACCAAATCGGGATAGCCCCATAATTCGCACCAGTTGCCTCATAGAGTAACATGTGGCTTAGTTCATGCGGAATGGTCTTTTCCAACTCAATTGCGGCCGTTCTTGGGTTTGTCGCCGAAACCAGGATGACGCCCAGATCGGGATGGGCATGCCCGCCAACCCAATCCCGCCCTGTCAATCGTAATGCAGCCCGTAAGTCATCAGCCGAAGGATAGACATAGATCCGGAGAGGATTTGGTGGCTCAAAAGGAATGTAACTTTGTTGGCGAGGTAATGCCTTGACAACGGCATCCATCGCCGCCTGACCAACACTGGCATCATCACCTGTCCAAAACACAACCATGCCGTCTTTTTCAAGCTTTTCCCAGGTATATTGGTCATGGACGTAATCAATATGGGCTTCAGGCAATGTGACAGCATTCCCATCTTTGTCCTCTACAAGCCACCAGTAAGTGACGGTGGTAAATGGAGCCAGACGGTACTGGGTTAAATCGAGGGATTGTTCAATTTGAATCTCTTTTTTGGAGTTGATTTCCACCTCAGTTGTCAGCGTATTCGGTAACTCAGGTGCACGTACAAACAAGGTTACATTTTCGATGGGCACCTCACTCTGGGCTGATAATCTGAAGCGCATGATCTGTCCATAACGATAATCCACTTCTGATTTCGCAGTAATTGGCATTTCTTCCTGCCCATATACCATGTTTGGGAAAAACAAGGTTAGCAGAATCAAGGTTATGATGGGTAAGAATTTCGTTATGGCACGAAGGGTGCGGGATGGCCGGGATTTATAAAGAGAGGGCATTAAAGCAATAGGATTATAGTGGTCAGAATGCCATTTGTATTCTGCCAAGATCAAGACTCCCTTGTTCACAAGCTAAGCAGCGTAATCACCAAGGGTAGTGTAATTGCACTGAGCAGAGTTGACAATACTACTGTGCTAGTGACCAATCCCGGGCGAACGTCGAATTCAGTGGCCAAGATAGTGGTTATGACGGCCGTTGGCATACTAGCTTCGATGATCGACGTAGCCCTACTTAAACCTTGTAAACCCATGAAGCCAGCCACTAAAACAGCGACGACAGGTCCAATTACCAACCGAATCATCGACGCCGGGATTGCCAACCGCACCCTGGTTATGCTTTTTAAATCGGCAATTTGCATGCCCAGCACGACGAGCATCACCGGTATCGCGCCGGCGGCCGCAATTTCAATACTGCGCATCAACGGTGAAGGAATCGGAATAGACAATGAATACACGATAAGGGCCAATAACACCGCGTAGGGGGCTGGCAACCGGACGAGACGCCTTAGAGAATCTTGCCAGCTAGCCTGTCCCATTGAGGCGATAAAGACGCCTAATGTAAACACCAATATCGTACTGATCCCGAAATAGATTGAAGCCCTGGCGAGACCTTCCTCCCCAAAACGAAGCTGGTTAAGGGTAAGACCATAGTTACCACTGTTGACGATCATGACCACCAGAATTAAAGCAACAATATCAATTCGTGGCAGTCTCATTAGCTTGCCTGCCATGAAGGCAACCATAGCCATCATTAACGTGACAGCAACTGCAAAAACTCCTAACTGCAGGAGCTCCCATCCTGGCAAACCAGAATTTACCAGAGTAGTAAAGACAAGGGCGGGCGAGAAGGCGTAGAAAGATAGGCTAGAAAGCGTTTTTTTATCTAAGCCTAACCTCTTTCTTAATCCATACCCGATCGAAGCAACGAGGAATATGGGAAGGATGTTTTGAAAGAATACGTTGAAAAAACCGCTCACTAAGTCCGCCGGTTATGCACTGGGAAACGCGTCATTATCCAGATCATTTTCCCAGTCAAACAATGATAAGTCAATATCACTGTCTAACCAGCCCATTTCTTCAATCGCTTCAATGGCCGCATTATGCACGTCTGACGCCTCTGGATCTATAACCAGATCCTGTAGGACCTGTTCGGCTAGATCGCCACCAATTTGTCCCATGGCAGCAATAGCCATCAGTCGCACCTCTAATTCTTCATCCCAAACTAATTCGGCCAGATTAGGGATGAAATCGCTGCTCCCAATTTCACCAGCCGCTCGAGCCGCTTCGATTCGCATCTCCATCGTCGGGTTAAGCATCTCATCGATGATGATCGGCAACCATCGCGCGTCTGCGCTTCGGCCCATGGCAAATACGGCACTGATCTGCATATCTGGATCGCCTTCGTCATAGGCCTGTTCAATAAGTGAAGATACACGTAAATGAGAAGCCGCTCCCAACGATTCCAGTGCCGCGCGTTTTACACTCTGAGGCGTTTCTTCGGAATCTATCTGGCCAATCAATCTTTCAACGATTGGCGAGATGTTTTCGTATGGAATTTGCTGCCATTCACCCATCAAAACGTAATGACCGAGTGTAGCCGCTGCTAAGGATCTAACCTCAGTATCCGCATCTGACTCCATCAACCTGATGATTGGATCTATCAAGGCCAAACGGTCTGTATCCCATAAGCCATCCAGAGAAGCCATGCGGACTGATGGCGCCTCGTCTGCCAGACAATGGCTGAAAACCTCAGAAAAATCTACCTGGAAATTTTCCTCGCTGATATCGGCCAGGTGACGGATGATGACTCGTCGTCGTTCTTCCTCGATTCCCGACCACTCTGTACAAAAATGGTCCAATTCGTCAGGTGAAAGATCTGAAAGCTGGAATAACATCGGAATAGATATCGGTCGGTCGCTTCTGAGCGAGTTCATGACATCTTCGATTGTATATTTGTTTTCGTTTATCATATTTCTCTCAAAAAAGAAGATTAGAGATCGCTGGCCAATCCCTAATCTCTTTCTCTGCATTTGCGGTATGCAAATGTTGAAGTCAGATTTTTAACAAATTAGAACGGAATGATCGGGTTAACGATATCCTGAATTATGATTAAAACCATCAAACCAAGTAGAACAAGCATGCCCACTAGGTGAACCATACCTTCTCTTTCCGGTTCGATCCGCCGGCCCCGTACGGCTTCGACCAAAACAAATGTTATCCGGCCTCCATCAAGGGCTGGTATCGGCAATAGGTTGGTGAAGCCTAAAGCCACGCTAATTACCGCCGCAAACCACAATAAAGGGAACCAATCCCGTTGTGTTGCCGTTTCTTCGGCGGCCCGGCCGGCGAGCTGGCTGATGCCAACCACACTAATTGGTCGTGCCTCGTTGGCTGTAATCTGACCTTGAATCAACATGATAGGGGCGCGCAAAGTACCCCAGATGACATCTACAATAGTTTGACCAGCTTGTTTTAGGGAAGTGATTGGATCGCTTGGGATCTTCTCTCCTGTCGCCCGATCGGCGATTCGAATACCTGTTGGTCCTTCCTGGCCTTCGGTATATTCTCCAGGCGATCGTGGTGTCATAATCAGTGTAATTTCTTCACCAGCGCGAAAAACAACTACTTCTAATGGCTGGCCAGCATTGGCATAGACTTCTTCTCTAACGACCCCCGAACTATCGGCTTCACGTCCATTGATCTCAAGGATGGTATCGCCCGCCATCATGCCAGCAACCATAGCAGGGGAATCCACCATCACATCGTCCACGATAGGTCGGTAACGGGGTGGTCCAATCATAAAAGCAATCCAAAGCAAGACGATAGCAAAGAGAAAATTTGCACCAGCGCCAGCCGACAGTGTAAAAAGGCGAGCCTTTTTGGAAGCTGCTGCCAGACCGCCTTCAACTGTTGGGTCGTCTTCGCCTGCAGGGCGAACAAAACCACCAACTGGAATCCAATTTAACGAATAAATCGTATCACCCCGCTTAAAGAGCTTGACCGCACGGGGAGGGAAACCGAGTCCAAATTCCTCGACCTTGATTCCAGAAAGCCGGGCAGCAACAAAGTGACCCAATTCGTGTATCAGAATGATGGGCGTTAAAACGAGAATGAACGCACCGATAGTCCACCAAATAGTCATGATGTTTAATTATCCTACTTACTTCAAACGTTTTCATTAATATGATACGATGAAGCATTCAATTCACTTATTTTTGCATTATACGCCTACGGCCGATCGGAGGGCAACCCCCGAAAAGTAACGCTAACACCTTTCTAACAAGGATGATAAACAAGGCCGACAAACTGGATTAATCGGCCAGCGTCAACAGTTCACTTGGGTTTAGTTTGATCGAAAGGTATCTACAATCTGTGGGCAAAGCTACGGTCGAATCAAAGGCCAGTTTCAATAAAAACTCGTTTTCTCCGGCCATTATTGTGATCGTGACTATCTGGAGCCGACCACGAAATGAAACATCGGACAGTTTTCCTCGTATCACATTGTCGCCAGCGGTTTTTTGCGAAATTATTTGACCCGCTTCAGGCCGGATCAGGAGGGTATGGATATTTCGAACGGGTTTAACCAATTTCTCTACTCGAAATTCACCAATCGAGGTCTTGACCAACGGTGGATCAAAACTGGTGACCTCGGCCGGTAACAAGTTCTGCATGCCTAAAAAGCGGGCCACGAAAGCATTTTTCGGATGTCGATACAAAGAAATCGGTGTGCCCTCTTGTTCGATTTTTCCGGCATTCATTACAAAAACCCGGTCAGCTATCGCGAAAGCCTCTTCTTGATCGTGCGTGACGTAGATGGAGGTCATGCCCTCTGGAGCCGTGGGCTGCCTTTCACCGTCATTGGCATGTGAAGCAACTTCGTCACTATCTGTTAGCTGAGCGGAGCCAATTGATTTCAGAATAGCCCTAAGCTCGCCCATTAGCCTTTCGCGCAACGCTCTGTCCAGCGATCCCAGTGGTTCATCTAGGAGCATCAAATTTGGGGAAGGAGCCAGAGCTCGAGCCAAGGCAACCCTTTGCTGTTCGCCTCCTGACAATTCGTAAACACGCCTATCGCCAAAACCAGCCAGGCTAACGAGGTCCAATACTTGATCGACCCGTTCTTTCTGTCTTTCAGGTTTCCAATGTTGCATTCGCAGACCAAAGGCAACATTTTGTGAAACACTCTTGTGCGGGAACAAGGCATAATCTTGGAATACCATGCCGAAACCACGCCTATGCACTGGAATTCCGGTGAGGTCACGGCCACGTAAAAACAACTGACCGTTATCGGCTGTCTCTAATCCAGCGATGATGCGCAAAAGGGTCGTCTTCCCACAGCCGCTTGGACCGAGTAAGGCGACAATTTCACCCTGTTCCACCCTTAGTGTAATACCTTGCAGAACGGCGAGCGAGTCAAATGACTTTTCGATTCCATAGAGTTCTAGTAGCATAGCTGGCCGTCGGCCTCTTAAAACTCCCCAATGTCCGCAAAACGAAATCGTTCGATGGCTATGAAGCCGGTGGCACAAACGATCATTAAAATGGTGCTCATAGCCAATGCCTGGCCAAAGTTCAAAGCACCAGGCTGACCAAGAAATCTCTGGATCGCAATCGGCATGGTTAAGAAACCACTGTTAGGACGGATGATGAAGCTGGTTGCCCCGAATTCGCCCATACTAACCGTGAAGGCAAAAACGGCCGCAACTAACAATGCCCGGCTCATGATCGGTAGATCTACTTCCCGCCAAACTCGAATTGGTGAAGCCCCTGATATTGTCGCAGCCTCTCGAATGCTCGGCCGGATCCCTTGTAAGACTGGTAATAAACTACGTACGACGAAGGGAAGGGCTACTAAAGTATGGGCGATCAGGACTAACCAAGCCGACGTGCGCAAACGATCCATGGTTAGGACATAGGCAAATCCTAATGTGACGGCCGAAGCACCCAAAGGCAACATGAATACCGGATCGAGCCACCCCCGCCAGCGATTAGGACTAGTTAAAAGCAGAGCACTCAATGACCCAAGAATTCCTGCAATTATCATCGTTAATACGGCATAACCAACTGAGTTCCTCACAGCTACCAAAGGCGGGACAAAGGTAATGCTGCCGCGTCGTAGTTCGGGCAAGGCCTGATAATAGGCAAAGGTTAGTTCACCTTGTCTGTTTAAAAAAGATTGTAACACAAGCGCCAGGAGTGGACTTAACATAAATAGGCCAAGTCCAGCAACCAACAACCCCCATACGATCTTTTGCGACCACTTTTGCGGCTTGGTAAGATTGGCCTGTTGTGGTCGAAAATCCAGGGGAACAATTGATCGCCTCTGCCAATAGGCATATAAGGCCATTAAGGCGAAAGTGAATATTATCTGTAATAAAGCCAGAATTGCGGCTACATCCGGTTTTAAAAAGGTCACATACTGGCGGTAGATTTCGGTTTCCATGGTGCTAAAGGAGGGCCCGCCGAGGAGCAAAATCACACCAAAACTTGTGAAGGTAAAGAGGTAGATAAGGATGGCCGAACTGGTAATAGCCGGCCGTAGTATTGGAAGCGTGATCTCGAAAAACGCGCGGAAGGATGGCGCCCCGAGCATTCTAGCGCTTTCATTCATTCTCGGATTGAGATTGGCCCAAAATCCGCCGACAAGCCTGATTACAACCGCCATATTGTAATATATGTGGGCTAGCAATATCGCAGCCAATGTTTGTTCCAGGCGAAGCGGTGCGCGCTGCAAATCAAGAGCCCCCATCAGGAGATCATTTATGGGACCACCAACACCAAATAAAGCACGGAACGCAGCAGCAACTACCACTGTGGGTAATACGAAGGGAACCGTTACTAAGGCCCGTAAGATCCCCTTTCCAATGAAATCATAACGCGCAAATAGATATGCGAAGGGTAAACCAATGAGGAGCGTCAAAAGGGTTGAAAATGTCGCTTGCCAGAAAGTAAACCAGAGGATCCTCAGATAATATGTTTTACTGAATAGCTCTTCGACAGCTCCGAATGTCAAGCTCAGAGTGAAAATGTTGGCTAGTGGATAAAAGAAAAAAATTATCAGGAATAGCAAGGGGACCACGTACAGGATGTACCGCAAATTATAAGCTGTCTTTGACATCTCTCATTCCAACACGTTTAGTGTTTCCCTTTAGTAATGGGCGGTCAGGATCTGTTTAGCCGGGTGTCGTTGTCGATTTGTTCAATGACAGATTTATGGAGATTATCGAACGACAAGCACGCTGCAAGGGGAACGCTCGACGACGTGGGGGGTCACTTGTTCTGTGAAAATCCGCCCGAATATTCCTCTTGCGGCCGAAGCTCCGATTACCAACAAATCGTAACCACCTTGAAGTGCTTCCCGCATTATCTCATCGGAATCAACACCCTGAGCGATTTCAAGCTTGGCCTCCAATCCTTGATCGGCCAGGTATTGGGCGCTCCAACGGAGGTATCGAGCGATTGGTGTGTTTGTATGCAATAGCTCTTCTAACGTCTCCTCAATTTCGTTAAGGCCTGTGTACATAGTCGGTACCGGGCTGGTGACGTATAGGACATTTACTTTCGCTTGGGCAGCTTTTGCTATTCGCGCTCCAACTTTAACAACCGCTTGGTTCATCTTTTGACCACCGATAGCGATGAGTATCTTATCCAGCTTAACAGGCCGGTCACCCCTGACTACAAGTACTGAAGATTGGGCTTTTCCAGCAACCCTTTTGGTGACCGTGCCAAAAAACGCATCCAATAATCGATCAACCTCATGTGTCCCGACAACAATGACTTCGTAATCGCTCTCCCGGGCCTCACTCAATATTTCTGATAGCACATCACCCTTTCTGATTATTTTATCTACCTCCTCCCGGTTGAGTATTGAGATCGCCCTATCCAAATCAGCCTTCGCTTCTGTTGGATCTGCATCCTCGTCAATTACAGTCAAAACCGCTGCCGGAGAAGATTCTAGCCCGGCGATTAACCCACCAAATCTAACAGTAGGCTCTGAATACGGTAGTTGACGGATGCAAATCAGCGTTTTCATTAGCTAGCTCCACATCTTGTTTTCATCTTAAGACCAATCACTAAATACCTTCCCCACCGCTAATGAGTCGAATGATAACTAAAATGGCACCTATCAACGGTAATGCCGAAAATAGCAGGCGGATTCGTGGACCAGCAAAAAATCGGGTTGATACGGCCCCAATTTGGGCACCAATAGCCGCACCTGTATGCATCACCAAAGCAATAAAGATATCGACATTACCTTTAAGGGCGTGGGTAATCGTTCCATAACCTGAGGAAAAGACGATTTCGAACAAATCCGTCCCGACAGCAACATGAGTTGGAACGCCAATAAGATAGACCAATAAAGGCATTCTTAGAAAACCACCCCCAACGCCAAGAAATCCAGCTAGAACTCCGCTCAACAAACCGACACCCAGTACGACCCAGAGCGAGACTGAAAGGATACCAGAGCCGGGAAACGAAACCATTGGCCACAATTTTATCCCGTGCATACGCTTGGTGATATTCTGAAAGGCCAGGACATCCTTTACATCCAGGCTTTCCGAACGAATCATGCGTATTGCCCGAATGCTTTCCCAGGCAGTGAAGGCACTGATGACTAATAAAATGATCACATACGAAATTCCAACAATCAGATCGACGTTTCCCATTTCTTCAAACAATTCGATCAGTTGAGCTCCCAACTCCACGCCGGTGACAGTTCCCAATATCATGATAACCCCAAGCTTCAAATCGACGTGTCCCAATGTACGGTGACGATTGGAAGCCACAATGGATTTTCCGGTCATATGTGCTAAATCTGTTCCAACGACGATATTAACTGGAACTCCAGTCCAAAATAAAAAAGGGCCGGCAAGAAACCCCCCGCCAACACCAAAAAAGCCCCCCAATATGCCTACCAGGAATCCAATGGCGATCAACACCAGAGGGTTAATGGTAACGCCGGCAATTGGAAATTCCACGGCTACTCCAGACGCTCTAGACCGAGCCGTTCAATCAAAAATGAGGTCACTTTTTCGAGAAAGACAGCCTGGACCACGATCAGTACCAAGGCGACAATAGAATAAACGGGCAAGTTATTGTCATAGAGCGATGTTAACCAGCCCCCTAACGATCGCAATACGAGGATAAAATAGGCGACGACCAGCGCTCCGTAGACAACAAGTTCGATCAAAAAATTACGAATGATTTTGCTGGAGTCGATATCCATCCTGGTTCCCTACAATCGAGCAACATCCATGGATATGCGCTATTCTAACGTATTTGACGATAAGATTGAAGAATGAGGTTTTTTGTTCTTAATCTCCAGGCACGAAAAAGGCATCTTCGGAAATTTTATCGAACTCTCCTGGTTCTTCATCGATCTCACGCCTAAACTGGCTCATATAGAGGTCGTAGTAGAAACCTTTCGCTTCCAAAAGCTCGTCGTGAGTGCCACGTTCGATGATTTGGCCCTGATCTAAAACGAGGACCTGATCGGCATTACGAATAGTGCTTAGACGATGAGCGATTACGAAGCTTGTCCGCCCGGCCAGTAATTCGTCCAAAGCACGCTGAATCTGCCTTTCGGTACGCGTATCTACGCTACTGGTGGCCTCATCTAGAATGAGGACTCGGGGATCGATTAATGCCACCCGGGCAATAGCTAATAATTGCCTTTGCCCCTGGCTCAATCCAGACCCTCTCTCACCTAGAACGGTATCATAACCATTTTCAAGCTTTTGGATGAAGCTATCGGCACGGGCGAGTTTGGCTGCTTCGATAACTTCCTTGTTAGTTGCCTCTGGCCGGCCGTACCGAATGTTATTCATGACAGTGTCACTGAAAAGAAAGGTATCTTGTAATACCATACCTATCTGCTTCCTCAGGCTTCGCTTGGTCACATCCCTAACGTCATAACCGTCAATCTTTACACTTCCACTCCGGACATCAAAGAATCTGGGCAGTAATTTGATGATGGTGGTTTTGCCTGCCCCGGTCGGCCCTACGATGGCTACTGTTTCCCCTGGTCTGGTTTCGATGTCGATGCCCAATAAAACAGGTTCACTGGGATTGTATTCAGCCCAGACATCCTGGAAGCTAATTCTTCCTTCTAACTCGGGTAGATCCATGGCATCTGGCTTTTCTTTGATATCAGGATCGACATCCAGCAAATCAAATATCCTCTCAGCGCCGGCGATAGCGCTTTGTATATTAGTCCACAGGACAGAGATCTGTTGTACCGGCCGATTAAATTGTTGGGTATAGCCGATAAAAGTAATGATCAGTCCCAGGGAAACCGTCGCGCCGAGGATCCCTTGACCGTATAACATTGCCAAGCCACCAACCACGGCAACAATGGCCAGGCTGACATAGCTCAATGCTTCAAGTGTTGGCGCCAATGCGCTCGAATAAGCCTGAGCCTGTATGTTCGCGTCTCGATTGGCTGCGTTGCTGGCCCGAAACTGATCGATATTTTCATCTTCTCGGCTAAATGCCTGAACTTCGCGCACAGCAGCGATATTTTCTTGCAAATCGGCATTTACAGTGCCGATTTCCACACGTGCTCTTCGAAAAGCTTTGCGCGCCTGGTTGGAGAACCATCGAGTGGCGATAAACATCAAGGGCAGGGTTATCAAACTAATAAAGGCAAAGACAGCGCTCATGCGAAACATCACCACCACCACCCAAATTATTAACAGTGAACCCTGGAAAACACTAACCAAACCAAATCCGATGACCTGTTGCATGGTGTCGATGTCATTGGTGACACGACTCATCACGTCACCGGCTTCCTGTTTATTAAAGAAGCCCAGGCTGAGCTCATGGACGTGGTGGAAAATATCGGCTCTAAGATCTCGCAGAACTCGAAAGCCGGCCCAACTCATTAAGTAAAATTGGAGGCTACTAAGCAATGCGCTGCCCCCATAGAGAGCAACGATAAGTAAAACCAGTTGGCCAAGTCCGATGATTGTTTCTTGGGCCGAGGCGAAGGGTTCCGGATCTGTAAACCAACAATTGCCAAAGGCTTCTGCCTGTACCGGTGTCTCCTGATTTTGTAAAACTTCAGGCGGTAACTCGGCCGGGATCTGGCCTAATGTGCCATCTTCGAATTCCCGGGCGGCATAGGGGCCTAAGTAACAATCCACAGCCTGACCAGTCAAATCAGGGATCAATACCTGCATATAAGTTCCACCGATCACGGCAAGGGCAACCAGGACCAGAGCGAGGGCATACAAACGGAAGTAGCCCCATAAACGTCGCAATGTTTTGCCCACACTTTGAGCCTTGCTGGTTTCTGTCCCCATCAATTGTGCATCACGATCGAACATTTCGTTCTCCGATCAATATCAGTAATCAAACGAGTCGCCTAGATGACTTCGATTGCTTGAGGTTCTGGTGTAATATCATCCGCAAGTTGCGAATAGTATATTTCGGCATAAATCGGGCTGTTTTCCATCAGTTCTTCGTGAACGCCAACGGCGGTAATGCGGCCCTTATCCAATACCAGGATCTGATCGGCGTTTAAGACCGTACTGATTCGTTGGGCAATAACAAAGCTCGTTCGCCCTTTCATCAATTTGTCCAAAGCTTTCTGGATCTGATATTCAGTTTGGAGATCTACGCTGCTGGTTGAATCATCCAGGATCAGAATATGGGGATCCATCAACAACGCCCGGGCAATTGCTACCCTTTGTTTTTGGCCGCCACTCAAAGTTGATCCTCTTTCTCCAACGATTGTGTCATAACCTTCGGGAAATTCGACGATGAAATCGTGAGCGGCCGCTGCGCTGGCTGCTTCAATAATCTCCTCATCTGTGGCATCCGGCCGGCCATAGGCGATATTCTCCCGTATTGTGCCAGAAAATAATGTCGTTTCCTGAAGTACAATACCGATCTTCTGGCGCAGGCTTTCGATGGTTACATCGCGAACATCGTGGCCGTCAACCAATACCCGGCCGTGGCTGACATCATAAAAACGCGGTATAAGGTTGATGATCGTCGTCTTGCCGCTACCAGTCGATCCTAACAATGCGATAGTCTGACCAGGTTCAGCGTTCAGGTTGACATCCTCAAGAACCGGATCGCTGCCGCCAAAGTAACGAAAGGTTACCCGCTCAAATTCGACCTTTCCGGTGACGTCTTCCAACTTTATTGCTCCTGGCTTATCCTCCACTTCATTTTTAGCATCGATGATCTCGAAGATCCGATCTGAGCTAGCCGAGGCCTGGGCCATGAGCGAGATAATAAAACCAAGTTGCCCCATTGGGATAAAAACATAAATCAAATAAAGGCTGAACTTTTGCCATTCACCTAACGTCAACGAGCCCTCGACGATTTGTACACCGCCGAAATAGAGGATTGCGGCTTGGCCAAGATTGGCTATCAGGAAGATAAAAGGGAAAAGAAATGAAAAAGTACGGCTAATCCGCATTCGCTGATCTAAAAGGCTATCGATGCTTGCTTGAAAATGAGCCTCTTCCTGTGGTTCTGTTGCAAACGCTTTAACCACTTGTAAACCGGCCAGGTTCTCCTGGAGGATGGTATTAACTTTCCCCAGCCTCTGTTGTGCTTCGCGAAACATCGGTTGGGCCATCCGGCCGAAGACCATAAAAATGACCAAAGCAACAGGCAAAATAGGCAGAATCACCAGGGTAAGTTTAAAATTCGTTATGAGGAGGATGACGAGTGTACCGGTCAGTAGAAGAAAAGCCTGTAAAGCCATCAACAGCCCCTGCCCCAAAAACAATCGCAAGCGTTCGACGTCGTCGGTTGCCCTGATCATCAATTGGCCTGTCCTGTTTCGGTCATGATAACTAAAACTAAGCCGCTGAATCTTTGCGAATAAATCATTTCGCAGATCGAAGGCGATATTATGGGACAATACCTGTGACGCGTAAGCCTGGGTGAAGGAAAATAGCCCACGTGCGATTGCAAAGACGACGATAGTTACACCAGCAATTACCAAAGCTCGGGGGGCATTTTCCAATTCGACCGTCATCGACGACAGATCCAATCCAAGGCGTTCGGCCGCAATTTGTTGAAAATTAGGTGGAAGATTCAAAATAGCCTTATTGCCGACGTTGGTCACGATTGTGTCAATGATGCCTTGCAACAACTGAGGAACGGCCAATTGAGCCAGGGTGGCAATGAGAAGGGCTACGACCGCAATCGCCGTCACCTTTGGGTAACGGCCAACATAACGAATCGAACGAGTAAGCGTCGATGGACTGCGTCTGCCTCTTTGGGTCCTCTCACCGGTTATTTGCATCGTCAACTCCTTAAACCAGGTAACAAAATGTTCGTGGGTTCAAATTTTTTCAAGTCTTGTCGACCAGGTTGGATTCATTGGATTTCGCGCATGCCTTGAGGCGAAGCTTGGTCATTAAGTGACTCAATGTTTCCATTTCTTCTTTGTCCAGGACCCCTATACAATCGGCAATAGCCATGAAATGCTCGCCGGCATGCTCCCGCACCTTTTCCCGGCCGGCATCCGTTAAGCGAATGTTGAATTTTCGTCTATCTCTTTGGTCCAATCGCCTTTCAATTAGCCCGTCAATTTCCAAGTCACGAATAAGCGCGCTAATCGTGTTTCGGCTAGTACCTTGACGCTCGCTGATCTCTGATGGGTTTAACTCGGCTCGACCATCAAATTCCTCGCTCACCATCAGGCTCATGAGAAGCCGGTATTTCGCATAAGATAGACCGGCCGCTGCTAGGCTGTGCTTGCCAATTATCCGGAGAGAATGAGCCGTTTGCCTCACCTCATCCATCAACCGAATTGAGCCTGGATCTACATCTGGATGTAATACATGAATAAGTTCCATCCATTGTTCGCGCCGTTCATTTGTCAGATCATATAAATTAGGCATAAAAAACCTTCCACCATGATTTTAGTAGATATAGAATTATACGATGACGAACTAATCGCGCAAGGACATATGATGTTTTAAGCACCAATTGGTGACTTCCCCAGGTTTTTTACTTAAACGAGCAGACGGTGCTGGCTATTGCAACTCGGTGTAATAGCCCATACCCACGAGCCCTGGGCCCGTGTGTGTGCCTACAACCGGACTTAGCTCAGTGATGATGAGCTCGACCGGATCAAGCCTTTCTATCACCTGTTGTTTGAATCGCTCTGCGTCTTCAGGAGCAGCGGCATGTATGACCGAGGCGTGCAAATTTCCTTTGCCCTCCGTATCAGCAGCAACGACGTCCAGCAACTTCTCGACCGCCTTTCGCTTCGTCCTAATCCTGGCCAAAGGCTCGATACGCCCTTCTTCAAGGTGAAGTAGAGGCTTCATGGACAATAACGAACCTAACAGCCGCTGAGCGCCACCTATCCTGCCACCCCGGTGCAAGTATTCCAGGGTATCGACGACGAAAATGGCGTGGGTGAACGGTATCAGCTCTCTGGCAAGTTGGGCCGCATCCTTGTAGGTAGATCCTTCTTTCAGCGCTCGAGCGACAGCCATGGCCATGAATCCAAGTCCCATAGATGCTGATTGTGAATCAATGATCTCGATAGGAAAATCGGGCATCATATCGGCCGCCGTTAGAGCTGAATCGATTGTGCCACTAAGATATTCGGATATGAATACGCCGATGATAGCCTGATTTTCTTCTGCGAGTTTTCCAAAGAATTCGTGAAATTCGCCGGCCGAGGGTTGAGATGTCGTCGGCAGTTCTTTGGCCTGTCCGAGTCGTTGATAAAACTCACTGGGCGTGATGTCGATGCCATCTAGAAAGGTTTCCCCTTCCCAATTCAGGCATTGGGGTATGACGTGAATATTTAGATCTTCTACAAACTCATCCGGGATATTGGCAGTGCTATCGGTGGCGACAGCAACATTTGACTTACCCATCAAGATACCTCCTCCTAGGTCTCAAGTGCTGGTCACATCGTCAATTATCCGACAAGATGGGCTATTGGGCAATGAATAGCTACTGTCTTGAATTATCACCATTTACTTGACATTTGACTCTATATTAGCTACTATGAAGATGATAACTTAATAAAAACTTAAAAACTGAATAAGCGGGAAAGAAATAGCGCATGGACCTTGTTTTTAGCAAGGTTGACGAGGTGGAGGTTCCCCACAGCGAGGTGGGGCTAACGGTGGAATCTCAGGCGTGGATTGATTGGAATCGAAGACACAACTGAGATTACTGGCGGAAAATCGACAGATCAGCGGATGCCTCCCAGGGTATGGCCAAATCCTGAGCTTCTTCCCCCTCCAGAAAAACGACCTCACAAACCGGCAGGCGTGAGCGGCCGACAAAAGGGTACGTATTGGCCCAACCGTCACATCATCTCGACGACTGATTCCTCTGTTGGAGGGGCGACCGTAACCAGATCCCACACGATCTCCAGGACGCGCCGCTTAAATACAATCAAGTCTTTTAAGCCTACCGGGATTAATTGATCCCAGATAAGGAAAAGATTGGTTTACCCAGGGAGGTATTTCTCATGTGTGGTATTGTCGGTTATATAGGTCCACGTCGCGCTCAGTCCATCATTCTCAATGGTCTGAAACAGCTGGAATATCGTGGATATGATTCGGCTGGCTTGGCTGTTTTGCAAGAAAATGGTCGAATCGCTATCCGCCGCGACGCTGGCAAACTATCAAATCTCGAGGAGCTCGTTCACTTGTCGCCCATCGATGGGCATATCGGCATTGGCCATACGCGCTGGGCCACACATGGCAAGCCAAGCCAGCGTAATGCCCACCCCCACGCCAGTATGAAAGGTCGTGTTGTACTCGTTCACAATGGCATCGTCGAAAACTATGCAGAATTACGCGAAGAGTTAGCCATGGAAGGGATAACCTTCTCCTCAGATACGGATACTGAGGTAATCGTCCAAATGGCGGAACGATTTCTCGAGGCGGGCTTGGATTTTGAAGATGCCATGCGCCAGGTCCTTGGTAGATTGAAAGGAGCCAACGCCGTAGTGGCGATGGCTGTCGATAGTCCGGATCGGTTGATCTGCGCTCGCTTAGGAAATGCGGGGGGAATCGCGTTAGGTATCGGCGATGATGAAATGTTTTTGGCGTCAGATATCCCGGCGATATTAGACCACACTCGGGAAATGGTATTTCTCGACAACCGGCAAATGGCCATTGTGACTCGTGATGGGTACCAGGTTACCGACACTGAAGGTCGTCCGTTGGAGGCCGAAATTCATAGCATACCTTGGGATCCTGTCAGCGCCGTTAAAGGCGAGTATAAACATTTCATGCAAAAGGAGATTTTCGACCAGCCCCAATCTCTGATTAACACATTGCGCGGCCGGGCTGACTTTGAAAGCGGTCAAATTTTCCTGCCTGATTTGAAGCTTTCTCCGGAACTTACAAGCCGCTTGAAACGACTTTTCATCATCGCCTGTGGAACAAGTTACTACGCTGGCTTGATTGGTAAATATATGATTGAGGAACTCACACGTTTGCCAGTCGATGTGGATTATGGATCGGAATTTCGCTACTACAATCCCATCCTCGACGAGGGCGCGGCCGTCATTACCATCACCCAGTCCGGAGAAACGGCCGATACCCTGGCGGCGAGCGATTTAGCTAAAGCTCGGGGAGCAACCTTATGGTCCATCGTCAACGTTATAGGCAGCCAGTCGATGCGTATGTCAGATGGTTACATCACCATGCAGGCAGGTCCAGAAATTGGGGTCGCTTCGACAAAAGCTTTCACAACCTCGTTGGTCGACCTATACATGTTGGCGTGTGTGCTGGGTAGAGCCAGGGGCACACTTGGAGATCGTCACTATAGAAAAAGAGTGAACGAATTATCACGTATACCTGACCTGGCTGGCCGGGTGCTGGACCATGATCAGGAATACCAGGATCTAGCGGGTCGATTCTTTAAAGCTCAAGATTTCCTCTTCATCGGCCGGGGAATTAACTATCCGGTAGCACTAGAAGGTGCCCTCAAACTGAAAGAGATCAGTTACATTCATGCAGAGGGTTATCCGGCTGGGGAGATGAAGCATGGTCCAATCGCCTTGATCGATGAGAGTATGCCGGTCTTAGCCATCGTGACCAAAGACGCACTTTACGACAAGATGGTTAGCCAGCTAGAACAAGCCAAAGCCCGCGGCGGGGTGGTCATTGCATTAGCCACCGAAGGTGACGAAGCGATCAAAGAGAAAGCTGACTACGTGATATATGTGCCCGAAGCCCCCCCATTGCTTGCACCAATTATCAATGTGATTCCTCTCCAATTATTGAGCTATCATATTGCTGTCCGTCGTGGATGCGATGTGGATCAACCCAGGAATCTAGCCAAGAGCGTAACCGTCGAATAATATGAGCAATGGCTCCCACATTAAAGGATTTACCTTAATGCCGTAGCACCTTTAGGTACCGTAATTTACTTTTTTATATTTTAATCTGTGATACACTGTAAACCTTCTCCAAAAGTTAAGCCTTATCATAGGCTGCTAAATAATCAATAAACAGGACAGAGGTATAAAATGTGTTGCACTTTTCCAGAATTTAGAATGCGACCCTTCCGACGTGAAGACCAGGCAGAGGCTCGCCGAATCATCCTTGAAGGCTTAGGCGATCACTTTGGCACAATCGACCAAAATATGAATCATGATTTAGATGACATCATGACTACCTACACGAAAGCTGGTCATGAATTTGTAGTGGCCGAATTAGAAGCCTGGATGGTTGGGACGGGAGCACTTCTTTATGAAGATAATAACCTGGGACGAATCGTCCGCGTCTCCGTCAATCCTAATTTTAGGGGTCGTGGCTACGGCGAGGCGATCGTCAAACACTTAATTAGATTAGGCCAGAAAAATGGTTTGGGGCAAATAGTCGTGGAAACCAATCACGATTGGAACTCGGCTATCGAGCTCTATCAAAAATGTGGCTTTCAGCCGTATGAGCGTGATGATGAAAGCCTTTATTTACGCATGGATCTTGGAATTGAACAGCAATTGGTGCCTGTTTAATCAATACTCTTCGAAAACCCAAATCGCCTTATAAACACTTCTTTGTAATTGATCTCACGTATGTTGTGCCTACCAACTGGTATGTTCGGGATCCACCCAAACATATGAGCATTGGGTGAGCGTCTAATGGCGACACCGACAACCAATTTTTTGGGCGTAGTGCGCTGTTCGCTATAATGTTCTTTTGCTGGCCTAAAAAGACATAGAGGCCATGCAATAGGGATTGAGTGTTTATGGGCTTACGCCGTATTTTTATCCTAGTGGCTATCCTGGCGATTGGCATATTTGTCTGGCAATTGCCCACTTTGCTGAAGGCGATCCCCAGCCGGTATGTGGCCGCTTATTTACCTCAATCTATCCAATCCCTTGCGGTTCGAGAGCATGTCGAAACCTTGCCGACGGCGGCCGTGGTCATGGACACATCTAAGCTTCTCTTGCCTGAAGCAAGTCCTCATGTAGAAATACCCACGGTGGAAACAGCGGGGTTCACTAACGAGAACTTTACCTCGGACTCCAACAATATTCCCAATGCCACACCCCAAGGAGAGGCCATTAATAGCTCAACTACACCTGGAGCAGATAGCGAGCAAGATGATAACAACCCGATAGAAGCACCTCAACCAACAACCTTGCCTTCACCAACACCAACCGATACACCTGTTCCAGTTCCAGCGGAAGGACGACTAGGCTCGATAAGACACCATTTTCAAATCTGGAATAATTGCGGACCAGCTACGCTGGCGATGGGCTTAAGCTACTTCGACGTATTGTTAACTCAAGAGCAAACTGCATCTTCTCTAAAACCGAATCCGGAAGACCGGAATGTTAGCCCTGATGAAATGGCTGCTTTTGTGAATCAGGAGACTGATTTATTGGCGTTCGACCGCACTAACGGTAATCTCCATACCCTTAAAAGGCTTATCACAGAGGGAATACCCGTCATCATTGAGCTAGGCATCGATCCACCGGGAGAATATCGCTGGATGGGTTGGTACGGTCACTATCTGTTGGTCGTCGCCTATGATGAAGCCAGTCAAAAATTTTGGGTTTATGATTCCTGGTTTGGAACGAGCGAGGTGCCTGGCGAAAATGCCGATGCCGAGGGTCGGGAGATCCCCTATGCCGACCTGGATCGTTATTGGCGACAATTTAACCGCGACTATATCGTGCTTTATCAACCGGATCAGAAATCAACTGTAAATGAAATAGTTGGGCCTGACATGGACGATATGGTCATGTGGCAACGTTCGTTAGAACGAGTGAAAGACGAGCTTCAAACTTCACCTGATGATGCTTTTTTATGGTTTAATCTGGGCACTGTTTATAACGCATTAGGCGATCATGAAAAAGCGGCTTTAGCATTCGATCAGGCTCGGTCGATTGGATTACCATGGCGCATGCTCTGGTATCAATTTGGACCGTATGAGGCATATTATGAAGAAGGTCGATACCAAGACGTGATCTTATTAGCTGAAGTGACGCTAAAAGATCGGCCATATTTTGAAGAATCTTATTACTATAAGGGACTGGCTGAAGCTGCCCTAGGTAACGAAAAGCAAGCCCGAGAAGATCTAGAAAAGGCTGCGCGCTTCAATCCCAACTTTGCACTCGCCGTATCAGCCGTCGAGCAATTGGATACTTAATCTATGAGTTCGCGAACGAAACGCATCATATTAATAATCGCCATCATTCAAATCGTGCTAATCGTGGTGTTACTTGTATTGCCCGGGGTGGTCCTGGCTATTCCCGGCCGGTACCGAGTAGCCTTAGCCGAAAGAAGCGCCTTTCTAGGCCAGTTAACCGAGGGCGTCATCGAACAAGTCTCACCCGTAGGCGATGCTTTGCCGGCCCCGGCTATCGTCGCCGAACAACCGCGTATCACCATCCCGGCAATCCGACCAACGGAAGCAGGATCTCCAACGCCAACCATCGCATCAGAGAGTGAAGTCGTCTTAGATGACACCGACGTTACCGGGGGATCGGTTGCTGAGGAGGTCGAATCTGAAGCCATGCCGACCATGGCACCAACGCCCACGCCGACCATAACGCCAACGCCCACGCCCTTACCAGATTATGTACGGTTGGAAGGGATAAACCGTATTCAGCAGAGTTTTAATAATTGTGGGCCGGCTAATTTAACCCAGGTGTTAAATTGGTATGGAGACGAAACAACGCAAGCTGAAGCAGCTTCATATCTCAAGCCGAACCCTGAAGACAGAAATGTGAGTCCCTGGCAGTTGAGCGACTATGTGAATGATTTCACTGCGTTAAGGTCAACGGTGCACAGCGGCGGGGATCTCGAATTGTTAAAAAGATTGATTGCTGCCGGTTTTCCCGTCGTCATCGAAAAGGGTTACGAGCCCAATACTGACTCTTCGTCAGGTTGGTTTGGTCATTATCTAACTGTATTTGGCTACGACGAAAGAGAAGGCGTCTTATATAGCATGGACAGCTATTTGAAGGTAGATCCAACCAACGGCCGGGCAGATTCATACGAAGATATTGAATATTATTGGCAACATTTCAATTATACTTTCTACGTCGTTTATAAGCCGGATCAAGAACAAAAGGTTTTAGATATCATTGGTCCCGAATTGTTAAATCCCTTAACGATGTGGGAAATTACAGCGGTTCGAGCACAAGAAGATATCGAAGAGGATCGGGGAAACGCCTTCGCCTGGTTTAACCTCGGCACGAGTCTCACCCGAATTGGCGAATTGACCGGTGATGCAGAGTTTTACGAAAATGGGGCTGCTGCCTTTGACCAGGCACGAACCATTGGCCTGCCCCCTCGCATGTTATGGTACGAATTCAGGCCCTATCTGGCATATATGAAGGTCGGCCGGTATGACGATATGTTGGCACTTGCCGATGCCGTATTTGCCACCCAAGGCGGCTTGAACGTAGAAGAATCTTACCTCTATAAAGGTCATGCGCTGCTTTTTCAAGGTGATGTTCGTGGAGCAGTTGACGCATATGAAAGGGCGCTCCAACTAAATGAAAACTTCTATCCGGCCGAGATAGCTTTACAATCATTAGGTTGACCCTTTATTAGATTTGTAAGCGGACCCTAAATCCTCCCGGTCTTTGCGTCACTGGGGGGATTTTTTATTGCCAGCCCTCCATGCATCTACTACAATCAAGCTTCAATCGTTTGCTTAAATGTCCCCATTTGTCGGCAACGATGAAGTAGGTAAAGTTCTATGGATTTATTGCAAGACCTTGAATACCGCCGGTTAATTTATCAGATAACCGATCGAGATAGATTGGGCAAACGGCTAGAATCCGGACCTATTACACTTTATGTTGGCTTTGATCCCACGGCCGACAGCCTCCACATCGGCAACCTATTGCAGATCTTGCTT
>Ga0209536_100004130_pt1 | contig 23037 bp, 24 predicted proteins | sample DeeMarSeWOR28_12_FD_187461 | JGI IMG/M metagenome (GOLD analysis project Ga0209536, IMG submission 187461) | Marine sediment microbial communities from White Oak River estuary, North Carolina - WOR-2-8_12 (SPAdes) (version 2) | ecosystem: Environmental > Aquatic > Marine > Intertidal zone >... | reverse complement strand
CGGTGAAATGGCTGAATTGGCGGTTGAGCACCTTATCCGCTGCAAGGTTGATCAGGTCTGGGTCGCCAATCGAACATTTGAAACCGGTGTTGAAATGGCAACGCAGTTCAACGGCCAGGCCATCCGGTTCGAGGAAATCCCTGACAGTTTAAAAACGGTCGATATTATTATCAGTTCGACCGGTGCGCCTGAATATGTGATCCGACCCGATCAGGTCAAAGGCATCATTCGTAAACGCAAAAATCGACCGCTTTTCTTTATTGATATTGCCGTGCCCCGGGACATCGACCCGGACATTAACCGGCTTGCAAACTCTTATGTGTATGATATCGATGACTTGAAGGGAATCATAGATGAAAACATCGAAGATCGCCAAAGGGAGGCTATTAAGGGCGAACGCATTGTGGATGAGGCGGTGATTCGCTTTCGGGCATGGTATGAAAGCCTGGAGGTGGTTCCGACCATTATCGCTTTGCGAAAAAAAATGACCGCGATTGCCGAAGCGGAACTGAAAAAGACCCTGCAAACCAGCATGATATCAGAGCAGGAAGCCAGGGCCGTTCGTAAAATGGCCCAATCGCTCATCAATAAAATTCTGCACGATCCCACCCGGTTTTTGAAACGAGAAGGGATGCGCGAAGACAAATCATTTTATATTGATTCGGTTCGCAAGCTGTTTAACTTAGATGAATAAAACAGTCCGTGGTCCGCGGTCCGTGGTCCGTAAGAAAATCATTGCGTCATGATGACAGGTTGGGCACAATAACCCCCGGTGGTTATTTAATTTTGGATATGCAACGGACAACGGACAAATAAATCCGGAGGATTTATATGGGCAAAACAGCATTTCTATTCCCCGGTCAGGGGTCACAGAGCGTCGGCATGGGCGCAGAATTTTATCAGGAATATGAAGTTGTGCGCGAAATCTTTGACATGGCCGAGGAAACGGTCAAAATGCACATTGCAAACCTCTGTTTCAAGGGCCCCATGGAAGATTTGACCCAGACGGTTAATCTGCAGCCGGCCGTGACAACGGTTAACCTGGCATGTCTGGCGGTTTTAAAAAAAGAAGGCGTTGCCTATGATTTTTGCGCCGGCCACAGCCTGGGAGAGTATAGCGCTTTAAATGCCGCTGAGGTGGTATCGGCTGAAGATACCATCAAGCTGGTATATCACAGGGGCTCGCTCATGCATCGCGAATCTCTTAAAAACAAAGGAGCAATGCATGCCATTGTCGGGCTTCCCATAGACGGAGTGGCGGCATTAGTCTCCGAAATTCAGTCACAGGGCATTGTATCGGTGGCCAACCACAATAGCGAATTGCAGATTGTTATCACCGGTTCACCGGAATCCGTTGAGCAGGTTTCAGAGCTGGCCGGCCAGAAGGGCGCCAAAGCCATACCCCTTAAGGTCAGCGGCGCCTGGCACAGTGAGCTGATAAGGGGTGCAGAAGAGGAGTTCAATACCCTTCTTTCCGAAATCAATTTTCATCACCCCGACAAAACCCTGGTTTTAAATGTGACCGGCGAAATGGCCACCGACGCAGATGAAATCAAAAATGGTATGCAGCGACAGCTGTGCAGTCCGGTTAAATGGTATGATGCCGTGAATACATTGATACAGCAAAAGATGGATACGTTCGTGGAAGTCGGGCCGGGAAGGGTCCTGACCGGCCTGTTAAAAAAGATCATACCATCGGATTATCCTGCTAAAATCTACAATGTCAGCGGTATGAAACAGCTTGAAAAGTTTTTACAGGAAAACGTATAAGTTGCTAAAATAGAAGATTTTTTCTTTATTCAGGCTCATATCACCAAAAATATTCATCGGTAAATGACGATCATATGTTGTCGCCTGAGGGCCAAGGTGGTATAATTGGCAAAACGCTAAAAAAAACAATTAAGGCTTTACAGGCAAATTGAGTTGTGGTAGTGAAATCAATTTTTGAAAGTTCCTATCAGCACCGGAAAGACCAGGGGTTTTGTTATGAAAAAGAAAGATAAAGAATATTTTAGAAAATTGCTCACAGATTGGTTGGAAGAACTTTTGGACCAGGCTGGTGATACGGTGTCCGGTATGACGGTACCGAAAGAGAATTTTCCGGACCCGACCGATCGTGCCGCACTTGAAGCCGATCGCAATTTTATGCTGCGAATACGCGATAGAGAACATAAATTGATTAAAAAAATCAAAGAGGCCATCGCCCGCCTTGAAAATGATACCTACGGCATTTGCGATTCGTGCGGCGAAGATATCTCTTTAAAAAGACTAAAAGCGCGACCGGTTACAACCCAATGTATTGACTGTAAATCCAAAGAGGAGGCGTTAGAAAAGGCTCTTGGATTATAATAACCATCTGGGGATAGATCTTCACATACACTCATCCGCCTCAGATGGCTCCCTGTCACCAGCCGCAATCATCGAACATGCCCTGAAGCTCAATCTTGCAGCGATTGCCATAACGGACCATGATTCAATCGATGGATCCAAGGAGGCCCTGCGGAGCGGTGTACCCCCTTCTTTACATTTTTTAACCGGTGTCGAGATCAGCGCAGCCTATCCCCCCTTTTTTCCGGGTTCCGGCAGTTTCCATATCCTGGGTTATGGCATTCGCCTTGACGATCCGGTTTTGAATCAAACGCTCACAAAACTCCAGGAAGTTAGAAAAAACCGTAATCCTAAAATTGTCAAACGCCTGAACGAACTGGGCTTCCCGATTTCATTGAAAGACGTCCAGCAGATCGGGGGTGAAGGCCAGATCGGCAGACCGCATATCGCCCTTACCCTGAAGGAGAAGGGCTACGTGGCGTCCATTGGCGAAGCCTTCGATAAATTATTAGGGGCCCAGAAGCCTGCATATGTCGGAAAAGAGCGCCTTGGATGTAAGGAAACGATTGAAATGATCCGCGCTGCCGGAGGCATCGCCGCGCTGGCCCACCCGGGTCTGCTGGAAATTGGAGATAAAAGCCAGCTGAAAACACTCATCCAGAATTTGATCAACCTCGGTATGGGCGCCATTGAAGTGTATTATCCGCAGCACACTGCTGAGCAGACAGGGCAATTTGCGCGTCTGGCAAAACAATATGACCTGCTCATGACCGGGGGAACAGATTTTCACGGTGCCTTAACGCCGGAAATTCGAATGGGATCGGGCAAGGGAAACCTGTTTGTTCCCTATCATATTTATGACGCATTGATGGGCGCCTTATCAAAAGCTTAGAATATGGATACTGCAAATTCGATCGATATCGAACAAAAATTAGGGTATCAGTTTCAATCAAAAGAGCTGCTCGCCGAGGCCCTGCGACACAGCTCCTATGTCAATGAACAGCCGGCGTCAGATCTGCGGGACAATGAGCGCCTCGAGTTTCTGGGAGACGCGGTCTTAAACCTGATCGTCGGCCATATGCTGATGGAACGCTATCCGCAAATGAAAGAAGGCGAGCTTTCCAGAACCCGGGCCAATCTGGTTAATGAGACCCAGCTGGCCACTATGGCGCGCGCCATCGGGTTGGGATCTGCTCTTCAACTGGGCAAAGGCGAGATTCAAACCGATGGCATGGAGAAAAATTCTATCCTGGCCGGAGCGTACGAAGCCTTAATCGCTGCACTTTACCTGGACAGTGGCTTTAAAGCCACCTTCAGCATCATCGAAAAGAATTTTGTGCCCATTGTCGATCAGGTTCAATCGGCAAGTGATAGCCATGACTACAAAAGCCGTCTGCAGGAATGGGTTCAGGAAAAACACAGCGCCATACCCAATTATACGGTCATCAACGAAAAGGGACCGGATCACGACAAGACCTTCTGGGTATCGGTAACGGTTTTTGGGATTGAAGCGCAGGGCAGCGGCAAAAACAAGAAAGCCGCCGAACAGGATGCGGCCCGTAAAGCGCTGGAGATTCTTGAGGAAGAATTTTGATCCTTCCAAGCGGCCTAGGCCAATTTTATACGTTCTGCGTTCTTTCTTTAGCTGCTGGCTTCTTGCTTCTGGCTGTCAGGAGCCTGTGACTGCATATTCGCATTAAATCAAAGGGCCTTCACTCTTGAGCGCTCGTTTGAAACCGATTACAAAAAATGATCGAGAACCCGCCACAACTAAAGGCCAGTCGCCTGGGGCCAGCAGCCAGCAGCCAGTCACCAGTAGCCAGTGACCAGAGACCAGAGGCCAGAAGCCGGCTGCCAGAAACCCGCCTGAGGCCAGCGCAGCCGAGCTGCAACCGCCCGTTTATCATACCGGTTTTCCTGCCCCACGCCGGTTGTCCGCATCGATGTGTATTTTGCAACCAGTCAACTATTACGGCTACGCATTCAAGACCGGCCAGCAACGATGTCCGCCGGCAAATCGAAACCTTTTTAGGGTTCCGGCATAAAAAAGGCCGCTACACTCAGGTCGCCTTTTTTGGCGGGAATTTTTTGGGGATTCAAACCCGGACCATCAGGCGGCTGCTGACGGTAGCAACCGAATATGTGACCGCAGGCCAAGCCGATAGTATTCGTTTCTCGACCCGACCGGATACCGTAAATCCTCAGCGGCTGGCAGCGATCAAAGCATTTCCCGTAACCACCGTCGAGCTGGGTGTGCAGTCCATGGACGATCGCGTGCTGGAACGCAGCAACCGCGGCCACACCGCCGCAGATACCGTCAAAGCGGTGCAGCTTCTGCGCGAACACAAATATGAAGTGGGGGTGCAGATGATGGTCGGCCTGCCGGGCGATGATGTTCAGCGCCTGCGGGCTTCCGCCCGCAGGATCGCGCGGTTGAAACCGGATTTTATGCGCATCTATCCCACGGTGGTACTGGCCGGCAGCCCGCTTGCGACCGGGTACCAAAAAGGAGATTATGTTCCCCTGAGCCTGGCGGAAGCGGTGCGGCAGGTAAAGGACCTGTACCTGTATTTTAAAAACAAAAGCATTGCGGTGATTCGGATGGGCCTGCAGGCAACCGAAGCATTTACAGACGCGGCAACCCTTTTGGCCGGGCCCTATCATCCCGCTTTCGGGCACATGGTGCATTCCGAGATTTTTCTGGATATGGCCGTTGCGCAACTGGACTCTTTAAATTCAACCGGAAAATTCATTCGGCTGCACGTCCATCCGCGCAGTGTTTCCAAAATGAGAGGCACAGAAAACGGAAACATTCAAACGCTCTGCGAAAAATTTGATCTTCAATCCATTGAAATCATCCCGGACACGGGCCTGGATGATGATCAATTGACCGTAACGGTTCGCCCTTAGACTAAAGCTTTGTTCATTCCGGAAAATTGGTCCAGAGGATGCCGAGAAAAGAACGCTAGGCTTAATTCTGTTTCGGGGTGCTACTCATCTGAGGCTGTGACGCTCTATATTTATCATATAAAATGCGAACGATACCATCGGCCAGGCCGACCTGGGGAACGTAGATCTTACGGATACCCGCCCATTTCATCACCTTAAGATAAATATCCAATGCCGGAATGATAACATCGGCGCGATCCGGCCGTAACGCTAATTGCTTGATACGCTCCTCGACTGTAAAATGCTTCAAAAACCGGCGCACTTTCATCATCTTGTCATGTGAGAGCGGCTTGCCGTTTTTGCAGTTTGCCAGACGAAATACCTTGTTGATGTTACCGCCGCTTCCGATCGCCGCCATGGTTGAAAAAGGCGCCGTGCAGTTTTTTAGCCAAACTCTCATCTTTTTCCAATAGGCTTTGCTTACCAGACCCTCCAGCAACCGGATGGTACCGATGTTAAAGGATCCGGTTGTCATAATTTGCCCACGGGAAAACAGGGTAATCTCCGTGCTTCCCCCGCCGATATCCACATACAGATATGCATCATTACCACCGAACAGATCTGCACTTTTATTTTCAAAAATAAATTGCGCTTCTCTGACACCGTCGATAATGTCGACTTTAATACCCGCTTCGGTGAAAATTCGATCACAGATCTCCGGCCCGTTTTCCGCCTCACGCATAGCCGATGTGGCACAGGCCATCATATCCAGCGGTTGAAAGGCTTCGATCAGGTGTTTGAATCCGATCATGCTCTTTACCAGTTGAGAGACCTTGCTGTCTGAAATGTGTTTCTGGGTAAAGGCGTCATCGCCAAGGCGAATGGGCATACGGATCAGCGACATTTTTCGGAAAGTGGCAGAATAGGCACCTTCGAGCACACCGGTTAATAGCAGCCTGACGGCATTCGAGCCGATATCAATGGCGGCAAATTTTAAAAGGGACTCCATAATAAGATACACGCTGATTAAGACGTCAAGGCTTGATGCATGTGACAGTCCGCCCTTGCGGCATTCTGATAAAGGCGACGAAATCCAGCCAGACAAAATGATACCCGTATAACTTTATAGAGGATATTCTGAAACACGTTTTTAAGAATGTCAAATTTTGTTTGGCTTCATTGTTAAAATAATTGCCCGGCGCCACCTCTTAAAGGCTTGAACACAAGGCTCGGCATACTTTAAATGGATTAAAAATTAACGGGTTACCGGCGGCGGGGTTTTATTGGGGGTTGACATTTCATCCGGCTGTCTTCTATAAGAAAAGCGTTGGTGGGAAATATCTGATTTCACAATCTGCGACAATTCTGAAGTCGATCCACAAACCGTCTCTCCAGTCCATAAAATGCGCGCTCTTGCCAATTGGACATTTCCCGCTCTGTCAATTCAAGTAATAAGCGCACCCTATTTGTGGTGGCCGGGGAGGACATTAAATGAGCCCTCAGAAACAGCAGCACAAAGAAGCGTTAGTTGCCAAGGAAGGCCAGGCCAGCGGCCCTTCTACCGCCGAAGATGAGCCCACCGAAAAGACACCGGCACCGGTGGAAAAACCGCAAAAAATCGATATCGATTCGCCGGAAGCACTCATCAACAGAGAGTTAAGCTGGCTTAGCTTTGCGCGCCGGGTGCTCGCGCTTGCCGAAGACCCTGAATTACCCTTGCTTGAACGGGTCAAGTTCGCCGGCATCATGGGCATGCTCTATGACGAGTTTGCAATGAAACGGATGGGCGGACTCAAACGCAAGATCGAGAAACGCAAACGCAAAAAGAAACAAAAGCTGTCTCCCGACGGGCTCAGCGCCGAAGAGGAGCTGCAAGCCTGCCGCGAAGAGCTGCAGACACAGGCTTGCCTCGTATCCCGTCTGGTGACCGATGAGCTGCGACCTGCTTTAGAAACATCCGGCATTCCCATTTTTGAATATTCTGATTTGAGCGACAAACAGCAAAAACAGATGCAGCGCTATTTTGTTGAATCGGTGGAACCCATCCTGACACCCCTTGCAGTGGATGTGTCTCATCCCTTTCCCTTTATCAGCAATTTGGGGCTGAACCTGGCTGTTGAGATTCATGAAACCAAAAAGAAACGTAAGCGTTTTGTGCGTATCAAAGTGCCGGCAAACCGCCCGCGATGGGTACCTCTGCCCGACAGTGCCGGGTTTGTGCCGCTGGAGCAGGTGATTGCGTTCAACCTCGGTCGGCTCTTTCCCAAGGCTGCCGACCTGAAGTGCTATTTTTTCCGGGTAACGCGCGTTGCCAAGGATGACCCCTGGGAACGGACCATTCCGGATTTGGAAGACCCGGAAGCCGATATTATTCCGGGCCGTATCATCGGCATGGTAACCAAAGAACTCACCGCCCGCAAATTTGCCGGTGTCACCCGTCTTCAGGTCAGTGCGGATATGCCCAAAAAGATGCAGCGCTGGATTGCCGAGCAACTCAAGGCGGATCTGTCTGAACTGGAAACCGTAGAGGGTTTGCTGAGCCTGGCGGACTTGATGAAGTTTCAGGTGGAAGGGTATCCGGAATTACGCGATCCGCCCCATCATCCGGTAACCCACCCCCGACTGCGGCGCCTGAATTTTAGCGATTCGGCAGACATATTCAGCGAAATTCGCAAAGGCGACATTTTGCTGCACCATCCGTACCACAGCTTTGACAGCTCCATTTTGCATTTTTTACAATGTGCGGCCGTCGACCCGCAGGTGTTGGCCATCAAGCTCACCATTTATCGCACCAGCAGTGACTCGCCGATCGTCCAGGCGCTGCTGGAAGCTGCACGTCAGGGCAAACAGGTCGCCGTGCTGGTGGAAATCACCGCCCGTTTTGACGAAGCACCCAACATTGCCTGGGGCAGAATACTGGAACGGGAGGGCGCGCATGTTGCCTACGGTGTCGAGCGACTCAAGACCCACGTCAAGTTGGCCCTGGTCGTCCGCGAAGAAGCGGACGGCATTCGCCGCTATGTGCATGTCGGAACCGGAAACTACCACACCATCACGGCCCGAATTTATGAAGACATGGGCATTCTGAGCTGTGAACCGGAATTGGGATCTAATGTGGCGTCTTTGTTTAACGAACTGACCGGCGCCACGCCGTCTCCCGACTACGGCAAGCTCATGGTTGCCCCCTACAATATGCGTGAGCGCTTTACCGGCTTGATCCACCGCGAAGTGCAGCACAGTCAGGCTGGCCGCCGTTCAGGTATCTGGGCCAAAATGAATCAACTTCAGGACGCGCGCATGATTCTCGAACTGTATCGGGCCGGCCAGGCCGGTGTGCCCATCACTTTGAACATCCGGGGTCTTTGCTGCCTGCGTGCCGGCGTCCCGGGGTTGTCCGAAAATATTCGGGTTTACAGTACGCTGGGCCGTTTTTTGGAGCACTCGCGCATCTATCGATTTGAAAACGGGGGTGACCCGGAATTCTTTATCGGCTCAGCCGACTGGATGCAGCGCAACCTGAATCGCCGCATGGAAACCATTATGCCCGTGACCGATTCCACACTCAAAATGGAGCTGGAGGAAACCTTGCAGATTTATGAAAACGACAATTGCTCGGCCTGGGATATGCAGCCTGACGACACTTACGTAAAACGACAACCCCATAACAACCAGGAACGGCATGCCGCGCAGGAAATGTTTATCGAGCTCATCGGCAAGCAATCAAAAAATAAAGGCAAGATCTAAAAACGGTTTACATATTCAATCATGATCAGAAATCAGAAATTCAATCTGCCGAGAGACTGTGATGAAAAACAACTCATTGACCGGCTGGCCGATCAATTTGCCATCAAAAAGCTGCCCGGCGTTGACGGTCAGCTTACGCTTTACGATACGTTCGACTGGCGCTTATTGAATAAATCACTCATTTTATATTCGTCCGCAAACAGACTGGTTTTACGCAAACTGAAAAAAAGCGACATTTTGCATAATATTGAATTCAGCCGGATGCCCGTTTTCATCTGGGATTTTCCGGACGGTGATTTTAAAAAGCGACTGGCGCCCATTATCAAAATGCGTGCGCTTTTGAAGCTCGTTGATGTCCAATCCCGCTCAATGCCGTTTAATATTTTAAACGCGGATGAAAAAACTGTGGCCCGCCTGGTTTTTGAAGAAATTCGACCGGCACAAAACAAAAAAAAACAGGCGCCGGCCAGGCATTTATGGTTGAAACCCATCAAGGGATACCCCAGATATGAACGCCTTCTGGCCAAAGGTCTTAAAGACTCAGGGCTGACACCTGGCACAGAGAAGGAATTTTTTTTAAATGTGCTGGCACTGGCAGACACAGAGCCGGGCAGCTATTCATCCAAAGTCAATATTCAACTCGATCCGCAAATGCGCTCGGATGAGGCCGCTAAAATCATTTTGCGCTTTTTGTTAACGGTCATTCGGGCCAACGAAGCTGTTTTTGAAAAGGATCTGGACACCGAAATCTTACATGATTTCAGAGTGGCGATCCGCAGGACCCGCTCGGCCCTGGCGCAGATTAAAAACGTATTTCCCGCACGGACGACCGATCGATTTAAGAAAGATTTTGCCGATATGGGCAAACGCTCCAACGCACTGAGGGATCTGGACGTCTATCTGCTCAATCAGGAATCATACAAAAAACGGCTCCCCGCGGTCTTGCGCGACGACATTGATCCCTTGTTTACGCATCTGCGCAACAAAAGGACCAAAGCGTTTCAGCATGTCCTGCGCGGCCTGAAGTCCGGCAAATATGAGAAGATTATGAAGGATTGGGAGGCATTTTTAAATAAGCCGCCACCGGACTCGGCGTCAGCAGCAAATGCAGAGCTACCCGTAATTGAGCTGGCCCGCAGCAGAATTTATAAAAAGTTCCGCGGGATTGTCAAAACCGGAAGCAAGATTCTGACAAACGCCCAAGACGAATTGTTGCATGCGCTTAGAATCGAATGCAAAAAATTGCGCTATCTAATGGAGTTCTTCGCCAATCTTTTTCCGCGCAAAAAAGTCAATGCCTTGATTGCTCAGCTGAAGAACTTACAGGACAACCTCGGTGACTTTAATGACCTTTGTATTCAGCGGGAATACCTCCTGAATATCGCCACGGAATTGCCCGGCGATCGGCAACAGCTAAAAAAGACACTGGTGGCCATCGGCAGCCTGGTTGAAGCGTTGAACCACGAAAAGCAGACGGTCAGGGACGCTTTTGCCAGAACTTTCACAGACTTTGCAGCCCCGGCCAACCAGGCGCTGTTTAAAGAACTTTTCGCCTCAAAGACAAGCAATTGAATATTGTAGATTGTAGATTGAATATTTAAGGTCCGCCTCCGGCGGGGCAATTATATAAATGACGGAGCATAGCGACATCCACAAATATTCAATTTTCATTATTCAATATTCAATTTAATTATCAGGGAATTTATATGACGACGCTGGCGCTATACAGCAATAAAGGCGGCGTGGGCAAGACTGCCGCTGCGGTTAACCTGTCATACCTGGCCGCCCGGATGGGAACTAAAACGCTGATCTGCGACCTGGACCCCCAGGGTTCGGCCACATATTACTTCCGGGTAAAACCCAAGCTTAAATCCGGACCCAAAGGGTTCGCCCGCGGCGCCAAAGGGGTCTACAAAAGCGTTAAAGGCACCGATTTCGAAAACCTGGATATTCTTCCGGCAGATTTCTCACTTCGCAAGCTGGATGTCCTATATTCAAAATTCGGCAATTCAAAAATACAGTTGAAAAAAATGCTGTACCCGTTTGCGAGTGAATACCGCATGATTATACTGGACTGCCCGGTGACCATCGGTATTCTGGCTGAGAACATTTTGAACGCGGCTGACTATACCCTGGTGCCCATGATCCCGACCACGCTTTCTGTGCGTACCTATCGTCAATTGCTGGCGTTCTGTAAAAAGAAAAAATATGATGCCACCAGGATTTATCCATTTTTTTCGATGGTGGACCGGCACAAAAAGATGCACAAAGAGCTGATGCTGAGCGTATCCAAAAATTTTAAAGGCGTTTTGAAAAGTTTTATTCCGTATCTGGCGCAGGTTGAAAAAATGGGAATATACCGGGCCCCGGTAGCCGTCTTTGCGCCGGGGTCACTGGCTTCAAAATCGTATCAGAACCTGTGGTCTAAAGTCCAAAACAATATACTTAATCAAAAAAATTAAACAGAAGACAGATAAAAAAAATGATGACGAATCCGATCTGTCCGTTGTTTTCTGTCATCTGGCATCTGGCATCTGTCCTCTGAACCAGACAGGAAGGAGCGTTGCATGAGCCGATTTGTTATCTTATCGGGACCATCATGTGTCGGCAAGGGGCCGCTTTACAAGGCATTGCGCAGGTTTTATCCGGATCTGGCCGGTAGATTGCAACAGATCGTTCTATATAACAGCCGTGATCCGCGCCCCGGAGAACAGGAGGGCGTAGACTATTATTTTCGACCGCGGGCAGAAATAGAAGCACTGGCAAAACAGCCCGGATTCACATCGGCCAATGTTCGGGGAGATTTACAGGCCATCGAGATCGCCGGTATCGAAGCCATCCTTGAACAGAACAAAGATGCCTTTTTCGAGGGCAATCCTTTCATCCCCGCCAAACTCGGTGAGTTAAAGGAACTTGCCAATATTCCCATGCTTAAAATTTTTCTGGCGCCCCTGTGCCGGGAAGAAATTGAATTCTTCAAAGACCCGCAGCAACGCACCGATCTTGCAAAATTGCTGCCCGATATCATGCGCAGAAAACTGCTGCGTCGCGTCAAACGGCAGAAAATAAATCCATCGTTAAAAGACCTGGAAAACATCGAGCAACGCGTGGCCAGCGCCATCATTGAGCTGCGGGAGGCCTGGAAATTTGACTATGTCATTCCCACCCATGACGGCGAAGACAGTGAGCACTGGGATGCATTTTATTATCCCATCGGTGATGCGCGCAAGGCACTGCTGACATTTGCAGCGCTGCTTCAAGGCAAGTCACCCGCCTATGCCGAGCACTGGGAAAAGGATCTGGTGCCCCAGCAATGATATAGCGGTTGTCAGGTTTATAAAGATATCAAACCATTATAAACAAAAATGATCCTTGTTCACAAATAAGACAAGAAGAACATATTTATGACAACCGCTATCATCAGAGGAATGATGCAAGCAGTTCAGGCACGCTATGAGTTTCGCGCGTTTGCCCAGCATTTTGGTCTGGCGGAAGAAAAGATGCGCAGACTCGCTCAATTTGAAAGATTCCGGGAAAGTTCGGAACTCTATATTTTGTCGGCAGCAAACGATGCGCACAATATTAAAATCCGCTATGAAACGCTGGACATCAAAGTCTTCGTGAGAGAAGAACAGGGCCTGCAGCAATGGCAGCCGAAAATGAAAGCCGAATTTCCGGTGACGATGGCGCTTATCCGGGAGGCGATTTTTCCGGCTTTAAATGTGGCGGCACCGGATTTCAAGCGTCCTGAATATTCGCAGGCGCAGTTTATTCAGGATATCATTGAAGCCCATCCGGCTTTATCGATCGCCCGGGTAGACAAGCGCCGGTTCGGCTATACGGTTGACGGGTGTATTGGCGAGATTGCCGAATTGATTATCAATGGTGCTGCCATAAAGACCATTGCCGTAGAATCGCTGGATGTGCAGGCGGTGTTGCAAGCCAAAAAGATCCTGGGATTGCAGGAATATGAAAATGTGAGTTATCTGCTGGCCGTCAAGCGCATACTCGGAATGGCGCCCCTTCCGAAATAGGCACACATATCGCTAAAAGACCGGCTGCCTGTTTGCGATCGCAAGAAAGCATTCAGCGTCATCTGGGGAAAAACCAATGGCTACGGAAATCGAAAAAAAGTTTCGGGTTAAAGAGGGTTCCTGGCGTAAGGCCAAAGGAACTCGCTACCGCCAGGGGTATCTCAACAGCGCAAAAGAGAGAGTCGTGCGGGTACGCACCATAAACGACAAAGGCTATCTGACGATCAAAGGATTAACCGTGGGTGCATCCCGCCTGGAGTTCGAATATGAAATTCCCCGCCGGGATGCCGATCTTTTGCTGGACATCTGCGAAAAACCATTGATTGAAAAAATGCGCTTTAAGGTAGCGCAAGGCGGTTTTGTCTGGGAAATTGACGAATTTTTGGGCGACAACCAGGGACTCATCGTGGCGGAAGTTGAGCTGCAAAGCGAGGATCAGGATTTCCCGAAGCCGGATTGGGTGCTCGAAGAAGTCACCGGCGATCCCCGCTATTTTAATTCCAACCTGATTAAAAAGCCGTTTAAAATGTGGTAAGCGCTTTTGGCCATAAAAAAAATGACGTGTCGCGTTTACAAGCGTTGGTATCGTTATTAGATTGAAATCTGTTGAAAGTTATAAAATCAGAACCGAAGATACCGGCAGACGTTTTCGAATGTTTGCTCAATATATGGGAGAATTAAAATGGCAAAAAAGATGTGCGAATGGAAGAAAAAAGACGTTTCCAAAGACTTTAAGAAATTCACCGAGATCGTCATAAATCCTAAATATAAGTGCAAAAAATGCGGCTGGGTGTCGACCAAAAAAACCTATCTGCACAAACCCGCTGCCCTGAAGTAGCAACCGAATTGGGCAAGCCTCAATTCGGTGTTATTTGTTACTGGTTACGGGTTATTCGCTTAAAAGAAATAAAATTGAGGATAAGACCCATTCGATTAGCATAAACCGGTTAACTAGACCTGTTTTTGACAGGGGTGGGAAAAAATGAAAACCCTTTACCTGGTCAGGCACGCTAAATCCAGCTGGAAATATCCCCGGCTGGATGATTTTGAAAGACCCCTGAACAAGCGCGGGCGCAAAAATGCGCCTTTGATGGGCAGCATTCTTAAAAAATTAAACGTCTCACCGGATCTTATCGTCTCCAGTCCCGCCAACAGAGCCGCCATGACCGCCCGGATTATTGCCGCAGCGCTCGATTATCCGCTTGAAGATATCCGTTACAGCGAGGCGATATATGAGTTCGGTGAAAAAGCCCTGATTGATGTCGTCAAAAAAATTGACGACAGCGTCGATCAGGCCATGATCGTCGGTCATAACCCGGCAACCAATGGCCTGGCCAATTATATCGGCGACCAACCCGTCGGCAACATCCCCACCAGCGGTGTATTTTGCGTCGAGCTGGATATTGCGTCATGGTCAAATATAAAAGCGCACTGCGGCAAGGTAAAATTCTTCGAGTATCCCAAAAAGCACTAGTGTTGTGTCCCGGAAATAGTTTATAAAACGAGCGACAGGCATGTCATTTTCTGAAAGGGCAAAAAGACGATCGGCCGATTTCAGGTGGCGTGTTCATGACATTCGGCTGACGGCACGAAGTTCAAGGGCAATCCGGCTATAAGGTGAGATTGCCCTTTTACGCATGTTGATTTGAAGTAAATTAATCGATATAAATTAACCAGTGCGAATTGAGCGTCCGAACCACAAGTGCCATGATCACAACCCCAATTTTTAGGAGGCGTAAAAATGGCCGTCAGATTAGATAATAGCACCCTGCTGGTTGCCGTCGATTTTACCCCCTTTTCGGAAGAGGCCCTGATTTTTGCAAGTCACCTGGCAGAAAAATTAAAGGCTCAGCTACTGGTGCTCCATGTCATCCATGATCCGGCAGAAGCACCCGGATTTTACGCTCAGAAAGGTGAAAAGAAGAAATACCTCCAATCCATGGAGGAGTCGGCCGCAGAAATGATGCAAGGGTTTCTGAAAAAGATGCGTAAAACCCACCCGGATCAGAAGCCGATTAAAAAAGCCAAATCACTTTTAGTGGTTGGAACACCTGTTACGCGGATTCTGGAAATTGCAAAAAAGAAAAAGGTCGACATGATTATTCTCGGCAGTCATGGACGTACCGGATTATCCCATATGCTGGTGGGCTCCAAGGCAGAAAGGGTTGTGCAACTGTCACCCATACCGGTAATGGTTGTGAAGGGTTCAATCCAGAAGTAAGAAATTGTTTTGCCCTAACTTTTAGGAGATGACGAATGAAAGTGACGCGCTCAGGTCAGAGGGTTGTGCTGGCGTTTTTCAGCGCCTGTACGCTTATATTGTTCTCAGCTTCCGCTGCCAGGGCAGCAGAAACCGCACCAGCCGCTGAAATCAATTGGTTTTTCCTGGCAATCGGGTTGCTCGGAGGCCTGTCTCTTTTTCTTTACGGGATGGAGCGCATGAGCGACGCATTAAAGAATGTGGCCGGCGAAAAAATGAAAGACATCCTGGGGATGCTGTCCAACAACCGTATCATGGGGATGATAACCGGTGCCATCGTAACGGCGGTTATTCAATCCAGCTCGGTGACCACCGTCATGCTGGTCGGGTTTGTATCCGCTAATTTGATGTCGCTCTCTCAAACGGTCGGCGTAATTTTAGGGGCAGATATCGGCACTACCATCACGGCTCAGATTGTCGCGTTTAAAGTGACCAAGTATGCCTTGCTGCTGCTGGCGGTCGGCTTTGCAATGCTCTTTGTCTCAAAAAAAGAAAAAATCCAGCAATACGGATATATGGTCATGGGATTGGGAATGATCTTTTTCGGCATGGGTGTGATGAGCGATGCTATGCATCCTCTAAGAACTTATCAGCCATTTATTAATCTGATGGCCAACATGTCCAACCCGATATTGGGTATTTTGGTGGCTGCATTTTTTACGGCGCTTGTTCAATCCAGTTCCGCATCAATGGGAGTGGTGATCGTCCTGGCAATGCAGGGGTTGATTACTCTGGAGGCAGGAATTGCTCTGGCACTTGGCGCCAATATCGGAACCTGTGTGACAGCAGGTTTGGCCTCGCTCGGCAAACCGCGCGAGGCGGTGCGGGTAGCGACAAGTCACGTGTTATTCAAGATAATAGGAGTCCTGATTATGCTGCCCCTTATCGGGCCGTTTGCAAAGTTTGTCGTTTATATCTCTCCTTCTCCCGCAGAGGGTCTTACCGGTCTGGAAGCTGCGGCTTCGGTGCTGCCGCGGCAGGTGGCCAACGCTCACACATTGTTTAATGTCGGTATAGCTGTTCTATTTCTTCCATTTATCACCTACTTTGCCCGCTTCGTCTTCTGGCTGGTTCCGGATAAACCCCTGCCGGAAGTTACAGAAATTCAACCCAAATATTTAAGTGACATGCTGTTTCATACCCCCAGCCTGGCGCTGGATGCCGCACGGCATGAAATCAAGCGCATGGGAAAAAGGGTAGACCTGATGAATACAGCCATGCTGCCGGCAGTACTGAGGGGGAACAATGAAGCGCTGATGGCCGTCAGGGAAAGGGACGTCGATGTCGATATCCTTTACAAACATATCGTCAATTATCTTGCAAGCGTCAGCAAGCTGCAACTGAACGAATATCAGACCCAAAAAATGCTGTTGCTCATGGGGGCCATCAACGACCTGGAGCACATTGGCGATGTTATCGAAGTCAACATGGTCAACCTGGGCTTGCAGCGGATTAAAAAAGGGATCAAAATAAGCGCAGCGACCCAGAAGGTGATCAAAACCCTGCATGTCGTCGTTTCGGATGCGCTCAAGGCAGCCTTGCGGGCGGTGGTTGAAGAGGATAAAGACTATGCCCAGCGGGTGCTGTCAATGAACGAAGACATGAAGCGCCTGACATTAGAGGCTGATCTGCATCAGGCCCAGCGGCTCGTCAGCGAAGATTCAGGAAAGTTCGAAGCTTACAGTCTGGAAATCGAAATTATCGAAAAACTCAAGCGCATTTACTATCACGCCAAACGGATGGCCAAAACCGGAATGGCATCCGGAGTAGGCGAAGAGGTGGAGGTGCTTGCGGAGGCGGCCTAAAATGGCGCACCGGTTGTACCATTCCAAATCCGGTCTGCTGTCTGCGGATCAGCAAAGCCGACTTGATGAGGCTCAGGTGACTCCCTTGACATCTTCGATCGAGAGCATGCCGACCACGCGTCGCTCATCAAGCACCGGGAGGTGGCGGAAACGGTGTTTGGTCATCAGCGACAGACATTTGCTTACTTTCTCATCGGGGCCGGTATGAATAACTTCTGAAGTCATGATCTCCCGAACCGGCGTCTCTTTTGAGGATTTGCCCTTAAGGATAATTTTTCTGGCATAATCCCGCTCGGAGAAAATTCCCACCATTTTTGCGTCTTCGAGCACCACCAGAGCACCGACCTCTTTTTCAGCCATCAGCCGCAATGCGTCGTAAACGGTTGCATCCGGCGAAATCGAATACACGTCATGCCCTTTTTTATCCAATAGCTTTTTAACCCGCATAATAATAGAACCCAACTTCAAATCAGAATACAGATTTGTATAGTTGAAAACCGAAAGTGCCCCGGGGGGCAATTAAGTTTCTTTTTCCAAACTGTCGGTAATCGCCAGAAAAATATCCGTATCCCGCACAATGCCCACTGCTCTGTCACCCTCATAAACGGGGAGAATGCTTATTTTATTTTGGACGATGGCTTTCAGGCCCTCCTCCACGGAGGCAGACACGTCAATCGCCCCCTTGACCTTGAGCATAATATCCTTGACTACTATTTTTTTCCCCAGTCCGCCGATTTGTGGAAAATAATTTTTAAGAAAACTTTTAAAGTCCAGAATCCCCAACAACTTCTGGTTTTTATCCGTGACCAGAACGGCGCGGGGCCCCGCAACGGTGCGCATGCCGCCATCCAATTCGAAAAATGATTTTCTCAATGAAAGGGCGGCTTCCCGTAAAGTGGCGTCCGGGTTGATCGTTGCGTAATTTTCGATCGGAATCATTCGCTCTTTGATTGCCTTTTTTAGTGGCATGGCTGTTCCCCCTTTCTGGCTTAGGGCTGGCGAACAAATAAATGTTGAGTTGTTGCAGAAATTTCAAAACGCCTGATTACCCGGGCAATTCTGTGGGTTTTAACAGGTGTTTCTCAAGAAATCTGATTTCTTCAATCCCCGATATCAAGATTTCCGGATCGGTGCGCAGTTCTTTCAGAGGGATTCGATCATCATAATCGATTTGGGACAAAATATGCTTCATGCAGTTGAGTCGCGCCAGTTTCTTGTTATCGGAGCGAATGATGGTCCAGGGCGCCAGGGTCCGGTTGGTTTCATTGAGCATCTGGAATTTCCGGACAGTATAGTCATCCCACAGATCTTGGGCCATTCGGTCCACCGGGGAGATTTTATACTGCTTTAATGGATCCGTTTCGCGCGAATCGAATCGCCGCAGCTGTTCAGCTTTAGAGACCGAGAAAAAAAATTTGAACAACTTGATGCCGTCTTTCACCAGCATCTCCTCGAGCATGGGAACATCCTTTAAAAAGCGCTTGTTCTGCTCATCGCTGCAGAATCCCATCACGGGTTCGACCATAGCGCGGTTGTACCAGCTGCGATCGAAAAGCACGATTTCACCGGCTCCCGGCAGGTGTTGAACATAACGTTGAAAATACCACTGGGTGCGCTCCTTGTCGCTGGGCGCTAACAGGGCCACGACCCGAGTGCCCCGTGGATTCAAATGCTCGGTAATCCGTTTAATCGTGCCACCCTTGCCCGCGGCATCCCGCCCCTCAAATAAGGCTACGATGCGCAATCCTTCATTTTTGACATATTTTTGCATTTTCAACAGCTCGATTTGCAGCCTATGCAGTTCCTCTTCGTATTCGAGTGTGAATTTTTTGACCCATACCGCCTGCCGACTTTTCTTTTGGGGCTTATCTCTATTTTTAAAGGCGGTGTGCTCGGATAATTTCTTCTTTAGCTTTTTAGGCTTATTTTTCTTTTTTGATTTTGCTGCCGCTTTTTCACCAGGCGCATCATTGCCCTTTGCCAGGGCTTGTGCAGATGTTTGTCCTTCAAATTCTTCAGGTTCGGACTTATTATTGTTTTTTTTGGCCATGTCTTCCCCTTCAAGTTAATTGTAAAACTGAAATTTAGGAGCTAAGTCATCGCATTTATGAAACACAGGATCACACCAGTGACTTGCCGTATTTTTTGAGCTGTTCTTGCATGAGCTTTAATTCCCTGTCGCCCGGGATGACAATTTTGGGATCCGGTGTAAAATTCAGCTTACGATTTCGACCTCTATAGCGCACGGTGTTCAAGATGAGCTTCATGGTTTCCCGCCGGGCCAAATGCTTGTCATCAGACCGGATAACCCACCAGGGCGACTTTTTGGTATGCGTCTTTTTTAACAGCATGAATTTTTTCTCGGTAAATTCGTCCCACAGGTCCTGGGCCTGCAAATCCACTTCCGACAGTTTCCATTGCCTCAAGGGATCGTTCTTACGTCGTTCAAAGCGACGCGCCTGCTCTTCTTTGCTGACCGAAAAATAGAGTTTGAGCAACAACGTTTTGCCATCGTCTTCCAGAAAATTTTCCTCATAGGCGTTCACTTTTTTCATAAAACGGTTATATTGCTTCCGCGTGCAAAAACCCATCACCGGCTCGACCAACGCCCGGTTGTACCAGCTTCTGTCAAATAAAACGACTTCGCCGGCATAAGGGAAATGTTCGATATACCGTTTGATATGCAGTTCCGTCTTCTGATTTTCATTGGGTTTGCCCAGCGCCACCACATGATAGCGTTTTTCATTCATGTAGCGCGTCACCCGGCGGATGGTGCCGCCCTTGCCGGAAGCATCCCGGCCGTCGAACAGGATCACCATTTTTTTGCCGGTTCGCTCCAGGTGGCGCTGCATTTTAATCAGCTCGGCCTGATACGGTTTTAGCTCCTCGGCGTTGTAAAATTTCTCCAGGACCGCCTGGATGATTTCCTCTTTATCTTTCTTTTTGAGGACCTTCAGAATCTTTCGAACGCGTTTGTCGGGCTTCACGCCTGAAAATTTGGATTCGACTTTTTTAAGCGTATCCCTGACCAACGCCGACGTGGTTCCCGGCTCCCTGACATCCACACATTCATTCCTGTTTTCGGCTGCATCTGTTGTTTTCATGCCAACCCCAATTTTCTTTTGTTTGAAACGCTCAATTTAATTTTCGGCCAAGCCTGTACATCTGCGCATAAATGTCCGGCAGTTTGTGTTCTTTCAGACCTTTGACAACGTCTTCGACCGCATAGGGAATTCGAAAATGCTCGACGGCTATTTTCCCGGAGGCAACCTTAAGGATTGCAAAGGAAGTCCGGGGATCACCGTCAAACGGTCGCCCCACACTGCCGGGATTGATAAAATACACCCCAGCGACCCGCTTATAATAGGGCACATGGGAATGTCCCATGATCTGAACCCGGTAAACGGAGTCCCTGGCCAATTGCCGGAAACGGCTTTCAGGGGCTGTGGGAAACAGCTCTTCATCCGGATCTTCCAGGGTCCCGTGGAATATCCCGATGCGCAGACCGCCGACCTTGATGTCTGTCTGTTTGCGTAAGGCTTTCAGAAAGGTGATATTTTCAGAGTCTAAATTTTCAGACGTCCAAAAATACATCACCCGCTTTTCATCTTTTCCGGGCTTTTTGAGTTTCTTGCCCTTCAATATTCTTAGGACTTTTCGATCCGTATTGCCTTGTATGCAGATCGCATTTTTGCGCTCGCGAAACCATTTGATCGTTTCGTTGGGAAAGGTGCTGTATACGGTAAAATCACCGGTGTTAACGATCCAATCGAAGCGTTCCGGCTGTACATACCGGACAACAGCGTCTAAGGCCGGAAAATTCGCGTGAATATCGCCCAGTATGAGTATTTTCGTCATTCAAGCGCTTGTTTTTTGAGCATTCTGGAAAATGCCTGAATTTCCTGAGATACTTTTTGATATTTTTTCTTTTTGGGTTTTTTGTCTACATTTTTCAGTGTTACACTCAAGGAATTGGCATTTTTAATGATATTTTTGGTCTCCTTTTTAGAAAGCTTGCCCGCGTGTTCAGTCAAACGGTTCAGACGGGCTTTGAGCGTTTTGGATCTTTTCTTAAAATCGATATAAAGTTCCAGGTACTTTTTTTTGTCCAGGGGTTTCAATTTTTCATTGGCCTGCTTTAAGCGTTTTCTGAGCACCGCAATCCTGTTCTTTAAGATCGGATCAACCGCAGCCGGTTTCTTTTTTTTAGCAGAAGCGGCCTTTGCGTCAGACTTGGCAGATTTTTCCCCATAGGATTCGGTCGCCGCAACCTTGATCAGCTTTGCATACCGTTCACCAATGGTTTTTATGCGCATCAATTTATCCAGCGGCACTTCCGAAAGCTGCTTTATGGTTTTGATGCCGGCATCGTTCAGCTTTTTCATTCGTAAAGCGCCGACATGTTTCACCTTCGTGAGGTCATCTTTCATCATCAGGTTCACCTTTTTGCAGGGACTAAATTCATAAACCGGACGTGAATTAATTAATTTAGCCAGTCCGCATTATGTTGAAAACCATGGCGCAACAAATATATTGCATTTATCCGTCGATCTAAAGGCCGATCGATTCAATCCCGGCACGGTTTAATTGAAAAAAAAATGGATGATGATCGCGTCCGCATCTGATTCCGAAAAGATCGATGTAGTAGGAGATAATAGGCTGAAATGAAAGCAGAATGAAACGCCGTGTATATTCCTCCGCTGTTGAAAACCGGCTTAGGCTTTTGGAATCATGTCGATGGGCCATAAGCACCTCGGGAGGAGTCATGTTTGCGAATCGAACAGTCTTTTATAGCTTCAGCCGTCAAAAATTGTCAAGCTGAAATAACAGATCGATTTTGTTAAAAATTAGAGTGTTGAACACACGCGAGGAGTAAAATGAATAAAACCGGCTTTTAGGGCGTTGAATCTTGTTCGCTGGCAAGGCGTACACGATCGTACGCGAGCATTTCGGACCGGCTTATAACGCAGCCATCGGGCAAGAGATGATGCACTGAAAGTCGGTTTTAGGATTCCGGGAGCCTCACCACCAGCACCGGTATTTTCGATCTTCGGATCACCCGGCGCGCGGTGCTGCCCAGCATGACATCTTCAAGTGTGCCGTGTCCGTGGGTTCCCATGACAATCAGATCGCAGTTATGCTCTTTGGCGCTTTTGATAATCTCCTCGACCGGATTGCCTCGCCGAACGATAATATCATCGGTGGTAAACCCATCACCCGCCTGCTGCTGCTTTACATCTTCGCTGAATTGATGCAGCGCTTCCTTGATGGCCAGATGTTCTCTTTTTTTGCCGATCAGGGCTTCTTTGGCTTCATCCATTTGCGATGATTTGATCTCCTGCCAGCGCTCCTCGCTGATATAACCGATAACCGTCTGGTCCAGCAGCGCCGGCACTTCCGGCAGCACATGAATCATGGTGATACCGGCGTTATAGAGGTTGGCCAGGCTGACCGCGTATGCAAAGGCATAGCGGGCATTTTCAGAAAGATCGGTGGCATACAGTATTTTTTTGACGTCCACATTGGGTAGGTTCATTTTCCTGCCTCTTTAGAGTTGAAATAAGGACAACTTAAAAAGCGATCAGCTCGCCGGTGCTTTTTTAAACATGCCTACCAAAGGCTTAAACCAGATACCGCTCAAAAACCAGGAGTACGCATAGGTACCAATTATGATCAGCACAAATGCCTTTACGATGTCCCAGGCGCTGCCGTCCAGGGAAAAGGCCGGGACATAGCCGAATAAAAAGGGCCCCAGATACAGAAATTTGGCAAATTTAAAAGAGGTAAAGGCCGTTTTCCACATGTTGGCCTTGGCAATCGTGGCGCCTGCAAAGGCGGCGATACACACCGGCGGTGTGATGTTGGAATCCTGCGACAGCCAGTAAACGATCATATGGGCCGCGATTTCATTGACCCCTAAATGGATCAGGGCCGGTACGGCCACCACCGCCGTAATCAGGTAGGCGGCAGTCACCGG
>Ga0209536_100004129_pt1 | contig 23037 bp, 20 predicted proteins | sample DeeMarSeWOR28_12_FD_187461 | JGI IMG/M metagenome (GOLD analysis project Ga0209536, IMG submission 187461) | Marine sediment microbial communities from White Oak River estuary, North Carolina - WOR-2-8_12 (SPAdes) (version 2) | ecosystem: Environmental > Aquatic > Marine > Intertidal zone >... | reverse complement strand
GCCCCATCCTGCAGAATGGCTGAAAAGGACAATCGGCAACGACTGGGTCTATTATTCCACCGGCAGCTATTATAGCGGAGTGGTCGATCTGTTCGGTGAGTATTACCTGCCCTGCCCCATCTACGCAAGCAACTCGCTGTTCAGGGAAGATCCTTTTGCCAGGCCTGCTGTTGCTTCGGCCCTGCAGGAATTTGCGCAACTTGGTCGCTGGATGCTCGGCCTCAGTGAACAAGAGGATAGCGATCGTAAGAATTTTTATGCCCTGGTTGCCAGAAACTCGCCGGATTATCTCCGCCGGAGAGTTGACCGGCTTCACACGATACTGCAAGCCAGGGTCAGCGTCCTGCCCCCGGACTGCAGGCATGTGGACTATGATGTCATACCGCTGATGATCACGGACGGCTGTATGTATAACTGTTCGTTCTGTGAAGTGAAATCGGGCCTTGATCTGTCATGCAGGTCAAGGCGGGAAATAACGGATCAGCTGCATGCCCTGAAGGAATTTTTCGGGCCTGATCTGTCAAACTACAACAGCGTCTACCTGGGCCAGCATGATGCCCTGGGCGCCGAACCTGATGATATCATTTTTGCGGCTGAACAGGCCTATACCATACTTGACATACAAAATTCTTATATGCGGGAACCCCGGCTGTTTCTCTTTGGCAGCGCAGAATCATTTATAAAGATGGAGGAACATTTCTGGCGCAGGCTGAACCGTCTTCCTTTTTACACCTATGTGAACCTCGGGCTGGAATCTTTTGATGATGACACCCTGAGGTTTCTCAGGAAACCTGTGAGTTCCGCAGTTATGCAGAAGGCGTTTCAGCACATGTCAGCCATAAACAAACGTTACGGGAATATTGAGCTAACTGCCAATTTTCTTCTGGGGGCAGAGCTGCCCGCCAACCATATACCCTCACTTATTGCCCGGTTGCGTGAAACAGGAATACGTCAAGGAAGTGCAGGCAAAGGGTGCATTTATATATCACCGTTAAAAGGCAGTAAAAATACAAAAGAGCTCCTGAAAGAGTTTAGAACCATAAAACAAAAAAGCCGCTGCCAGACATTTCTTTATCTTATTCAGAGGCTATGATAAAGAAACAGTACTATGCCTGAAGCAATCCATATAGACGGACGCCAGGGTGAAGGCGGAGGTCAGATCCTGCGGACTTCGCTGGCCCTGGCAGCGCTGCTCCGGCAGCCTGTTACAATTGACAACATTCGGGCCAACCGGGTGCAGCCCGGACTGAAAACCCAGCATCTGGCCGGGGTACTGGCCTTGGCCCGGATAACGGATGCAGAGGTCATTGGGGCGCATAAACATTCCACCAGTCTGGATTTTGCGCCTCGAACCATAAAAGGCGGCAAGTACCGCTTCGAGATTACAACTGCCGGTGCTGCCAGCATGCTGTTTGGGGCGGTGCTTCCGGCCCTGCTTTTTGCTCCACAGCCTTCGGAAGTAACAATTACCGGCGGCACCCATGTGCCGTTCAGCCCCCCATTCCATTATCTGGACAAGATTTTTCTGCCGGCAGTCCGTAAGCTGGGAGGACGCCTTGATCTTGAACTGGTGCGTTGGGGCTTTTATCCCAAAGGGGGTGGAGCAATACGGGCGCATGTCAATCCCTGCAATACCCTGCGCGGTCTGCAATTGGCAAAAAGGGGGGAATTGAAGAGCTTGCATTTTGCAGCCTGCAGCAGCGTTCACCTGCCTGAACATATTGTCCGGCGGGAGATTGATCACGCGGAAAGACGCCTGCAGATGTATACAGACAGACTCAGGACAACTGCTTCAGTGTGCGAGTCTTACAGCCCGGGAAATTTTGTCTTTCTGGAGGCGGGATATGAACATGCGACTGCAGGATTCAGCGCGCTGGGCAAGCGCGGCAAGCCTGCAGAAGAAGTGGCGGAAGAGGCCTGCCGATATTTCAATGATTTTGAAAAGACTGCGGCAACGGTGGACAGCCACCTGGCAGACCAACTTATTCTTTACACGACCCTGGCACTGGGCGATTCCTTTTTCATTACAGAAAAGGTGACAAGTCATCTGACAACCAATATTGCGGTCATAAGAAAATTTCTGCCTGTTGAGATCGACCTGAATGCCACCACAGGGCAGGTCAGCGTGAAAGGAACGGGCCACACGGCTCCAGAGTAATATGGCTGTTATAATACTATGTTAAACTTCATATAAAGTTATATTTAGTAACAGGTCTAAAAATAATACGGCGCATGAGGATACATTTATGAAAAGGATAAGTCAGTACTTTCTGCAGGGGCTCCTCTTCCTGATCCCGCTCTTTGTCACAGTATACGTCATTTACTGGATTTTTACCAAAATTGACGGAATGCTTAATCTTCCGGTTCCGGGCCTGGGTTTTGTAGTCACTGTCGTTTTTATCACGCTCATCGGCTTTGTGGCTTCAAATTTTCTTACGCGTAATATCCTCCACCTGGTGGATAAGATTTTTACCCGGCTGCCCTTAGTCAAAATGCTTTATACTTCCATCAAGGATCTGGTGAACGCCTTTGTCGGAGACAGGAAAGGCTTTAATCGGCCGGTCCAGGTAATCATTAACCAGCAAAACAATTTAACGGTTCTGGGCTTTGCCACCCGTGACAGTCTTGACTCTATCGGCATAAAAGACAGTGTGGCTGTGTATATTCCCCAATCCTATAATTTTGCCGGCAACCTTATAATTGTGGCCCGTGAGCAGCTTATTCCCCTGGCAGCCGACCCCGGCGAGGTGATGAAACTGATCGTATCCGGCGGTGTATCAGCGCGCCATACCATCTGAAAAGGATCTGCCAAGACTGGTTTGCGCAGGTGGTCAGCAGTGTCAGGCCGGCAGAAGGGAGATTAAAATGCTGAACAAGGAAAAGCTGAAACAGGAAATTGCGGAATTGCTTTCAACCCAGAAACTGGCGGTGCTGAGTACCCAGAGTGGCGGGGGATTTGCTTATGCCAGCCTCATTGCTTTTGCTGCAAGTGAGGATTTGCGGACAATCGTGCTGGCCACCCCCAGGGCAACAAGAAAATTTGCCAACATTACAAATAATCCCAACATAGCCTTGCTCATTGATAACCGGTCCAATATGGAAAAGGATTTTCATGATGCTAAAGCCGTCACCGTCATGGGTGTGGCGCAGGAGCAGGCCGCGGATGGGCCCGGAAAAAAACTTGCAGCGCTCTATTTAGAAAAACATCCTTACCTGGACGCTTTTCTCCGCGCGCCAACCACTGCCTTCATCAGCATTGCAGTACAGCGCTATTACCTTGTCAGCCGCTTTCAGGAAGTTATGGAACTGCACATACAAAATGAAAACGACCTATCTGTTAAATGAAATAAGCCGGGACGACTCAGCGGTTTTCGGTGGCAAGGCTATGGCTATCCGGAGGATGCATGGAGCAGGTATCCGGGTGCCTGCCACCGTTTGTATTTCCATTGACGCCTACAAGCGGTTTGTGGGTGAAAGCGGCCTGCAGGAGAAGATTCAGCTGGAGCTGCACCGCAAGCAATTTGCTGATATGCGCTGGGAGGAGATTTGGGATGGCGCCCTCAGGATAAGAAACATGTTTCTCCGCAGCAGAATCCCCGAGTCCCTTGCCCGTGAAATAACTGAAACAGCGGCAAAATATTTTCCAGACACGCCGGTCGTAGTGCGCTCATCAGCACCGGAGGAGGATACAGCAGCCAGTTCTTTTGCCGGGCTGCATGAATCTTTTGTGAATATACGGGGCAGTGCAGCAATTCTTGAGCATGTCAGGCTGGTATGGGCATCCTTGTGGTCAGACCGGGCGCTTTTATACCGCCAGGAGCTTGACCTGGATATTGCGAAAAGTGCCATGGCGGTCGTTGTGCAGGAGCTTGTACCGGGTACTGCTTCAGGTGTGGCATTCAGCGTAAACCCGGCAAATTCAGCGCAAGGAGTGGTTGAGGCAGTATACGGGCTGAACCAGGGATTGGTCGATGGTGCAGTAGAACCTGACCGCTGGCTTTTGCAGAGAAAAGAGCATACCATAAAAGAGCATAATGGCCCTGAACGGTCAAAATTTATGGCTCCTGCTGGGGATGGTGTCATTCTCAAGGACCTGTCCGCGGAGAAGATGATGAAGCCGCCTCTCAGCCCTGAAGAGGTTATCACAGTTTACAGAGTTGCCAGAAGCCTTGAGGATATTTTTGGCAAACCCCAGGATGTGGAATGGACACGCATTAACAGTGATTTTGTCATCCTGCAGTCAAGGCCGGTAACTGCGAGACAGGATGGTGATGCTGATGACAAGAGAGGCTGGTATCTCAGCCTGCACAGGAGTCATGAAAACCTGAAAAAACTGCGCCTAAAAATAGAAAATGAACATATTCCCGCCATGATAAGCGGGGCTGCGGATCTGGCTGTAACGGATCTGGCGCTGCTGCCGGATGCGGAGCTGGCGGGAGAAATCGAGACGCGCAGGGCTGTGAAAGAAAAATGGACCGGGATCTACTGGGAGGATTTTATTCCCTTTGCCCATGGCATGAGGCTTTTTGGCAAACTGTACAACGATATTGTCAACCCGGAAGATCCGTTTGAATTTGTTGAACTGCTTGCCCAGGCGCCGCTCATGAGCCTGAAGCGCAATGCGGCATTGCAGAGAATCGGGGCCTATGTAAAGCAAAATCCCGCCCTGCAGCGCGCTTTTGCAGCAGAAGATCACGAAAATATAAGCGATGCTGAATTAAACAGGCTCATGGCTGAATTCAGCAGTCAGTATGGTGATCCTTTTTGCGGCACCTATGGCGATAAAACCTGCGCCGAGAGCCGCGAGGGGCTGGTACATATAATTATGCAAATGGCTGACAGCAGCACAATGGAGGAAAGGAAACAGAACAGGGCAGGAAGAAATAAAGCAGACCTGGAGAGTCTGTTTTTTGAAAAATTCAAGCAGGGTGATAATCGGGCCCAGGCGGAAGAGTTGCTTGATCTGGCGCGGGCCAGTTACAGGCTGCGTGACGATGACAACATCCTGCTTGGCAGGATAGAGGAGCAGTATGTTCTGGCTGTGCAGGAGGGCAGAAATCGTCTCACGCGCAACCATATTACTGCTGCTGAACAATTGCCTGAGAGTGAGGTTGTCCGCTGTTTGCGGGATCCGGGATACAGGCCCGGTTTAAGAGAGAGCAGAGAGTTCTCACCTGCGCCGGAAAGCCGTCAAATGAAAGCCCGCCAGCTTCTCGGGCAGCCTGCAGGACCTGGTATCGGTAGAGGAAAGGCCAGGGTTATCCTGAGCCCCGGCGACCTGGCCTTATTCAAAAAGGGAGAAGTTCTGGTCTGTGATGCAGTTGACCCGAATATGACCTTTGTCGTGCCGCTTGCAGCAGGCGTGGTTGAAAGACGGGGCGGCATGCTCATACATGGCGCCATTATTGCCAGGGAATATGGCATTGCCTGTGTTACCGGCGTACCAGATGCAACAAAGCTGATACATGGCGGGGATGAAGTTACAGTGGACGGTTATCTTGGTATTGTGACTGTCGGGCAGGGGGCAGACAGCAGTCCTCCGCAGGGGGCATAGCCGTGAAATATATACATACCATAGCTCCGGAAAGAGTCAGGCTGGTCTCTGAAGGGAAAGACGCAGGCGGCCCTGTTGTCTACTGGATGACCCGTGAGCAGCGCGCTGCTGATAACTGGGCCCTGCTAAAGGCCCAGAATATTGCCTTGGAGCACAAAAGACCCCTGGTTGTCGTCTTCTGTCTTGTAGCTGATTATCCCGGGGCCAATATCAGGCATTACGGATTCATGCTGCAAGGACTGCAGGAAGTTGAAGAAAATCTCGCAAAGCTGAAGATACCCTTTGTGCTTCTTAAAGGCGCTCCTCCTGAGACCCTGCCTCACTATCTGGCAACAATAAAAGCTTCCTTTCTGGTTACCGATTTTGATCCGCTCCGCATAAAACGATCCTGGCAGAAAACGGTGGCGGCCCGTATAACATGTTTTTTTTATGAGGTGGACGGGCATAACATAGTGCCCTGCCGGCATGTTTCCTCCAAACAGGAATATGCTGCCTATACCCTGCGGCCCAAGATAAAGAGGCTGCTGCCGGATTTTCTCTGTGACTTCCCTGCCCTTAAACCCCACCCTGTTGCAGGCAGGACAGGCCATGCTGCTCCAGTCGACTGGCAGAAGGCCCGCAGCCATGTTGCAGATCATTCCGTTGCCGAGGTGGATTGGCTGGTACCAGGCGCGCGGGCCGCCCTGGAAATGACCAGACGTTTTCTGAAGGAGGGACTGCAGGCGTATAACCTGAACCGCAATGACCCGAACCGCGAGGGGCAATCGCATATTTCACCCTATCTGCATTTCGGCCATATTGCACCCCAGCGGGTGGCTCTCCTCGTCAAGGCAGCACGGGCAGATGCTCAGGAAAAAGACGCCTTTCTCGAAGAGCTCATTGTCAGGCGGGAGCTGGCAGACAACTTCTGCTTTTACAATGAACATTATGACCGTATCGAGGGATTCCCGGAGTGGGCTTTGAAAACACTGGATGCGCACCGGTCGGACAAAAGGGAGTACCGGTATTCCCGGCAGAAGCTTGAGAACGGCAGGACCCATGACGAACTATGGAATGCGGCCCAGCGCGAGATGATGGCACGTGGGAAAATGCACGGCTATTTGCGCATGTACTGGGCAAAAAAGATCCTGGAATGGAGCCCAAGCCCTGAAAAGGCAATGGCAGCGGCAATATATTTAAATGACAGGTATGAATTGGACGGCAGGGACCCCAACGGCTATGCGGGAATTGCCTGGAGTATCGGCGGGGTGCATGACAGGGCATGGCCGGAAAGGCCGATCTATGGCAAAGTGCGTTACATGAGTTATGGGGGATGCGCCCGCAAGTTTGACGTAAAAAAATATATTGCGAGATGGCACAGCTGGCAGTGAGCTGCGGAAAGTATTATTATAAAAGAGTCCTGAAATTGGCATAACATTTGCTTCAGGGCATTATGAAAAACAGCATGGTGACCTCTGCAGTTTTGAGGACAGCAGGGCAATTAAAAAATTATAAGGTTTATTTTACAGGAGAAGATGGAAATGCTTAGATTATTCAAATGGTTAATTGCTTCATGCGCCCTTTTGGGACTGACCATATCACTCATGTCCTGCGGCGGCTCGGATTCGCCAGCAGCGACAGGCACTCTTGACATTAAATTAACCGATGACGCCACGAACCAGTATCAGGCAGTTTACGTGACTATTGACGAGGTGCACGTTCACCATGAAACAGGCGGGTGGGAGACGCTCTCCGAACTTGATCTGCCCCAAACCGTTAATCTCCTGGAACTGGTGAATGGAGTTATGCTTGACCTGGGCATAGTTGAACTTCAAGCAGGGCATTATAACCAGATGCGGCTCATACTTGAAGATAGCGAGGGGGCACCTGCTCCCCAGGATCCCCCGGACAATAATATTTTGGGCAAACCGCATCCATATTTTAATTACTTAGTTGAAGTTGATGATAAAGAGACTCTCCTTAAGGTCCCGAGCGGGGGCAATACCGGCATCAAGCTCGTGAGCGGGATTGATATTATTGCCGACCAGGCCAACGAACTCGTTCTGGATTTTGACGCCCACAGGTCAATCGTCACAAAAGGAAACGGGGATTTTGGATTGAAGCCCACGATCAAGGTCCTGGCAACAGTGGATAATTCGGTAAGCGGGAGAGTGGTGGTAGAAGTAGATAACACTCCTACTCCTTTAGAGGACGCATTCGTCAGCGCCCAGTTATACACGCCTCCAACAGATGGTCTTGATCCTAAGGATGAAGTAATAGTGGAATCGACTACAACGACTGCGTCGGATGGAACCTATACACTCCTTCTGCCACTCAATACGTACAATATAGTTGCAACTGCGGCAGGATATCTGCCAGCATGTCAAGTGCTTGAAGCTGAATGGTACTTTGCTAATGATCCTGCTGATTTCGATCTTGTTGCGGAAACTGAACCTGGTATCAATTTAAATATCACTGTATCGGGTTTAGACACTGTCGAAGACATAGCCCATTTGAGCTTCAGGCAGACCAAAGACTGCGGTGAGGGTGATGTAATAATTGAAGTTGCTTTTATGAATGTTACAAATGGAAATTACCCCCTCATAACACTGCCTGCAGGTACATATGATTTGGTTGTGTCAGCTCAAGACAAAATTACAAAAGTGATTTCGGACATTAACGGAGACATGACGCTGAATATTTCATTTTAATAGAATCAGAATATATAAAAAAAGCCCCCGCATGAATCTGCGGGGGCTTTTTTTATCAACTGCGCGATCAGGGCTTTGAGACCAGGATCGTATTTTCCACATTGCTTTCCGGATCATAGATATAGCCGCTGTAGGCAAGCCGTGTGACACTGAAGCTCGTGCCGGCAATCGAGGGTTTGAGGCGGCTGTTGCTGACACTGCATTGTCCGGTGGAGTCTGTAATGCAGGTCCCGGAACTGCCTGTATCCCATGAGCCTTCTACAGTTACCCCGGCAACAGGGACGTAATTCTGCTCGTGGACCGTGATGGTGACAAAAGGCACCCAACGGCTGCGGCTCAGCTCAGCATAGGAGTCGAGCCCTGCCACATGCAGGGCATCTGTCTGCAGGGTGGCGGCAGCGGCTATGTTACTGAAGTCTGAAACTCCGGCCGCATTAAAGGCCTGTACCTGGTAGTAAAAAGTCGAACCGGGGGGCAGGCCGGTGTCAGTGAAACTGGCTGTATCAGGCCCGGTACTTGCAACCAGCTCCCAGCCGTTTGTTCCATCAGGAAAGCGTTCAATAAAGAAACCCAGTTCATTGTCCGCATTATCCAACCAGCTCAGGGTAATTGTATCGAATGTGTGCCCTGTTGCAGTAAGGCTGTCCGGACTGGAGGGCAGTGAGCCCTGGTCGTTTTCTGTCCGGATAAAGAGATGATCAACGTACAGGGTATTTCGGTCATAAATGCCGGGGGTTCTGAGGGTGTCTTCAACCCTGATGTACAGGGTGCCGCTGAGATTTGCCGGTAGCGGAAAGACGTGATAGATGTCGTCATCAAAATCAGCACTGACTATAAACATGTCGGTGTAATATTCATCATCAGTTGAGTAGGAGAAGACAAAGGCGTCGCCTTGAGCCGAAACGGATGCCCAGACATTGGCAAACAGGGCAATGCTCGTACCCGGCTGGATTTGGATTATCCATTTGTGTTCCAAAAAGCTGTAACGATTGCGGGGCCTGCCCCCCGTAGTCTGTTCCGTGATTATTTGCGTAAGCGAGTCATTGGCAGTGGTGGCGATAAAGGTGCCGGTTGCCGTGCCGGCGATGGTTGCTTCCTGGATCGGAGCGCGTTCAACAACAGAGGGTGGTTCGTCGGTCGCTGCCACGGCTGTATTGGAATATCCGGAAGGCCCGGCGGAGTTGTAGGCGAACACCCTGTAATAATAAAGCGCTCCGGGGTCAAGGAAGTTATCTGTATAGTCTGTGATATTGCCGGCAAGTGTGGCAATTTCTGTCCATGGATCAAATCCATCCGGCGAGCGCTCTATGACAAAACCGGTTTCATTGCTGGAATTATCCGTCCAGCTCAGGTCAATCTGGTCCCCAAAGGCAGAGACAGCAACGAGGTTGGCTGGGTTTTCCGGCGGAACTTCTGCAGTTGTGGCAGTGGCAGGATTGGAGAAACCAGAGCTGCCGTTCAGGTTATAAGCTGCCACGCGGTAATAGTATGGAGTGCCCGGCGCGAGTCCTGTGTCGGAGTATATGGTTGTATTCCCCGCAGCAGTGGCAATTTCCTCCCAGCTGTTTTCACCGTTCGGTGAACGTTCGATGGCAAAACCAATTTCATTGCCGGAATTATCCGCCCACCCCAGATCAATCTGGCTGGCGGATACTGTTGTTGCAACCAGGCTGGAGGGTGCGGTCGGCGGCAAGTCAAAAGTTAAAGCGCTTGCCGTGTTCGAAAAGGCAGAACTGCCGACCATATTGTATGCAGAAATCCTGTAATGGTAGGTTGTGCTCAGGTTAAGACCGGTGTCGTTATAGGTAGTTGTGTTGGCATCGGTATAAGCGACTTTTATCCAATTGTCAGTGTCGCTTGCTGAGCGTTCAATGGAAAAACCGTTTTCGTTTGCAGAATTGTCTGTCCAGTTCAAATTGATCTGACTGGAGGATATCGCATGAACAGAAAGATCAGTAGGCGCATCAGGTGCCAACTGCGTGGTAGGCAGAGTGGCAAAAATAAAATACTGCCCGAGGCTGGCGTAATCGGAATATCCTGTGTCGGGATCCCCGGTCCCGACCCCGTCTATGAGGATGTAATAGTTGCCTGCCGCAAGATTAAGATTCAGGCTTGCCGGTAAACTATAATAGTGATTATCCTCGGTTACCAGATTGCCGCCGTCATCAAGGATCTGTAGTAAGATATCCAGGTTGGGATCAAGATTTGCCGGATCAACATTGATGAATATATTGCCTGCTTCGGTCTGGAAACCGAATACATCGATATCACCTGTTGTTTCAATAATGCCGGAAGCGTTAAGGATTTCACCTGAAAGCATTGTAGCACTGTCAATCCAGTCGCCATGGTCATCCGGCCGGTACCTGGCGCCATTGTTCAGCATGACAGCCAGGTCATCCTGGGTGTTGTTGGCACCGGCATACTCACCCTTGCTCCACTGGGTGATCGGCTTGTAATAGCCGGATCCCATAATGGGGGCCCAGTTGTCATGGCCGGAATAATAAGCTGAGCCGCCGGTCACACCGTCATGGGCCAGCCCGAGGGTGTGCCCTGTTTCGTGAGAAGCTGCATCGGTAATGTATTTCTCATTGCCGTGTCCCAGAAGATTGGAGAATACAAAGGCAGGTGTATCGCTGTTCCAGTCAAAGGAGCCGATATAGGCAACACCGCCGGCATTTCCATACCAGCTGCTCGAAGGGCTTATAACCACACGGATGCCATAATAGTCATCACCTGAACCACTGCGGCGCAATGCTTCAATGCCGGGATCCTCGGTGGTGACATCTATATCATATATGGCAAAGTCTTCCGCCACCCGGGCCCAGATGTTCTGGATACGGCCCAGCTCACTCTCACTGAAGCGGCCTGTATTGCCATCGATGTCGTATGGAGAGGAAATAATATCCTCATTGCCATTGAAATTATTGTTCCACACTGTCCCTGAGGTGACGTGGCCATCAAAATCCAGGAAAATCACCCTGGATGCTCCCGGCTGGCTGTGCAGCAGGAAAGTCTGATCCAGAGGCAGAGGCACGGAGGGAATAGTTGACACGTCAGGCTCTGGCAGGGTATCAGCGGCAGAAATATCAAAGCGGCAGAGATATAAAAGTTTATTATCCCGGTCGAGCCAGAGGTCTTTGTCATGCAGAAAGTTTTTTTTCAGTTTCTCGGCGCTTTTGCCATACCGGGAAGCAACTTCTGGTAAACGTTCCTCCAGGGCTGTTACGGCCTCCCGGCCTCTTTTGCCACCGGGAAATGAAAAAGGAGGTCCGGGTGATGTAAGTGGCTTGGCGTTACCGGCACCCAGCAGGATCACGTGGAAAACAATGAGGAGAGTTGCCATTATCAACCGCCGAACAATGGTGTTTGTTCGCTTGGTTTTCATAATAATTTCAATCTCCTGAATTGATGGTTATGCCGGACAATGAACCAATGAACCAATAAATGAACCATGGGTAAAAATATCACTAGTCCCGGGTTAATATCTTTGATCTGCCCTCCTGGTGCTTCTGGTAGTCAGACCTGCTGCAATCTTATTAATAGCAAGGAACATGCCGAATAATCGATCCAGGTACTATTTGTGCGGGAAATGACAGACCTCAAGAACTATATGCCTCTAACTTATTGATAATAAAGAGTAAATTTTGCCACGCTGTTTGCCTGGGGTACGGCGGGAAATTTCCGGGTGGAACGGAGAAGAAAAATTGTAAATTCCGTCAACCCTAAAAAGGAAACAATGTTTCCATTCTTGTGCCCGGAACACGTTTCAATGCCTGATGCACAGAGTATGCTTTTAAATTTTCCCGGGACATGTTTTGCAGGAGATGGCAAGACGGTGTGTGGTCAGTGTATTATGAGCCATAAGACAGGATCACTGAAGTGGTTGCATAAGGGAAATGCCTTGTGTATCATGCACATGAATTATAATCGCGAGGCAATTTTTATGCTTTAATTTCAAATAATTATCAGCTCTTCTGCCTCAAAACCCATAATTCCATTTTTCAATTGGTCCCTGTTGTTGATATACAAAGACCCCTTTGCAGAGGCCGCCGAGGCCGGACAGGAGCTTGACAAATGAAGCAGAAACAGCAAGTTGCTGCCGGCGCAGAGCAGGCGGCGGGTTGTCTGCAAAAAATTTATGGAGACGTATCATGCAGATAACAGAGCATATCCATGGACTCAAGATCCCCTTCAGGATACCGGTTGCTCCGGGAAAAACATTTGAGCGCTTTGTCTATGTCTACCTTGTCCTGGGACCGGAAATCTGCCTTATTGACAGCGGTGTGCATAACTCATCTGGAATTATATTTGATTACCTGGAAAAAATGGGGAGAAAAGCCGGAGATATTGCCCTGCTGGTCCTGACCCATGCCCATCCGGACCACATAGGTTCCGCCCGGGCAATTCATGCTGCATCCAAATGCAAGGTTGCGGCCCATCCGGATGCGCAGGCCTGGATCGAAGATGTGGATATCCAATTCAAGGAGCGGCCAGTGCCGGGCTTTCATGACCTTGTCGGCGGGAGTACACCTGTTGACCGGCTCCTGCAGGAAGGTGATATCATAGACCTGGAAACGGTCTCTCTGGAGGTTCTTGCTACCCCCGGACATGCCAGTGGCTCTATATCGCTGTACTGCAAAGAGGAGGGGGTTTTATTTGCAGGCGATGCAATACTCCAGACAAATGACCTGCCGATTTATGAAGATGCTGCCACAGCAGCAGCATCGATAAAAAGGCTCAAAGGGCTGCAGGCCCTGGAATATCTGCTTGTTTCCTGGTTGGACCCCATTGCAGGCGCTGCCGCCTATAAAATGATGGATGAAGGCCTGGAGTATCTGCAGCGGATTCATGGGGCAATTCGTGAAATTACAGCGCAAAGCAGAGTCGAGGACCCGATGGAGCTTTGCGCCCGGATGGTAAAAATCCTGGGGTTACCCGAGGTTGCTGTAAATCCGTTAATAGCAAGGTCTTTTGTCTCACACCTGCCAATCATCGAGCAGGAATACCTGCTGTAAAGCCGGGAAAAGGCGGACGTCATGGCCACCGCTTCAAAGAAAAGTATAAATACATACAGCGAATTGGAATATCGGCGCAAATGGCTGTATCAGCTGCAGTCAGAGTTTAAGCAGATCTGCAGCTGGTATGGGATTTCCCTTGCGGTCCCTGCCTTCAGGATCAGTAACAGCCCGGCAACGCTGGGTTCGTGGCATCCGGCAAGCCGGACGATAAGTATTTCATCAACCCTGATAAACGAATATTCCTGGGATGCTGTAATCAATGTCCTGAAGCATGAAATGGCGCATCAGTATGTACACGAACACCTGGGACAAGGGATGGAGCAGCCCCACGGGCAATCCTTTGCCGAAGCCTGTAAAAAGCTGGGCGTCTTATTTCCTTTTAGTACGGCAACCGGGGATACCCCGAAGGTTTTTACTGCAGTCAGCCAGCAGGGCTGTGATCCAGAGTACGACAGGAAGGTGAACAAGGTACGCAAAATGCTTTCCCTGGCCGGGAGCTCCAACAGGTATGAGGCTTTGGCGGCAATGAGCAAGGCCAACAATTTTATCCGGAAATACAACCTTGAAAGACTCGAAAGCCATGAAGCATCCCGTTACAGCTATGAAATCATCAACACCGGGAAGAAGAGACTGCACATAATTGAGCGCAGGATAGCAAGCCTGCTGATGGATTATTTTTATGTGGATATCGTTTACTCGGAGCTTTTTGACCCGAAGAGTGGAGGGACATTCAAGACAATAGAGCTGCTTGGCACTTTTGAAAATGTGACCTTTGCCAAACATGTCTTTGATTTTCTAAGCCACAGGGTTGAGTCCCTCTGGCAAAACTACAGAAAAAAACTCGGCGCGCCCGGCAGGTTGAGAAAAACTTATATTCTTGGACTCCTGCAGGGGTTCCGGGAAAAGCTGGGAAAAGAAGAAAAAAAACAGGCAACAGCAACAGGTATACCTTCAGGAAAAGGGCGGCACAAAACCATAAGTGCCCTGGTTGTTGCAAAAGATCCTGGCTTGTCTGAATTTACGGCACGCCGTTTCCCAAGGCTGCGGAAGGTTCAATACCGTGCATCGGGTATTTATTGTGCCGACACATATACTGCCGGAAAATCAGAAGGGAAGAAAATAACCATCCACAAAACTGTCAAGCATGAGGACGGAAACCTGGGGAGATTGCTGGGCAGCTGATGCAGAAAATAAGTGGACGGCAAACTTCTCAGCGGAATTTATACTATGTATATTTATTTGCTTGATTTGTTTGAAATCTGTTGTTATCATTACGTAATTAGTTGTGCAGTACCTGTTAGTTTCCATGCTCGAATAAAATGAACCGCACAATCAAAACTTATGGATTGTGTGGTTTTTCCTTATTGGGGGCAGGAAATGCAGCCTGCCAGCCCGCTTGAACAAGTCGGGTTTTTCTTATTAAGTGGCCCAGGAGGGCGAAATACAAAGGAGTTAAGAGGTGAAAGAAGGTACAGTAAAATGGTTTAATGCGTCCAAGGGTTTCGGTTTTATCGAGCAGGATAATGGTGGCGATGTTTTCGTGCATTATTCAGCAATAAAATCAGATGGTTTTAAAACTCTTGATGAGGGTGCCAGGGTTCAGTTCGAGGTTGTTGACGGCCCCAAAGGCCCAGCTGCTGACAACGTTATTCAGCTATAAGACCAAGAAAAAAATGCAACAAAAAAGCCCCGCACATCGCGGGGCTTTTTTTATGTCAGGTGTAGAAAAATTAACCGCAGTTACAACCTGGTCCACAGGCATCCGCATCATCAGAACCACAGCCGCAGCCGGCACGTAAACTGGCTGCTGCCTGGGCTAGTTCATCAGCGGTAGGTTCGCGCACTTCAACCACATTCACATCAAAATGAAGTTCTTTGCCGGCCATGGGGTGGTTGAGATCAACCGTAACCGTATCATTGTCATTTACCTTTGACACAGTAATCATGAATGGGCCACGGGGTCCCTGGGCCTCAAAGGCCATGCCGGGTTTGACTTCAACATCATTTGGAAACTGGCTTTTGGGAATATCCTGGAACAGGTCATCTTTCACCGGGCCATAGGCATCCTCCGGGGCAACAACCAGTTTGGCAGTGTCGCCGGCTGTTCTGCCCATGAGCGCTTTTTCCAGTCCCGGAATGATCTGGCCGGTTCCGGTAATAAAGCCTAAAGGCTGACCTGCGGGGGACTTGTCTATTTCCTGCCCGGACTCAAGGGTAAGCGTGTAATCGATCGCCACGTACATTTTATCTGCAATATTCATTTGCTTCCTCCTGTAAAATAAAAAAATATCCCGATGAAACCTGAAGAGTTGGCTTCACCGGGCTCCATTACTGCTTACTACTTTAAGGCATAAGCTGCTAATGTCAACTGCTCCCAGTGATTTTTGCTTTGCAGCTGAAAAAATATTTGCGGCCGGCCTTGCGGAGTCGGGTATTTCCCCGGTAAAATATATGGTATGCTGGGGCGAATATGTGCCGGATGTTGTCTTGATTTGGGATAATCCAGTCATGGAAGTGGCCAACCACGTCCATGCAATCCAGAAATCTCTGTCGTACGAGAAAGGGGAGGAAATGCCGGAAATAGTATTAAGTGCCAACCAGTTGGCCTGGGCGCTGATAGCTGAGAGAGAACCGTCCATAATTAGTAAACAGGCGGATGTCACGTATGACTTTAATGCCCAGAAGTACATCATGCAGTGCTTTGGGCAGGACATTTTTGTAGATATATCAAGTTATACTATTACAAGTGACTCCCCTCTGGGAAATAAACTTTTACACGGGCTCGGGTATTTTTTCGACCTGGCTGCTCTCTGGTACCTGGGCACGGCAAAAAATGTCCCTTTGGCCGGCCGCATGATCAGCCCGGCCAGTCTCAGCGGCGGTGAAATTTTTCAAAGAGGGTCCCATGTCCTGCCCTTATACCAGATAGCTGCCAAGTATGACGGTGATTATGCAGGTTTTTATAAGAGAGGCGAGGAGGTCGGCGGGCAGCGCATGGAGTATGGGGATGCCGCTTTGCGCTTGTTCCCGTTTCCCAGGGTACCGGTAACTATTATCCTGTGGGAGGCTGACGAGGAATTTCCGGCCCGGGCCGACATGTTTTTTGACGCAACCTGCGAAAAGCATCTGCCGACTGATGTGGTCTGGTCCACAGCAATGACCTCGGCCCTGGTCCTGTTATAAGTACGTCTACCCTGCAGACCCTGTTTTTCAGGCAAGAAAAAGGAGAATATTCATGGAGTTTAAAGAACGTGTTCCCGATTATGGGGTGGAATATCTTGGGCTCCACAGCTTAAATGAAGTGCACTGGAATCTTACCACTCCGGCTCTGTATGAATTTGCCATACGCAGATATGAGGCCCAACTGGCCCATCATGGGCCGCTGGTGGTGTCCATGGGCCAGCATACCGGGCGCGCGGCCAAGGATAAATACATTGTTGACGAACCGGTAACCCGCGATGATATCTGGTGGGGCAAGGTCAATGTCAGCTATCCGGAAGATCGCTTTGAAGGCCTGTTTAAGCGTATGCTCGCCTATCTGCGCGGTAAAACCATCTATATCCAGGACTGTTATGCCGGAGCTGATCCCGAGTCCCGTTATCCTGTGCGTGTCATAACCACCTTTGCCTGGCATTCGATTTTTGTCAGGAACATGTTTATCCTGCCTCCCGACGATAATACGGCCATCCGCAATTTTGTCCCTGAATTTACAGTGCTCCACTGCCCTAATTTTCATGCAGACAGCGACGATGATGGAACCCGCAGCGGTACATTTGTCGCGATCAATCTGAGCCGCAAACTCATATTAATCGGGGGTACTGCCTATGCCGGGGAAATAAAGAAGTCAATTTTTTCAGCCCTTAATTTCTTTTTGCCGGGTAAGAAAATTCTTCCCATGCATTGCTCAGCCAATGTTAATGCGAATGATCCCGGTGACGTGGCCATTTTTTTCGGACTTTCTGGCACAGGGAAAACAACATTGTCAGCGGATCCGAACAGGATTCTTATCGGTGATGATGAGCATGGCTGGTCTGATAAGGGCATCTTTAATTTTGAAGGGGGCTGCTATGCCAAGGTGATCAATCTCTCCAAGGAGGCAGAGCCGGAAATTTATGCTACCACCAGGCGCTTTGGCACTATCCTGGAAAATGTCAGTATTGATCCGGTTACAAAAAAGCTGGACCTGGATGATGACAGCCTGACTGAAAACACCCGGGCCTCATATCCCCTCTCGCACCTTCCCAATTACGTTAAATCCGGGATGGCCGGTCATCCACGCTCCATTATCATGCTCACCGCAGATGCTTTCGGTATTATGCCGCCGGTGGCCCGTTTGTCAACAGAGCAGGCAATGTATCATTTTATAAGTGGCTATACAGCAAAAGTTGCGGGTACCGAAAAAGGAGTGACTGAACCGGTGGCGACATTTTCAGCCTGCTTTGGCGCGCCTTTCATGATGCGGCACCCCTTGGTGTATGCCCAGTTGCTTGAAGAGAAAATACAGAGCCATAATTCAACATGCTGGCTGGTCAATACAGGCTGGACCGGCGGGCCCTATGGCACAGGTAAACGCATGGCAATACAATATACCCGGGCTTTGCTGAATGCAGCCCTGGATGGTATTCTTAATGATGTGGAAATGTATAAGGATCCAATTTTCGGATTCCAGGTGCCTGTTTCCGTCCCCGGAGTACCGGCTGAAGTCCTTAATCCCCGCAATACCTGGTCTGACAAGGGTGCCTATGACGTCCAGGCCCAGAAACTTGCCAGGCTGTTTGAGGAAAATTTCGCACAGTTCACGGAAAATGCACCAGCACATGTCAGGGAGGCGGGGCCCAGGGTAGCCTGATGTACTTTAAATCTTGTGGTTGAAACGACCAACGACAATTTCATAGGTTTCACCGGCAAACTCCACCCGGTCACCATTTCGAAGCTTTCGCCCACGGCGGATTTCCACAGCGCCGTTCACCCGGACCTCTTCGTTGGCAATACGGAATTTTGCCTCAGCTCCATCCTGTACAGCATCAGCAAGTTTCAGCATCTGGGAAAGCCTGATGGTTTCCGTTTTTATCGCAATTGAAACCATGGAAAGCCTTTTGCCTAACCCTTTATGGGCCCAGTGGCAAAACCGTCGTGCCTATTCGCTCTTGTTAAAGCGATCTGTTTCGGCAATAACCTCCAGCAGTTTGATGGCCTCATCATAGAGTTTGTCGGCTTCTGCCTGCTTGCCACCGGCTGCCAGATTCTTGCCGTCTGCCACGAGTTGGTTAATCGTCTGACGCTGGTTTTCAGACATTTCATAGCCCTTGTTCATCATGGTGTTGATAGTGGCGAGTTTGCCGTTTTCTGACGATGCGGATTTGTCGCCTGAGGATGAACACCCTGAAACAGCAAGTAATATGACAAGTAATAGAGTGAGCACTTTTAGTTTCATTCCACCAGTCTCCTTTATGAATGAGTAATTATTATGAACTGTCTGCAAATCTCAAAAAATGTGATCATTATTAATTCCGGGTAATACCATACAGTATATGGGCATTTATACCGAGTTAATTTCTTTTGCGCAGTCGAATTGCTGTCGGAGTGACCTCCACCAGTTCATCGTCGTTGATAAAGGCAATGCAGTCTTCTAGGCTGAGGCGGGTCGGCGGAGTGAGTATAACATTTTCATCCGAGCCGGAAGCCCGCATGTTTGTCAGCTTTTTGCCTTTTGCCGGGTTGACCACAAGATCGCCGGCCCGGCAGTGCTCCCCTATTATCTGTCCCTTGTAGATCCTGACACCGGGACCGAGGAAAAGAGTGCCGCGTTCCTGCAAATTGAACAGGGCATAAGCGACGGTCGTACAATCCTCTTTAGATACCAGGACGCCACTGGTCCGGTTCGTGATTTCACCGGCATAGGGGCCGTATCCGGCAAAAACATAGTTCATCACACCCATACCCTTGGTCAGGGTAAGAAATTCGCTGCGAAAGCCTATGAGGCTCCGGGTGGGGACCTTGTATGCCAGGCGGATCATTTCGTTGCGCCTGTTCATTTCCAGCATCTGCCCCTTGAGGCCCCCCAGCTTTTCAATGACAGGACCCTGATAATTTTCGCCAACGTCAATGGTGAGCTCTTCATATGGTTCAAGGATTTGCCCTTCCTCTTCCTTCATGATGACCACCGGCCGGGTTACCTGGAATTCGTAACCTTCACGCCGCATTTTTTCTATGAGGATGGAAAGGTGAAGCTCGCCGCGTCCTGATACCTTGAAACCGGCACCGCCGCCAAGCGCTTCAACCTGCAGGGCCACATCTCCCAGGGTTTCGCGAAAGAGTCGATCCTCAATCTGTCGTGAGGTGACAAATTGACCATCCTGGCCGGCAAAAGGTGAATCATTGGGAATAAAGTGCATGGCAATGGTGGGCGGATCAATTGTAATGAGGGGTAAGGGTTTGGGGTTTTCCTGATCTGTAAAGGTGACCCCGACAGTGATATCATCCAGACCTGCCACGGCAACAATTTCACCGGCTGCCGCTTTTTCTACCGGTATTTTCTGATCGCCTTCAAATTTGAAGATTTTGGAAATCCGGACAGGAGAAAGACTGCCGTCCCTTTTTGCCACGGCTATATTCTGGTTAATGTTGATGGTGCCGTTTACAACCTTGCCGATACCAAGTTTGCCCAGGTAGGGTGAATAATCAATGGTATTCACCTGCAGTTGTAAAATGGTGCCAGGGTCTCCGGCCGGCGGCGGGATACATCCAATAATTTTTTCAAACAGAGGGGCCATGGAGGCACCATCTAAAGGATCGTCAGCATTATTAAGGGCGTAGCCGCCTTTTGCTGAAGCATATATGACCGGGAAATCAAGTAATTTGTCAGGGGCGTCCAGTTTGACAAAAAGATCAAAGACCTGGTCAACCGCCCAATCGGGACGGGCAGCCGGCTTGTCAATTTTGTTGATGACAACCAGTGTGGGCAAAGAGATAGCCAAAGCTTTTTTAAGGACAAAATAGGTCTGAGGCATGGGGCCTTCCTGGGCATCAACCAGCAGCAGACAGCCGTCAGCCATACGCAGCACCCTTTCAACCTGGCCGCCGAAATCAGCATGGCCGGGAGTGTCAATGATGTTAATCCAGTAATCCTTGTAACGGAACGAGCCGTTTTTTGCTGCAATGGTAATGCCACGCTCTCTTTCCAGGTCCATTGAGTCCATGACCCTTTCAGCCATGGTCTGATTGTCCCGGAACATGCCGCTCTGCTTGAAAAACTGGTCAACCAGGGTGGTCTTTCCGTGATCGACATGGGCAATGATTGCAATATTTCTGATTAGTTTTTGATCCATATGTGGAGGGCTCCTCGGAGAAGCAATTAAAAAAAAGAGCCCATCCTTATAGTATTCTGCATGAATTAGCAAGAAAATAATTGTCAGGAGCGGCGAGGAACATTACTTTATCAGCGAAATAAATTGGAAAAATACAGTTAACAACCTGGAAACCATTATCAATTCAGGAACCGGATAAGGAGAACAGAAGGAATGTGTATTGATGTTAGAAAAACATGCGAATGCGGCAGGCAGACTGTACAGTTTCATTTACGGGATAATGTCATGATGCCACAGGTTATTGCCCGGCTTTACTGCCCGTCATGTCAAGAGAAGAACGCATTTGATAATACGACCATGCTGTACGATAACGAATGGATTATCGAATACGATATGGAGTTGGCGCGGGGCCTGTTTGCCCAAAAAATGCAGATGGAGCCAGAGGATGTGGTCCCTGAGTTTATTTTTGACAAAGGGTATGCCTGCTGGCAGGAAATGTATCCCGGCGAAAAAGAAGATATCAGGGAGGACCGGGAAAAGATCATTGAACTGTTGCTGCAGGATCGAAACGTATATCTTCAGGCCATGCAGAACTGGAATATTGAGCGCATAGAACGGCTCAAGTCAGCCGGTTGGCGCAAAGTGCAGCAGGCTTGAAGCAGTAGGCGTCTCCTTTTTTCTGCCCTGATCACCATTTTTCCACATGGATTCGTTCAGGGTTAAAGCGGGTGCGGGGCCCCGGGTGTTCTGCAGGCCAGCCCAGGGAGATGCCGCACATTGGGATAATGTTTTCCGGCAGGGAGAACAGTCTGCGAATATTATCTATACGGTCAGGCCGCGGGTGCATGCCAAGCCAGCAGGCGCCCAAACCGAGCGCGCTTGCTGCCAGCAGAAGGTTCTCCACCGCTGCACTCAGGTCCTGGAGCATGTAGGATATCTCATTGGCATGTGTTTTGTTAATGTCGCCACAGACGATTACAGCGGCCGGAGCCTGGCGCAGCATCTGTCCGTTTGGCAATATTTTTACGATCTTATCGAGGGTTTCCCTCTTCCGAATCAGCAAAAAATGCCAGGGGTCCTTGGCAACAGCAGAAGGTGCTGCCATTGCTGCTTCAAACAGGTCATTGAGCATGGCAGCCGGGATTTCCCTGCTTTCATATTTGCGCACACTTCTTCTATTGAAAATGAAATGCAGTGTCGGGTTCATTGCTGGGCCTCCTAAGATTATAGTGCTGCTTGAGTATAACGTTCATCTTTCCTTGATGTGAAAAACTAATGTAAACCTTTTTGACAACATTGGGTAGTAATCCAACAATGTAAGTAAACTGATTTGGCAGGAAATCAGGCATCTGGACTGCCATGTCACTAACTATTGTGCCGGAAAAAGGGCAAATCGAACATGGTGCAAAAACCTGCATGCCCGAAAGGGTATTCTGGCAATTGGTACAACCGGATTTTGTTTGTAATGCTTTGGAATTACAGAAAAATGTCATCTGTGTCAATATCGGGGCAAGAAGATTCGTTTTTCAAAATCTGTAACGTTTTCATGGTGTCTTCTTAAATTGTTACGCTTTTCTTAAATAAAGCAGACACTTTGTCATAGTTATTGCATGCAAATTAAGAATGTGTATACTAGTGTTTGCCTTGCTGATGATTTCATTTCAATATGAATGAAAAAATGATAATCCATTTTCATTGACTACAAAAATCTAACAGAGGAATCTGGCGATGCGCTGTCCCAAATGCGGCTTTATTTCTTTTGATCATTTGACTTCCTGCGCCAAATGCGGGAAGGATATTGCAGAGGTAGCCTCCGAATTACAGGGCACTTCCATTAACGTTGAAACTCCTATGTTTCTGAGTGGGGCTTTGGCGGCCTATGGTGACCGGGAGGAATCATTTGAAGAAATTACCATGGGGGAGGAAGCACAGGAAGGGATAGACATTTCCATGGAGGACGAGTTTGTTGAGGACGAAGCACTTGAAATGGCTGGTGCAGAAGCTGATATAGACTTTTCTGCTGAAGAAGACACGGCAGATATGGAGATTGGCGCTTCAGAAGAAGAGGCAGAAGAGGTTGAGGAACCTGTTCATTTACACATGGAGGCAGAAGCTGAAGAAGAGGCAAGTCCGCAAGCCTCGGAAAAAACTTTTGAAGACCTTGATTTCATGGGAACCCCTGAAGAGGATGAAGAGGGTGGCCTGGAGTTTGATCTTGAAGATTTCTTAGAGGATATAGATGAGGACAAGTCGCAATCATCCAGCAGTGAAGATATTGACCTCGACCTCGATGATTAGAAGCAATATATAGCAGAGCCGGATTTCGGGCTCCAACCATAATGACCCGAAATTCCCCACCGCTAATGTTGTCGGCCTCGCAAAAGGGCTCCGCCGACAGGTATTACGCACCCGACCTGATGATATATCCCGGCCCTGGTAATGTCTGTGACTATAAATAAAAGTAGTGC
>Ga0209536_100004128_pt1 | contig 23043 bp, 25 predicted proteins | sample DeeMarSeWOR28_12_FD_187461 | JGI IMG/M metagenome (GOLD analysis project Ga0209536, IMG submission 187461) | Marine sediment microbial communities from White Oak River estuary, North Carolina - WOR-2-8_12 (SPAdes) (version 2) | ecosystem: Environmental > Aquatic > Marine > Intertidal zone >... | reverse complement strand
GTAGCCGTAACGCAGGTTGCTGCGCTGCCCGCCCGCCGCGAGGTACTCCGCCTTGCGGCGGGCGAGTCCGTCGGGCGGCGCCTCCGCGGCCGGCATCTCGTAGGCATAGAGCCGCGCCGAGTTGCCGCCGAAGATCGCGGCCTTGACAGGGCCGTCCGCGGCGCCGAGCGCGGGCAAGCCGTGCTTCTCCTGCATGTCCTCGGGCACCTCCAGCCGGCGCAGCGCCTCGATCTGCCACTGCGGCGCACCGGTCCACACCGCGTCCGTGCCCCACACCACGTGGTCCGCCCCGATGCCCTTCACCAGCTGGCCCAGGATGGCGGCCGCCAGGCGCGGCTGCGACACCGTCGTCATGGCGAAGATCTGCCCGAGGTCGCCGTAGACGTTGGTCACGTCGTGCCTCGCCGGGATCTCTGCCAGGTCGGTCACCCAGTCGATGCGGCCGGTCTCCTCGAACAGCCTGAGCGCCTCGTCCGGCGAACCTCCCGGGTGGAGCGCATAGCCTGCGTGATAGACGATGAAGTTGAGCTGCGGCCAGTCCCTCGCGGCCTTCGCCACGTCGCTGACGTCGACGTACGGACGCAGCCGCGGGAAGCGCTCGGCCACCGAGGGCGGGAACAGCCCCTTGTGCACGCAGACGTTCACTAGTCCGGCCTTGAGGAACCGCTCGTAGGCCGGATAGACGAGTTCCTCGTCGTCGAGGCGCCAGGGGTGGCGGCTCGTCGCCTTGTGCGTGTTGTCGCCGATCGTGTAGCCCTTGAACGAGTCGGGCTTGTCCTCGGCGATGGCGCGGTCGATCTCCTCGAGCCAGCCGGGCGCGCCGGGCGTGAAGATCGCGTGCGCAAGCATGCGGCGCGTGCCGGCCGCGACGTTCACCCGTTCGCGTGCGGCGACGGCCATCGGGTTCGTCAGGAACCAGTCCTCGGGAATGTCGGAGGGCGCGCTCGAGAGCAGCGCCACCTTCGTGTCGCTGCCGAAGAAGACCTCCTCGAGGTAGTTGTCGAACTTGAGCTCCTCGATGCTCTGCGGCTTGCCGGCGAGCTGAGGATTCCAGCCGGCCTTGCCGACGGCCTCGCGCATGCGGACGAATCCCTCGAGGCGCGTGTCGTCCCGCAGGAAGTGCGTGTGGCCATCGAAGATGAACTGGTGGGCGAGTGAGACCGCGCGCTCGTCGGCCATCTCGGGCGTGGCGGCTTCCGCCGGCGTGACACCGAACAGCGGGCCGAAAACCTCGTTCATGGCGACGAAGCCCGCGGCCATGCCGGCCGCGCTCGCAAAGAACTGGCGGCGGGTCAAGCCCTGCCGCGGCGCGAGCTCGTCGGCCATCGTCGCCAGCCGCGCCTCGACCTCGCGCTGCGCAGGCGTCTGCGGCAGCGGAAAGTACTCGTCGCTCGACACCATCTGGGTGGGGATTGGGCCGGGGAAACCGTCTGTTTCCGCGGGCGAGAGGCGGGCCAGCTCGGAGTCTGTCAAGAGGCGCATGGGGTGATCCGGTGAGTGGTGAGCCGCGGTTCGTGGGCGATCAGAAGGATAGCACCGCCGCCCCGCCGGACGGCACCGGGTGCCGCGATGCAAGTGCTTGAGCCGCATGGCTTTCCCGGCACTCCCGAAGGCCAGCGCCACACGTGGTCGGAGACCGGCCGCCGGACCGGCGCAAAGCCGGTCGGAGCCCGTGTCGCGAGGTGCAGGACGCGCGCGTTTCGTCGGGTTTTCAGAACTGGCCTTAGAATCCGCCCCGGCCAGGTCCGTGTGGTCAACGCGTGCCGGCCTTCGGGGCGAACATGCCCTATATCCCTCAGGAGAACGTGCGTGCGTATCAAGGGCGTAGCGACAGGGCTACTGGTGTTGACGGCGATTGGGGTGACTGCCTGTTCCAAGCCACCCGAGCAAGCCATGCAGGCCGGATCCGCTGCATTGGAGGAGGCGAAGGCGGCCGGCGCGGAAATGTATGCGACCACCGAGTTGCAGCAGGCGCAAGACCTCCTGAACCGGGCCGAGGCAGAGAAGAAGGCGCAGGACGACAAGTTCGCGCCGTTCCGCAGCTACGACGAGTCGGCGAAGCTCTATGGCGAGGCCCAGGTGCAGCTCGACGCTGCGAAGCAGGCTGCCGCCGCGGCGAAGGAACAGGCCCGAGCCGATGCGACGCAGGCCGTGGATGCCGCGCGGGCTGCGCTGGCTGCTGCCGGTGAGGCGGTCGCAAACGCGCCGAAGAGCAAGGACTCGAAGGCCGACCTCGAGTTGTGGGCGAACGATCTCGCCACTTACTCGACGACGCTCACCGAGGCCGAGTCCGCGATCACCTCCGAGGACTTCGCCGGCGCCAAGGCGAAGGCCGACGGCGTGACCGACAAGGCCAACGAGATCTCCGGCAGCATCCAGGCCGCGATCGAGAAGGTGAACGCGGCCCGCGGCCGCAGCTGACGGCGACGAGGCTCGTCCTGAGGAGTCCGCCTGTGCGGCCCATGGCGAAGCTCGTTTCGGACGCGTCCCCCATAGGGACCCGGCGGCGGCCGCGAGGCCGCCGCCGTTACGTCTGGATGGCGTCCTTGCTCATCCTGGCAGGCGCCGGCAGCGCGCTCGCCGCCTACCCCTACCCGCCCCTGCCAACGGCCGAGGTCGAGGCGGCGCGCGACGCCCTGCAAGAGGCGCGAGCGGGCGCGGGCTCCCTCGCCCCGGAGCCGCTAGCGCGCGCGGAAGCCGCCGCGCTCGTGATGGAGCGGTTGTATGCCCAGGACCGCTCGCGCTGGTTCCGCTTCCAGCGCCTCGAGGCGCTGGACCGCGCGATCGAGGACACTCGTGTGCACTCGACTTCGGCGCTGGCCGAGGCGCGCTCCGTGCACTCGGAGCGCAGCGCACGCGGCGAGGACCTGCACGACCATCTTGCCGCCGAGCTGCGCGACCTGGGACCGCAGGTCGCATTCCTGCCGCCCGGCGAGCGTCGGGCGCGCGGTGCGGTGGCGCGTGCCGGGCTCGCCCTGCGGCACGCCGGCGAGGCACGCGGCAACGGCGACCTCGACCGCATGGAGGCGAACCTCGCCGCTGCCGAAGCGGATATCGCCGGCGCGCGCGAGGCCGTCGACAAGCGCTACCGGCGCTTCCACGAGCCCGACGCGCGTCGCCGCTGGCAGGCGTGGGCGGACGAGACCGTGGCGGCGAGCCGCGGCGGGCGCGTCGCAATCGTGGTCGACAAGCTGGACCGGCATCTCATCCTGTTCCGCGACGGGCGCGTCGCGGCCCGCATTCACGCCGACCTCGGTCGCAATGCGCTGACGGACAAGATCGTCGCCGGCGACGGCGCCACCCCCGAGGGCCGTTACAAGGTCACGGAGAAGCGCGCAAACGGTTCGACGCAGTGGTACAAGGCGCTGCTGCTCGACTACCCGAACGCCGAAGACTGGAAGACCTTCCGTGCGCGCAAGCAACGCGGCGAGATCCCGCCGGGTCGCGGCCCCGGCGGGCTGATCGAGATTCACGGGCTCGGCGGCAAGCAGAGCAACTGGACCGACGGCTGCGTCGCGGTACCCAACCAGGTGATGGACGAGCTCTTCGCGGCCGTGCCGGTCGGCACGCCGGTGACCATCGTCGGCACGGCGCGGTTGCCGGGCGAGAAGGAAGGCCCGTCGAAGGAGAGCCGCGGATGAGCGAGACGGCGGGTGTTGCGACGGCGGATGAACGGACGTCGGACGTCGACGGCACCGCGACGCGGCCGGCGGCATCGTCGCGCTTGCCGTGCGGAGGTCGACTGGCGCTGCTCGGCTGGGCGGCGATCGGTTTCGCGGCCCTGGTCGCGAGCACGGCATTCGCGATCGCGTGGGCAGGCGGGTATCGCTACGTGCCGGTCGCTGACGTGACGAGGGCTATCGCCGAGACGCCGGCGAGTACCGCCGAGGCCCGCAAGATCGAGCGGCAACTCGCCGCGCTGCGGCCTCGCGGCCACTACATCGTGGTCGACTCCACGCAGAACCGGCTGCGCATCATGAAGAACGACGAGGTGTTGCGGGAGGCGATCGCCTCCGCCGGCACCGGCGCCGTGCTCGTCGATGAGGCGACCGGGCGAAAGTGGGTGTTCGAGACACCTCGCGGCGTGCGCGTCGTTCAGCGCAAGAAGCAGAACCCCTGCTGGACGCGCCCGGACTGGGACTACGTCGAGAACGGCGAGCCGCTGCCGAAGCGTTTCGCGGACCGCATCGACTGCGCCGCGCTCGGCGACTACGCGCTCTATCTCGGCGACGGCTACATGATCCACGGCACGCTGTACGAGCGCTCGCTCGGCCTGTCCGTGACGCACGGCTGCGTCCGGCTCGGGGCGAAGGACCTCGAGGCGGTGTGGAAGGCGGCGCCGGTCGGCACGAAGGTGTACCTGTACTGATGCGTGGCGCGGCTCGTCTGTTGTACGGGACTCTGCTGGCGCTGCCCGGGATCGGTGCGGTGACGGCGGTCTTCGCCGCAGCCGACGGTGATGCCGGCGCGGCGACGCGGCTCGCGTACCTGACCCAGGAGCTCGCCGCCGCAAAGTCGAAGCAGTTCTACCTTGTTTTCGACGAGGTCGCGCCGGCGATCGACCTCAAGATCGAAGGCGTGCGTGTGCACCGCTTCGCGCTCGATCGGGCCGAGTTCGGGCAGTCGCGTCTTGCGGGGACGGGGCCGCGGCAGTGGCCCGCCGTCTCGTTCAGCCTGGTCTCCGAGGTGCCGGAGCCGGACCGGCCGCGGATCCACGTCGAGAAGGCCGATGAGGCCGACAAGGCGCGCGACGTCGTGATCCGGCAGGCGCTCGAGCGCGGCGAAAAACCCGCCGGCGAGCTGTCGCAGACCGCCGGCGAGAAGGTCGCACAGCTGTCTCGCACCGACGACGTCGACGCGCCGGTGACCTTCCGCCTGCAGTTCGAGCCGGACCTCGTGCTCGTCGTGCGCGGCGAACCGCGGGCCACGGACCTGGACAGTCGTGTCCGCCGGGCGAAGTACGCGCTTCTCGACGGCTGGCAGGGGTTCTGGCTGTGGCTCAGCGGCGAGCCGATCGCCACCCGTGTCGTCGTGCACCTGCCGCCGGAGGACGCGCGGCGACTGTTCAAGGTGCTGGTGCCCCAGATCCGGCTGCTGGTTCAGGAATAGGGGACATTCCTATTTTCCTTTATCGGGTAACGCATTGATTCTGTCGCAGGCCGGTCGCTCCCGCTGATGTCGGCATCCAAGCGAATCAACAACTTGCGGCAGAAAGGAAAATAGGAATGTCCCCTGTTGCGGTGGTCACGGGTGCCGGCAGCGAGTCGGGCATCGGCTTTGCGGTGGCGCGGCGACTGGCGCGTGCGGGGCTTCACGTCGTGCTGGCCGGCCTGTCCGAGCGCGTGATGGAGCGCGCCGAGGAGCTGCGCGAGGAAGGCTTCGATGCCGATGGCTTCTGTGGCGACCTGGCCGACGAGTCGGTCGTCGACTCGCTCGCCGACCTCGCGCAGTCGCTGGACCGGCCGGTCGAGGTGCTGGTCAACAACGCCGGCATGGCCGTACTCGGGGAGCTCGACGCGGCGGCGCCGGTCGCCAACATGGCGCTCGCGGACTGGCGCGCGTCGATCGAGCGCAACCTGACGAGCACTTTCCTGGTCAGCCGCGGCTTCGTCGCCGGCATGGCGGAGCGCGGCTATGGACGGATCGTCAACGTCTCGTCCACCGCGGGGCCGGTCTCCGCGATGCCGGGCGACTCGGCCTACGCAGCGGCGAAGGCCGGCATCCTCGGCTTTACCCGCTCGCTTGCCCTCGAGGTCGCACGGCGTGGCGTGACGGTGAACGCGGTCGCACCGGGCTGGATTGCCACGGGCTCGCAGACGGAAACGGAAGCTGCAGCCGGGCTCGCGACGCCCGCCGGGCGCTCCGGCACACCCGACGAGGTCGCTGCGGTGATCGAGTTCCTGTGCCGGCCCGACGCTTCCTACGTCACCGGCCAGCTCATCGTGATCGACGGCGGCAATGCGATCGTCGAGGCCCGCGCAGGATGAGTGCCCGGAACGGGTTCGGTCTACTTTTGGGGAGCATGCGATGAACGAGGCGGACGAGGCGCCCGTCGTACTGGTCACCGGGGCCGGCGGCGGCATGGGCCGCGAGATCGTCCGCAGGTTCTCTCGGGAAGGCTGGCGGGTGGCGGCGACGGACCTCGAAGACGCGGTGCTCACGTCGCTCGAGGAAGAGGTGCCTCTCGTCGCGCGGGTCCCCGCGGACCTGCGCGTTCGCGATGCCTGCTACGGCGTCGTCGGCGAGACGATGGCGCGAGCCGGTCGCATCGACGCGCTCGTCAACACCGCCGGCGTCTGGCGCGAGGGGCCGGTCGAGTCGTTCACGGAGGAGGACTTCGACCTGCTCGTCGCCGTCAACCTCAAGGCGACGTTCTTCATGTGCGCGGCCGCGATCGTGCCGCTGCGCGTGACGAAGGGAGCGATCGTCAACATCTCGAGCGACGCCGGCCGGCAGGGAAACATCGGGGCGGCGGCGTACTGCGCCTCGAAGGGCGGCGTCACGATGTTCACCCGCGCGCTCGCGCTCGACCTCGCGCCCGATGGAGTGCGCGCGAACGTCGTCTCGCCCGCGGACACTGCCACGCCGATGCTCGAGTTCCAGGCGACGCGCTACGGTCGGGGCGATCCGGAAGGCTACAGGCGCGCGCTGCTCGAGAAGTACCCGCAGGGCGCCAGCGCCCGTTTCATCCGGCCGGACGAGGTGGCCGAGCTCGTCTGGTTCCTCTGCCAGCCGGCCGCGGCGGCCATCACCGGCGCCGACTTCGCCATCGACTTCGGCTACTCGGCCGGGAAGTAGGGGACATTCCTATTTTCCTTTCTTTCGCAAGTCATTGATTCGGACGGTCGCCCGCTGTGCCCACAACGCGGGGCTCCCGTGACATGATTCGGTGAGTCCAGCGGACGAGGAACAATGTCCATGTCTTCGACACGACGCCCGCTCGACTTCTTCTTCTTCATCGGGAGCACCTACACCTATCTCTCGGTCATGCGGATCGAGGCCGCCGCGGCCGCGGCCGGCGTCGAGCTGCGCTGGCGTCCTTTCTTCCTGCGGGAGATCCTCCTCGAGCAGGACAACAGCCCGTTCATCGGCAAGCCGGCGAAGATGCGGTACATGTGGCGGGACCTCGAGCGACGCGCCACCCGCCATGGTGTCGAGTTTGCCGGCGTTCCACCGTACCCGGTCGACCCGGACGGACTCGCGAACCGCCTCGCCTGCCTCGCGTGCAGGGAGGACTGGGGCCCCGGCTTCGTCAGGGAGACGTACCGAAGCTGGTTCCTCGAACACACGGTGCCCGGCGAGGAGACCGAGACGCGGCGCGCGCTTGCGCGGCTCGGCAAGGCTCCCGAGCCGACCATCGCGCGGGCCAACAGCCAGGAGAACCGGGATCGCCTGGCGGCCGAGACGCAGGTCGCCAGGGAGCTCGGCCTGTTCGGCTCGCCGACCTTCGCGGTGGGTCCCGAGATTTTCTGGGGCGACGATCGCCTCGAGGAGGCGATTGCCTGGACGGATTAGCGGACAGGCCCGCTTTCCGTCGCTAATCGAGGCGACACAGCGGGGCACTTCCGCTCTGGTCGCTATTCCGAAACGTAGTCGTCCGGTTTGGCGGAGCCCTCGCCGAAGAAGAACTTCTCCATCTCGCCGGCCAGGAAGTTGCGCGCGTTCGGATCGAGCGCGTTCAGGCGATACTCGTTGATGAGCATCGTCTGGTGATCGACCCACCGCTGCCAGGCCTCCTTCGACACGTTGTCGTAGATGCGCTTGCCAAGCTCGCCCGGCCAAGGCACGCGCGCGAGCCCCTCAGCTTCCTTCTTGAGCACCACGCACTGCACCATCCGGGTCATCTCGCTCACCTCGAAGCAGGAAGGGGACATTCCTGTTTTCTGATTCTCCGAAACTGTTTGAATCCGAACGGCAACGCCCGCGCCAGAAAGACGCCGGCAAAGCTCGAATCAATGGCTTACAAAGAAAAGGAAAATAGGAATGTCCCCTAGAGTTTCTTGATCAGCGCCGCGACGGGCGCGGCGAGCCCGAGCTTTGCCGGGGCGCGGTGGTTATACCAGACGTGCCCCGGCTCGGCCACGGCGGGCGCCGATCGCGGCAGCAGCAGGCGCAGCGGCACGATGTCGAGGTCGAAGTGCGTGAAGCTGTGCCTGAGCGGCGACCAGGGCTCGAGGGTGCCCGCGTGCACGCCGAGGTGCGCGGCCGCCCACGCGGTCGCCTCGTCGACGTCGCGGAACTCCGGGAAACTCCACAGCCCGCCCCAGATGCCGCGCGCGGGCCGTTGCTCGAGCAGCACCCTGTCCTCGCCGTCGACGGCGACCAGCATGCAGACCTTGCGCAGCGGCTTGTCGCGCTTCACCGGGCGGGGCGTCGGCAGCGACGCCTGCAGTCCCTGCGCCTTCGCGAGGCAGACCGGCCCCAGCGGGCACCCGTGGCACGCAGGCTTCGAGCGCGTGCAGATGGTGGCACCGAGGTCCATGATCGCCTGCGTGTAGCGATCTACTTCCTCGTGCGGCGTGCAGGCCTCGGCGAGGTCCCACAACCGGGTGTCGACGGCGCGCTCGCCGGGCCAGCCCTCCACGGCGAAGCAGCGCGCGAGCACGCGGCGCACGTTGCCGTCCAGGATCGGGTGCCGCTCGCGACGCGACAGCGCGAGGATCGCGCCGGCCGTCGAGCGACCTATGCCGGGCAATCCCGTCGCCTCCTCGACCGTCGGCGGGAACTCGCCGCCGAAGTCGGCGGCGACGCGCCTCGCCGCGTCGTGCAGGTTGCGCGCCCGGGCGTAGTAGCCGAGTCCTGACCACAGGTGCAGGACCTCGTCCACCGGCGCGGCCGCGAGCGACCGCACGTCCGGGAAGCGCTGCACGAAGCGTTCGAAGTACGGAATCACCGTCGGCACCTGCGTCTGCTGCAGCATGATCTCCGACACCCAGACGCGATAGGGCGTCGGGTCGCGCTGCCAGGGCAGGTTCCTGCGGCCGTGGCGCTCGAACCACGCGAGGAGAAGCGGCGCAAGCCCGGCTGCCCGCTCGCGCTCATTCATGGCTTTCCTCGCGCTCCCGTGCCCGGGCCTCGACGTTCTCGAACATCGCGAGGGTGCCGCGCTCCAGCGTCCTGACCACCGCGGCTCGGACCAGCCAACGCGGCATCCAGAACGACGGCTCGAACTCGGTGCGGTATCGCACGTGCGACCGATTCTCCACGGCGGGCTCGACGCGGGTCTCGGAGTACCCGGACTCGAGGTCGCCACGTCCCGGCACCGCGCGCGCGACGAGCAGCTGCTCGCCTTCCTCGAGCGTTTCGTATCGATCCATGTCGCGGCAGAACCAGGCGGCCAGGCAGCCCTTCAACCGCGTGTAGAGCAGCGGGTATCCGTCTTGCTCGCCGACGACGCGCGCCGTCACGATGCGCGGGTCGAGCTCGGGATAGCTAGCGTAGTCCTGCAGCACCGCCATCACGGCCTTCGCGGGCGCCGATAGCGTCGCCTCGAACGTCACGTAGTAACCCTGCGCGCGCTCGCCGACCTCCAGGCGTTCGACCGTCACGGCGACGGCGGAAAGAGGCGCCGCCACCAGTACGCCCGCCAGCCATGGCATTGCGCGGCTCCTCGCGCGCTTCACGAGCCATCCGCCGCGGGCGGTGCGCGATCGTCCGGCTCGACGCGGATGCGCAGGCCCTGGACCACGGCGCCTGCCGCCTCGGCGCGCCCGACCGTGATCTCGGCGTCGATGTCGAGCGCGTTCAGGGCATCGACCATCGCCGTGAAGATCTCCTGCGGTGTGGCGCTCTCCCCGGTGTCCGGCGGAAGGTATCCATCGAGTGCGATGCGATCGACGTCGAGCCGCAGCCTCGGCGGTTCCCCGCCGCCGGCGGGCAGCACCGCGCTGCCCTCGAAGCGGCTGTCGTCGAGCTGTCCGGCCAGCTGGTCGATCGACCATCCGCTCACCGCGTCACTGCGTCCCCGCACGCTGAGCTCGGCACGCGCGAACGCCGCCGGGCTCGCGGTCTCCGGCAGCGGCCTGTTCACCGAGTTGGCGGCGGCGCGGGGGGCGAACGGCTCGGTCTCGATCGAGAAGGCCACCGACGGCGCCGAGTCCAGGCCGGTCACGAAGAGCTCGCCGCCCGCCCGCAGGCCGAGGCCCTCGAACTCGAGCCCTTGCACGTCGACCGTCCCCGCCGCGAGGTCAGCCGCCAGCGACTTCACGCCTCCGGCCAGCTCGACGCCGCCGAGGCCCAGTTCACCGCCGCCCAGCCAGCCGCGGAAGGACCACTGCTCGCCCGCGTAGCTGTCCGTATCGGGATCGAGGCGGATCCAGCCGTCGACTGCGGCGTGAAACGTGTACTCGCCCACCTGGCCCGCGGCGCGCGACTTGAGCCCAAATCGCTCGCGCGGCGCGACGTCGCGCGCCTCGACCGCGATGGCGGTGAGCGACACGGCCGTGCCGTCGCGCGCATCACCAAAGCCCAGCGTGCCGGCAGAGAGCTCGAGCACGCCGACGGACCAGTCCACCGGCCCGGATTCGTCGTCGCCGTCGCCAAGCTCGGCGAAGCCGTCGACGAGCGCTGTCCAGTTGTCGCGGCCGGCCTCGTCCACCGCGAGGTTCACGACGGGCGATGCGACCTCGATGCGCTCCACCTGCGAGGCACGGCCGAGCACGGTCTTCCACGGCAGCTCCACCCGCAGGGAGGCGAGCGTCGCCGTCGGCGCGTCCGCCCCGGGTGCCGGCCCGAGCACGACGTCCGTCGCCGCGACGTAGGGGGACGGGAAGTAGCCGATTGCCAGCTCGCCGACCGCGACGGGCACGCCGATCTCGCCCGAGAGCACCGCGGCGATCCGGTGCTCGATCCACGACGTGCGCGCCGCAACCCATACGAGGATCGCGACCGACGCCAGGGCGGTCGCGAGCGCGGCCAGCGACAGGAGTGCGATGCGGGAGAGGCGCATTCGGCTCGAGCGACGAGGGAGAGTCCGCCCCGATTCTATCAGGGGGTGCGTCCGGACAGGCGGTGCGACTCTCCCGTTGCAGGACCGGCCGAAGCGAAGCGGGCGACGGCCTGTCCCGCCGTCGCCCCGCCGATGTCAGTCGCGTCGGGCCGCCCTCTTCCCTCGGACCGGTCCGGCCCCGGCGCGCCCCGGCTCGGCTGCGCTCGACTGGTCCAACTCAGCGCTTGCAGAAGTCGATGTCGCCGGAGAGCGTGTCGATGCGCACGCGTCCGCTGCCGTCGCCCTCGGTGAAGCGCAGCTCGGTGCCGGGCGCGTACTTGCTCTTGCGCTCGCTCTTCGGGCCGAAGCAGTTGTCGATGTCGCCACTGTGCGACTCGACGTCGAACTCCGCATTGACCGGCTCCTTGAACGTCATCTCGACGTCGCCGCTGATGCTCTGGACGTCGAGGCGGCCTTCGGGTGCGAGACCGAGGGTCGCGTCGATGTCGCCGGAGACGCTCTTGAAGCGGCCGTGCGGGACGGTGCCGAGCTCGAGGACCAGGTCCCCGCTCACCGAGTTGGCCTCGGCCTCGCTCGCGAGCCCCCGTGCCCGGAGGTCGCCGCTCGTGCTTTCCGCGAACACGCGGGCCTTGCCGCCGGAGCCGGTGATGGTGGCGTCGCCGCTGATCGTGCGCAGGTCGAGCTGCTCGTCGAACACGGTCGAGACGATGTTGCCACTCACCGACTCGAGCCGCTGCGCGCCCTTCACGCCGTCGATCGAGACGTCGGCGCTGACGGTATTGACCTCGAGCGACGCGCCGGCGGGCACGAGAATGTCGAGCCGCGTCCCGTCGTCGTCCTTGTAGTGGCCGGATTCGCGCCGGACCTTGATGACGACGCGGCTTGCATCGCCCTCCATCTCGAAGCGGTCCTTGTCGTTGTCGATGCGGCCGGTCACCTTGACGACCTGCTGGTCCCAGGCGGTGACCTTCACCGAGCCGGCGACGTTGGAGATCTCGACATCGGGCCGCGGACCTGTCTGCAGGCTCTGGTCGATGTCCTGGGCGGCGTGGGCCGCCGGCGCCAGCAGGAAGACCGCCAGGGCCGTGGTCACGAAAGAGTGGATACGAGTCATATGTGTCATGGTCAGGTCCTCTGGCCGGCCGATTCGGGTTCCTCGGCGGCCACGCTGGAGTAAAGCCTCAGTTCTTCCTGGTAGGTCGACAGCAGCAGCTGGTTGAGCAGCCGGCTCGCCGGGTCCTCTGCCAGCGCCGCGTCGATGTCGTCCGCGGCCTTCTGGATCGCCGCAAGGTCCTGCTCGATCCGCAGCCGCGTCCCGTCCGAAAGCCCGGCGAGGCGGCTCTTGAACTGCTCGAGCATCCGCGCGCGCAGCTCGACGTACTCGGGCCCGAGGCGCGCGTACTCGCCGTAGGCCACGGGCCGGATGGCTTCGACGGGCGTCGGCTGCAAGCTGGGCTGCTGTGCCGCGACCTGCGGCGGTGCCTCCGCCGGCGTCCGCACGGCGAGCCAGGTGAACAGCACCGAGACCGCCGCGACGCCGACACCGGCAGCGAGCGCCCAACCCCAGCTCAAGCTGAGGCCCGGCGCCCGAAGCGGCGGAGAAGCCGGCACGGCGTTCGCCTGCGCCTGCTCTTCGCGCTCGATCTGCGCGCGGATGCCGGCCCACAGGTCGTGCGGAGGCGCAACCTCGCGGGGCAGGGTGCCGATCTCGCGGAGCAGTGGATCCCGCTCACGCTCGTCGCGGCCGAATCGGATCGTGCTCATGTCAGTTCAGTGCCTCGGGTCCCATGCGCTCGCGCAGCAGGCGGCGGGCGCGGTGCAGTTGTGCCTTGCAGGTGCCGACGGCGACGCCGAGCATCCCGGCGGCCTCCTCGTGGCTGTAGCCGTAGACGCCGTAGAGCACGAGCACGTCGCGCGCGCCCGCAGGCAGCGTGGCGATCAGCCGCTCGAGGTCCAGCGGCGTGGATGGATCGGTCGGCTCCGCGCTCGCGAACTCGCGCTCGGCGCCTTCCTCGTCGGTCATGCTGACCTCGCCCCGGCCCTGCGCCGAGCGCCTGCGGCCGAGCACGGCGTTGACCGCAATGCGGTGCAGCCACGTGCCGAAGCCGCTGCGTCCCTCGAAGGTGGCCAGGTTGCGCCAGGCGTTCACGAAGGTCTCCTGCGTCAGGTCCTCGGCCACCTGCGAGTCGCGCGTCATGCGCAGGCAGAGGCCGTACACGCGCCCGGCGTGGGCGCGATAGAGACGCTCGAAGGCCGCCGTGTCGCCGGCCCGGGCTTGTGCCGTCCAATCGGCCTCGCCCGGCTCCTGCTGTTCAACCGCTTGGCTCACCGTCCCGCGTCTCCCTCCTGCCAGTCGGCCCGAGGTTAAACCCGGACCACTGCTCTCGGGGAATTAGACGGACCAGGCCCCGCGCAGGTTTAAAGGGACATTCCTATTTTCTTTTTTGCGCTAACCCCTTGATGATGTTGGGGTTGCCGGAAGATCGGTGGACGATGCGCGGTTTAGCGGGGGTCGCCTTATGGTGACGTGAAGAGCGGCTGTCCTCCGTTCCGACTTATGGAGGATCAACAGGTTAGCCAGAAAAGGAAAATAGGAATGTCCCCTATTTCCCGCTCACCCAGTTCACTGCGTACTGGACGAGCTGCGAACTGGTGGCGAGCTCGAGTTTGCGCTTGATGCGCAGGCGGTGGGACTCGACGGTCTTGATGCTCAGGTGGAGTGCCTCCGCCACCTGCCGGGTCGACAGGCCGCGCCCGACCATCTGCAGGACCTGCAGTTCACGGTTCGACAGGCGCTGGATGGGATCCGTGGGGGGCGTGGACCCGCCGGCGGCGGGCTTGTGCATCATCCGCGCGCCTATCGCCTCGCTCACGTAGACGCCGCCCTCGAGCACGCGGCGCAGCGCCGCGATGAACCGCCTGGTCGCAGCCTGCTTCATGATGTAGCCGTTGGCGCCCACCGCGAGCAGCCGCTCGGCGTAGACGCTCTCGTCGTGCATCGACAGCACCAGCATGGGCAACGATGGATGGTGGGCGCGAACTTCCTTGACGAGCTCGATGCCGTCGCCTTCCTTGAGCGAGATGTCGATCACCACGACGTCCGGGGCGTGGTCGCGGATCGCCTGGCGGGCCTCGCGCACGGTCCCCGCCTCGGCGCAGACCTCGAGGTCGCCCTCGCCGGCGATCAGCCGTCCCAGGCCCTGCCGCACGATCGGGTGATCGTCGACCAGCAGCACACGCCACCTGGCATGCGCGGCCCCGCTCACCCGGACGCTTCCTGCGTGAAGGCGCCGCGCCGACAGGTCACGGCCACCGTCGTGCCGCTGGCCTTCCCGGGTTCTACCCGCAGGACCGCGCCGATCACGTTGGCCCGGTAGCGCATGATTCGAAACCCCAGGCCCTCGGCCCGGAGCGCCTGCGGCGACAGCCCACGGCCGTCGTCGACGATCTGCAGATCCACGTTGTCACCGGTCACGGCCAGCGAGATGCGGACCTCGCGCGGACGGCCATGGCGCAGCGCATTCGCCAGCGCTTCCTGGGCGATGCGGTAAAGGTGCGTGGCGACCGACAGCTCGAGCCGCCTGGGCCACTTGCTACAGCGGAAACGGACCCTGACACCGGCACGGTCGTCGCTGCGTTCCGCCAGGCTGCGAAGCGCCTCGGCCAGCCCGCCGCGCTCGATCGCGACCGGAGACAGTCCGTGAGCGATCGCGCGCGTGCCATCGATGGCTTCGTTGACCAGGTCGAGGATCTGCCCGAGCTCCTTCACCGAGGGCGGTGACTCGCGCTCCAGCTGGTTCTGCATGCCCTTCAGCATCAGCGCGATACCGGTCAGTTCCTGCCCGAGCCCGTCGTGCAGGTCCTGGCTGATCCGCTCCTGCTCGCGCTCGGCGGCGTCGATGATGCCGCGCTCCAGCGTGGTGCGCTCGGTGATGTCCTGGATCACGCCGATCCAGTGCTCGACGTCGTCGAGCACGACGATCGTCGTAGCCACGCGGGCGAGACGTACGCTGCCGTCCGCGTGCCGCAGCCGTAACTCGATCGACTCCGGGCGCTCGCGAGCCTCGCGCATCGTGGCCGCCGCCCGCTCGAAGTCGAGCTCCGGGTAGGCAAGCAGCGTACGACCGGACTCGCCGACGAGCGATCCGCGACGCCGGCCGAGCATGTCCTCGAACGCCGGATTGGCGAAGCGCAGCGTCCCCTGCGCGTCCATGACACCCACGCCCTCGGACATCGTGTCGAGGATCCTCGCCTGCACCTGCAGTCGCGCATAGACCTCGCGGCGTGCCGTGACATCGCGCATCACCGCGAGCATCGAACCGATGACTCCGTCGCTGTCGCGCAGCGGCGCGGCGTGTCCCTCCAGCCACCTGCGCGTGCCGCCGAGTCCCACGATCTCGAACTCGAGCGAGCCCGTGGCACCGGCCATCACCTGTTCATGCAGGCGGACGAAGGCGTCGCGATGCTCCGGGGTGGCGAACGACGCCATGTCGCGACCGAGGACCGATGCGACGTCCTCGGTCTCCAGCATCGCCAGACCAGTCCGGTTCACGAGTTGAAGACGTTGCCCGGCATCCAGCACCGCGATGCACTGCGGCACGATCGCGAGGATGGAGCGGAGCCACTCCTCGTTTCGGAGGAGCGTCAGCTCGTACTGCTTGCGCAGCGTGGCGTCGCGCGAAGCGCCGAGCAGCCCTGCGGGCCGGCCCTGCGCGTCGAGGTAGCGCCGCATGGACGTTACATACCAGCGCAGGGAGCCTGTCGCGCTGTTGACCCGAATCTCGATCCGGCGGATCCCGTCGGCCGCGAGCGCGGCACGGATCTCCTGCTCGAGCATTTCCCGGTCCTCCGGCACGACCCGCAGACGGAATTCGGTCATCGTCCTGGCGTGTTGTGAAACGCCCGTTCCGGCCGGGCTCTGCGGCTCCATGTTGATGACGTCCGTCGCGACCTCCCAGCGCCATGCGACGGTCGCCGCCACGTCGAGCGCCGCGCCGAGCAGGTCGACGCGGCGCTGCAGCTCGGCGAGCCGATCATCGCGGCCCGCTGCTCCGGGCTCCACTTCCGCCGCGCTCACGAGGAGCCTTCCCCGTCCGCCCCGTCGCCGGCCCAGCGCACCGCGTAGCGGACGAGGTCCCGGGCCGTCGCCAGCCCGAGCTTGTCGCGGATGTTGCGACGATGGGAATCGACGGTCTTGGGGCTCATGTCCAGCCGCTCGGAGATCTCGCGCGTGCCGAGCCCGCGCGCGACCAGCTGCAGCACGTCGCGCTCACGGTCGGTCAGAGACGCCTTGGTCATTGCGCCTCGCGGCGCGCCCCGACCCATGCGCGCGAGCAGCCGCTCGCCCATGGCCCGGCTCACGTGGATCTCCCCGGAGACCACGCGCCGTAGCGCGCGCAGGAACTCGCCCGGGTTCTCCTGCTTCATGACGTAGCCGTGGGCGCCGAGCTCCAGCAGGCGCTCCGCGTAGAGGTCCTCGTCGTGCATCGACAGCACGAGGATCTTGAGGTCCGGCCAGCGCTCCCGCATCTCGCCGACGAGTGGGATCGCGTCGCGCCCCTGAAGCGAGAGGTCGAGCACCACCACATCCGGCAGCATCTCGCCGATGACCTCGAGCGCAGAGTCCGGGTCCTCGGCCTCGCCGACGACCTCGAAGTCCGGCTGCTCACCCAGCAGGTAGGCGAGTCCGTCCCGGACTACGGGATGGTCGTCGACGAGGACCACCGCCGTGGGGTTCGACATGGGTCTCTACACGCTCGTCCGTGCGGGATCTCATGTTAACAAGCGGCAGCAGCGCACGCGAAACACGCACGCAAGGCGATCTGGCGGCGGCGGCCCAGCGGCGCTCCGGGCAACCGCCGCCGGAGATGCAGGCTACTCGGGCTTGACGAACCTGAGGGTCATGCGGTCGGACTCGCCGATGGCGTCGTACTTCGAGTGATCGAAGTTCGGGTCGGCCTCCTGTCCCGAGCCGTAGGGCGTGCTGCGACGGGCCGGCGGCAGCGTCCACACGCCGAAGGGATGGTCCTTCGTGTCCTTCGGGTTGGCGTTCACCTCGGACTTGCCGTCGAGCTTGAAGCCGGCCTTTTCGACCTGCCCGATCACGTAGGCCTCGGTGACGTAGCCGCTCGCGGCCTTCGGGTCCTGCTCGCCCGGGTCGGCCCGGTGCTGCACGATGGCCAGCACGCCGCCCGGCTTGAGCGCGGTGTAGAGGTCCCCGAGCGCCTTCTCGACGAAACCGTCCTGGCGCATCCAGCCGTGAAACGAGCGGGAGACGAGCGCGAAGTCGAACTGGCCGGCCGGCGGCGGCGCCGACTTGCGGCCCCAGTTCACCACGCCGACCTCGCCGTAGAGGCCTGCCTTGGCTGCGTAGCCCTCCTCCTGTTTGCTGCGGTACTCGCGGGCGCGGTCGGAAAGTTCCGGGTCCCCGAGGTCGGGTCCGGTCGCGAAGTAGCGACCGCCCGTGCGCCTGGCATAGGGGGCAAGAATGTCGGTCCACCAGCCACCGCCCGGCTGCACCTCCAGGAGGGTCATGCCGGGCTCGAGGCCCCAGAAGGTCAGGGCCTCGACGGGGTGACGGGCCTCGTCGCGGGCGCGGTCTTCGGGCGCGCGCCAGTCGCCGGCGACGACCTGGGCCAGCACGGCGTCCGTCTCGGCGGCGACCGCCGCGCCGGCCACGGCAAGGCTCGCCGCGCAGGCGACGAACAGGGTTCGGATCGGGTTCATTCGGGCTCCCTCATTCTTTCTCGAGTCGATTGGTGTGTCCGGGACCGGGAGGCCCGGCGTAGGACGACGCGCGCCGGGCCACCAGTGCGCGGCGCGTCTGACCGCAATGCGAGGCAGAGGTTCCCCGGGCGGCCGCGCGGGCCGCCCGGGGAGCCGGCAGACGGGATGGTTTACTCGTCGGCCGCCGCGAAGTAGGCGGCGATGTCGGCGATGTCGGCGTCGGAGAAGGTCAGCTTCTCCTTGTGCTTCGTCTGGCCGCCGACGATGCCCTTGATCTTGCCGGCGATGTCGTCGGCGCTCAGGCCCGCGAAGTCCTCGGACGGCTCGTGGCAGTCCAGGCACATTGCGGCCTTGCCTTCTCCCGCGGCGGCGTCGCCCGCCAGGGCCGCGCCACTGGTGAAGGCCAGCGCGCCCGATGCCATGATGAGTGCCACCCAGTTCGTCTTCATGATTGTCTCCTTGCCAGTTCTGGGGTCCGCCACGTCCGTGGCGGCCGGATTATCCGCCCGGTCCCGGCCGTTGCTGATCCTGGGCCGATGATGGGCGTTCGACGCTGAATGCTGCCTGAACGGCGGGAAGATGTGAAATCGGGCTGTCGCCTGGCCGCGACGATCGGCGGGCGTACAATGCCCTGACCCTTTCACCGGAGCCTCCCTCCCGTGGCCAATGCGACCATCACCGGCTGGGGCAAGTGCATGCCGCCGGCCGTCCTGTCGAACGCCGACCTGGCGACTTTCCTGGACACCTCCGACGATTGGATCCTCAGCCGCACCGGCATCGGCGAGCGGCGCATCTCCCACGTGTCGCTCGGCGAGATGGGCTACGTCTCCGCGAGCCGCGCCCTGGCCTGCGCGGGCCTCGAGGCGCGCGATCTCGACCTGATCATCTTCGGCACCTGCAGCATGGACGAGCAGGTGCCCAACATGGCCTCGCTGGTGCAGAAGCGCCTCGGCGCCGACAACGCGGGTGCCATGGACGTCAACACCGCCTGCACCAGCTTCCTCTACGGCATGACGACGGCCTCGGCGCTGATCCAGCAGGGCACCGTGCGCAACGTACTGGTAATCGGCGGGGAGCTGATCTCGCCGCTGATGGAATGGGACAACCGCAACGTGGCAGTCCTGTTCGGCGACGGCTGCGCTGCCGCGATCCTGCAGCCGACCGACGATGCATCCACCGGCGTGCTGGCGAGCAAGCTCGGCTGCGAGGGCAACGTGCGGGAGATCCTGCAGGTCCACGGCATGGGCCTGCGCTACGCCAACCAGGGCTGGCACCTCGGCGACTCGCAGTGGGTATTCGAGGGACAGGAGATCTTCAAGCGCGCCGTCGTCGGCATGAGTCGCGCCTGCGAAACGGTGCTCCACGCGCGCGGGCTCGAACCCGGCGACATCGACCTGGTCGTCCCGCACCAGGCCAACCTGCGCATCATCGAGGCGGTCGTGAAGCGGGCCGGCATCCCGATGGAGCGCTGCTTCGTCAACATCCAGCGCTACGGCAACATGTCCTCCGCCACGGTGCCCGTCGCGCTGGTCGAGGCGCTGGAGGAAGGCCGCGTCCGACCGGGCGCGAACCTGCTGCTGACCGGTTTCGGCGCCGGCCTCACCTGGTCGGCCCACGTGGTGCGCTGGGGCGAGCGGGTCACGCCGCTCGGCGAGAGCGACGTCGCGCTGCCGCCCTGCGACAGGACGGCGCTGGAAATGGTGCAGGGCTACAAGGCGGCGAAGCGGGGGAGCCGGCTCGTTACCCGTACGTAATCACCTTCCTCGCCCGCATCCCCTCCCACTGGTAGTCGCGCACCAGCTGCAGGTCGATGAGCACGCCGAGGCCGAGCACGTCGTAGCCGGCCATGCCGCACAGGGCTGCGGAAGCCGAAAGAGTGCCGCCGGTCGCCAGCACGTCGTCGACGAGCAGCAGCTTGCCCTCGCCGCGCTGCATCTCCAGCACGCCGGTGCCGTACTCGAGGGCATAGGGAACATCCACGACGGGCGGCGGCAGCTTGCCCTGCTTGCGGATGGGCACGAAGCCCTTGCCGCGCCGTGCGGCCATGGCCGCTCCGAGAATGAATCCGCGAGACTCGATGCCGGCCACCGCGTGCACGGCCCGCCATTCCGCGGTCGTGAACAGCGCGTCCATCGCCTCGATGGTCTCGATGAAGTGCGAGCGCAACAGCGGGCTGATGTCGCGGAACAGGATGCCGGGCTTGGGAAAGTCCGGGACGTCCCAGATCAGGCGTTTCAGGTCGGACATGGGCACCTCGGCGGCATCGGCCGGACACAGCCTTGCCAAGACTGCCCGGACCCGCTGCCCGGGCGCACCGTGGAAAGCCCGGAGGCAGGGTTGCGGGCTCGCGCCCGGGACGGGAACATTGAGGGCTGGCACCGGGGAGAGGACGACATGCAAGGCAGACGGATCCCGGCGGCGTGGTCGGCGGCCCTGGTCCTGGTCCTGCCGCTTGCGACCCCGACCCCGTCCGGAGCGGAAACGCCGGTCGCGGGCAGCGGCAACGCCTCGATCTCGCGCCACCTGGCGGGCGAGTACGCCTACCGCACCCTCGGCGACGGCCGCCTGCGCGGCAGCGAACGCTTCGAGCTCATCGCCCATCCGGACGGCACGCGCACGCTCGTGATGTGGAACGACCTGTTCGCGCGCCACGGCCAGGTCCACGCGGTGCTCCGGGTCGGCGCCGACTTCCGCCCGCTCGAGGCCAGCTATGCGTACTTCAACGACGGCGCGTTCAAGGGGTCGGGCAGCTTCGTGCTCGTGGACAGGCGCCTGAGCGGCACGGTCCGGACCGCGACCGGCGAACTGCTCGAGCAGGAGCTCGAGGTGCCCGACAACGTCTCCTTCGCGCTGCACCCGCTCGCCGGCGACGGCTGGCACGCCTGGTACGTCGGCAGCGAGGCAGGCAACGAGGCGCGCGGCGCAATCGTGAACTTCGAGGCCTCGGCCGACACGGCGCGCCCCGCACTCGCCCACCTGCAGGAGCAAGCCTGGCGCTACGAGGGCGCGGATTCCGTCGAGGTGCCCGCTGGTCGCTTCGATGCGCAGCGCTACTCCGGCGCCGGGGCCATGGTCTGGGTGACCGGGCCCGACCGCGTGCTGGTGAGGTTCCTCTGGCCGCAGTTCGACCGCGAGTACGTCCTGACGCGGCTCGGGCAGGTGACGCCTGCGCGGGGGTCGCCATGACGACGTTGCGTTCGCTCCTCGCGGCCGCGCTGGTGACGACGGTCGTCGTCCTGCCCGGGATCCCGTCGCAGGCGCAGCAGCCGGCGCCCTCCGAGAACACCGGCCCGAACAAGAGCCTCACGCGCTGGGCCGAAGGCGAGTACACCTATCTCGAGGCCGGCAGCGGCGCGCCCCGCGGCTTCGAGCGGTTCCGGCTCACCGTGCACCCCGACGGGTCGCGCACGCTCCTCATGTGGCACGACCTCACGGCCCGGGACGCGCAGTTCACGGTGCTGCTGCGCACGGAGGCGTCGTTCCGTCCCCTCGAGGCCAGCGTGTCCTACTGGAACGCCGGCCGGTACAAGGGCTTCGCAAGCATGATGGTGGACGGCGACAGGCTGCTCCTGTCCTCGAGCGGCAGCTACGGAACCGTGCGGCAGGAGGTCGAGGTACCGGCCGAGTTCTCGATCGGCAGCCATCCGGTTTCCGGCGACGGCTGGCACCTCTGGCTGGAGGAGCCGGGAACGGAGCCGGCCGGCTTCCAGGCGATGGTGTTCGGCCTCGATGCCGCGGCCGACCCGATGCGGCCGATCACCGGTCGCCTGACGCCCATGCCGGTCGAGCGACTCGGCATCGAGCGCATCACGGTGCCTGCCGGCAGCTTCGACACGGTGCACTACCGGATCGCAGGCCGCTCCGACGTCTGGATCCACGGCGAGGACCGGATGCTGATACGCATGCGCATGCCCGGTGCCGGCCTCGAGTACGTCCTCACGCGGCTGGAGACCGGACCTTGAGGATGTCCTCCCTCGCCCGGCTGCGGCAGCGCATCGCTGCGGCCCTCGCCGGCGTGTTCGTCGCCTTCTCCGGCGCCGGCGCGCCCACCGCGGCCCCTGCGACGGACTATGTCCCGCCCCCGGGCCAGTGGGCGACGCGCACACCCGCAGAGGCCGGCTTCGACGCCGCCGCGCTCGCCGCCGCGGTCGAGCACGCGGTGGCGAACGAGACGCAGCAGCCGCGCGACCTCGCGCTGGCCATCCCGTTGTCGTTCTCGCGCGAGCCCTTCGACAACCTGATCGGCCCGGCGGCACCCCGCGGCGACCCGACCGGGCTGGTCATCCGCCACGGCTACGTCGTCGCGCAATGGGGCGACCCGGGACGCGTCGACATGACTTTCAGCGTCACCAAGAGCTTCCTCTCCACGGTAGTCGGGATCGCCGTGGCTCGGGGCAGGATCGGCAGCGTCGAGGACCGGGTGTCCGCGACGGTCGACATCCCTGAGTTCGCGGGCGCCCCCAACGACGCGATCACCTGGGAGCAGCTCCTGCGACAGACGAGCAACTGGCGGGGGACGTTGTGGGGCAAACCCGACTGGGCGGATCGGCCGCAGGGCGACGACCGCTTCGCCTGGCCGACGGCGCCCGTGCCGCCGCCCGGGGCGAGCTGGAAGTACAACGACGTGCGCGTGAACGCGCTTGCGCTGGCGGCGTTGCACGCGTGGCGAGAGCCGCTGCCGGCGGTGCTCGCGCGCGAGGTGATGGGCCCGATCGGTGCCGGCGACGGCTGGCGCTGGCACGGCTACGACAACTCCTTCGTCACGCTCGACGGGCGCATCGTGCAGTCCGTCAGCGGAGGCGGCCACTGGGGCGGCGGCATGTTCATCGACGCCTGGGACCTAGCCCGCTTCGGCCTGCTGCACCTGCGCCGCGGCGCCTGGGGCGAGGTACGCATCTACCCCGAGTCCTGGTACGCGTACGCGACCCGGCCGACGGAGCACAACCCGGGCTACGGCGTGATGAACTGGTTCCTGAACACCGACGGCAAGCTGCTGCCTAGCGCCCCTGCCGAGGCCGTCGCGCACCTCGGCGCGGGCAGCAACATGGTCTATGTCGATCCCGTCAACGACCTCGTCGTCGTCGCGCGCTGGATCGACCGCGGTGCCCTCGACGGGCTCGTCGGCCGGGTGCTCGCAGCACTGGCGCCGCCTGTCGCGGCAGACTGAGCGCACGCAACATGATGTCCGGCACCGCCTGGACGCTCGCCGAGAGCTTCCGCCGGCACGACCTGCTGCTACCCGGTATCCTCGCCGGGTCGCTGGGCAATGCCCTCAGGACCTACCTCGGCTTCCTCGTGGTGGGCCTGCTTGACTGAGATTCCCCGATGACCGACATCGCCGACCGGCCGAAGAGCCGCTCGATCCGCCC
>Ga0209536_100004127_pt1 | contig 23047 bp, 21 predicted proteins | sample DeeMarSeWOR28_12_FD_187461 | JGI IMG/M metagenome (GOLD analysis project Ga0209536, IMG submission 187461) | Marine sediment microbial communities from White Oak River estuary, North Carolina - WOR-2-8_12 (SPAdes) (version 2) | ecosystem: Environmental > Aquatic > Marine > Intertidal zone >... | reverse complement strand
CAGAGAATCAAAATCCTGGAAAAAGCGGGCCTTTGCAGCGGAAAAAATAGGGCACATAGGCTCAGCAAAACCGGTCCCCCATCTCCTTGAAATCATCCGTGACATTAACAACGAAGATGAAGATGTCAGAACAGTAGCATTGCGGGCCCTTGGAAGAATTAAAGATGAAAGGGCTATCCCTTTTCTCATCGAAGCCCTTGGTTTTCCGGAGACATGGCTCCCTCCCCGTATCGGTGAGATACTGGTGAATATCGGTGAACCAACGATTGATTACCTGAAAAAAGAACTCAAGAACTTTCAAAGTGAAAGCAGAAGAGGATGGTCAGCTGAGATACTGGGTTGGCTTGATGCAAAAAACGCAGAGACATCATTAATTGAAGCGCTTTTTGATGTAAGCCCTGAGGTGAGGGCCAAGGCTGCTGGAGCCCTTGGAAAGATCAAAAGTGATCGCTCCATTGTCAAGCTTACCGAGCTGCTTGTTGCAGAACCAGTGCCTTTTGTTCGGACAAGGGTTTCACAGGCACTTGGCGCCATAGGAAATCCCTCGGTTATTCATTACCTTGTTAACATTCTCAAAGATCCTGAATGGTGGGTCAGAGTCAGGGCAGTTGAGGCCCTGGAACAACTTGGAAAAGAATCTACTCCTTCCCTGATGATTGCGCTCGAGGACGAAGATATGGAGGTACGGAGACGGTCTGCTCTGGCCCTTGAGAGAATCGGATACGTGGCGCAGATTCTTCAGGAGTATGGTGAGGAACAATACAAGCCCGAACTTCGGAAGATACTCTTTCTCATTGCTCAGGCAGGAGTAATTGAAAGCCTTAGTGATAAGCTTTCGAAAGCCGACAAGCATCTTCAGAAGCGGATTGTCCGCCTCCTGGGTGAGGCAGAGACCGTTGATGCTGCTGATCCCCTTCTTGACCTGCTTAAGAATACCGAGGATTGGACGCTACAGGCCAGAATAATTCAGAGCCTCGGAAAAATAGATGCCCAGAAAGCAATACCCATCCTCATTGATTACCTGAGAGACAATGAATACTGGGTAAGGCGTTCGGCTGTAGAGGCACTGGCAGTACTCAATGCAACTGCTTATGTTGACGATGTTGCCGTAATACTTGATGACCCCAACCCCCAGGCACGAGAGTCAGCGCTACGGGCCCTCTCAATGCTGAAAGTCACCAGCCACTGGGATGATATTAAAAAACTCCTGTACGATCCTGCTACAAGAGTGCGAAGCACAGCCTTAATGGTTATGCGGGAACTGGGAATCACTGTGGAGCCAAAGATGATCATTGAGCTTCTCACTGAGGCACCTGATGATGTGCGGATTGAGGCGATAAAATATTTCGCGGCTACGATGAATGCAGATGTGCTCCATGAAATTATTAAACTCATCCCCTTAGGGTCCAAGAAGTTGCACAAGGAAGTCAATGAATACATCAGAAGGATAAAGCCACAGGAGTTTAACGCACTTACCCGTATTGTGAATATGGAAAGCCTTGAAAATGACGCACTGATGACCTTTATAGAAATGGCCTCAATAATTAAAGACAATGATGGCTATAATTTTATACTTGAATTTACGGACAGTGTTGATGAGGCATTGCGGGAAAAGGCCTTTCGCGCAATAGCAGATTATGGATTTTCAGAGAATGAGGTGCTCTTTGAGAAAGCCCTCTTTGATCCTTCACGCTCTGTTCGCACTATTGTTCTTGCCTGTGTCGGTTCCGATGCGGGTGAGAATTTCCTCAATAAGGCTACGATCCTCCTGAAAGATCCCGATGAAAATGTACGACTTGCCCTTACCCTTGCCTTTGGAGTTTCAGGCAAGAGGGAATTCAAGCCCCTGATCATAAAGATGCTTGATGATCCCTCACATAAGGTCGTTGCCGGTGCCTTTATAAGTCTGGCCTCTTTTAATGATCCTGAGTTTCTCCAGGTATTTTATGGCCATCCCAACATCAGGGACATCAAGGCTGAGATTACAAACATATCTGATGATACCCGATTCAGGCACATTATCGACGAGATCAGGCTGACGGCACAAAAAACAAGGAACATGGAAGTTGATCTCATCTTTTCAAAAAATGACAGAGTATTTGCAAACGAACTCGTCAGGAAACTTCGGGAAGCCCTCGATCCGGTGCTGAGGATAAAGGCTATAGAGATGCTGAAGATCATTGCTACACCTGAACTTTTCACCTCCATACTCAGTGTTATGAAAAAAGATCCCTTCGCAGAGGTGCGGCTGCAGGCAATGGATGTTGTCACATCTATTGGAAGGGAAGAAGAGGTTATTTCTGCTTTTTCTACTTCCCTTTATGATCCGGCACCAACAGTCAGAGACAAGGCAGCAGAACTCCTGGGCAAGTACAGAAATCCCCGTGCCCTTGAAGCACTGCTTCATGTGCTGGATACCCCGGACAGAGAATTCCGCGAAGCTGTCACAACGGCACTGTCATATCTTCTCAGGGGAGATCCTGAGAAGAATGCAGAACTGCTTAAAAATATGCCGGAAACAAAAACAAGAAAAATCGGCATGGCATGGCTTATGGGCAAAAGCAGGAAAAGGGGTTCCGTTAATTTCCTTACCGGCCTTCTCGATGACAATGATCCCGAGGTGAGGGCTGCCGCCATTGGAGCAATTGCAAAATTCAAGAAAAAACAATTTGTGAACAGTCTTGAGAAACTCATTTATGATCCAAATGAACGGGTCAGGGCGGCTGCAGTGAATGCAATTACTGTAACCGGAGGAGATCGGGCCTTTGACATAGCCAGCATAGCGCTTCAGGACATAGATGATTTTGTCAGGACACGGGCGGTTATTGGTCTTGCAAAGCTGAACATACGTAAAACCATCAGTGTTATCCGGAGTAAAGTGAACAAATTCCCTGAACTTCGTCCGCTCCTGAAGGGAGTCCTTTATGCAAGCGGGGAACATTATGAAGATGTCATGCATATGGATTCTGTAGCCGTACACATCGTAGATGAATTGTGCCACAGGAAAGATATGGAAACCATGTTTCGTCAGTCAACAGACCATGTAAAAAGGATGCATGCCTTACGAGTGCTCGCACTGACAAGCAATGGTGATAACTACGAATTCCTCAGCCAGGCGCTCAAGGACCCCATATCCGAAATCCGGGAAGAGGCAAAGAAATACAGTGGAGTAATGTAGGTACATGATCCCCTATTTTTATACCTTTGTGGAATATTTCTTTATTGTCTATTTCCTTTTGTTCAATACCATTAACCTCTTCTATCTCGTTATCGCTTTTTATGATGTCAGACGGCGGGTCATGGGGAGGGGATACGAGGGTTTTGATATTGCTATGAAGTCACCCTTTACACCGCCTCTTTCCATTTTAGTTCCGGCATACAACGAGGACAAGACTATTGTGGAGTCCATTAAATCACTGTTGAGACTTCGATTCCCAAGACTTGAGATAGTCATAATAAATGACGGCTCATCAGACGATACGCTCGAGGTACTCATCGAGGCCTTTCAAATGAAGCGGATAGACATGAATTACGTTGAAAAGATCAGTACAGCCCGTGTGAAAGCATATTATGTATCAAAGGGAGACCTTCCAGATCATATACAGAGGTTTGTCGTGCTCGACAAGGAAAACGGAGGGAAGGCAGATGCACTGAACGCTGGAATCAATGCCTCATTCTGTCCCTACTTTGTGTCTATTGATGCCGATTCAATCATCGATGAAGCTGCACTCCTGCAGGCATTCAGGTCTGTGCTTGATCAACAGGACATCGTGGCAATAGGAGGACAGGTTGCAATTGTTAACAGTTCAGACGTTGAAAACGGCGCCGTACTTGAACCGCGTCTTTCCAGAAAGTGGATCGTCAGATTCCAGATAGTGGAATATATCCGTTCCTTCAGCATGGGGAGGACCGCATTGTCACGTCTTCAGTCCATTCTTATTATCTCAGGTGTCTTTGGCATATTTAATAAGGATTTTGTGCAGAAAACTGGTGGATATCTCACACGTTTTCTCAGTTCAAAAATCGCAGCAGAATATACCGGGCACCATGTTGAGACAGTCTGCGAGGACATGGAGATAATCGTAAGAATGCAGCGGTATATCAAGGAGAAAAAACTTTCAAAAAGAATTACCTATGTACCTCACCCCCTGGCCTGGACAGAGGCCCCTGAAGATCTGGGATCCCTGTCAAAGCAGAGAAACAGGTGGCAGCGTGGATTGATAGAAACCATGATCTACCATCGAAAAATGCTGTTTAACAGAAAATACGGACGGATCGGCTTCTTTGCCTTCCCCTATTTTTTCATCTTCGAACTCCTTGGTGCTCCCATCGAATTATTAGGGTATATCACCTTGCCGATCCTCTTTGTCCTCGATAATCTGAATTTTCTCTACCTTATATTGTTCACTGCGGTATCCATTGTATATGGTATTTTCCTGTCTGTTCTCTCCGTTGTTATGAGCGCCTGGCCGGTCAAAACTGCCGAGACTGACATAGAAGGGAAGTCACTCATTTATTTTAAGGGTATAAAGGAAATCATAATTCTTGTAACTGCAGCCATCTTTGAAAACCTCGGCTACAGACAGCTCACTGTCTGGTGGCGCATAAAGGGTATCGTGGACTTCTTCAAAGGCAAAAAAGGATGGGAAAAGTTTGATCGGAAAGGTTTCGGTACAGAGGCTAATAAAGAAGATAAAAATGCTGTTACTGCCGCGTAATAGAAGTATTTCCTTTATTCCATTCCAGTATATAATCGTATTTCACTTCTGCCGGTCCTCAAGGAAACTCATAAGATAATCCCTGAACCGCTCCGGCAGGAGCCATCGTATGCCAAGTTTCTCTGCCCACTTGATTGCTCCCTGATCAACAGTGACCAGCAATGCATCAAGCTCTTTGGCAAGGAGAATGAGGTCAACATCTTCCTTACTGTCTATAATGCCCTCACGCAGTGCATCTCTATAGCTCTTGCGCATGCTTTTTATGAGTTCCCTTTCATCGACGGAACCCACGTTCCGGACAGCCTTTTCAGCAATCCTCAATCCTTTATTGATCCTGTCCCGGATGTCTTCGATCAATTCATAGAGGAAGGTGGCAGGAACGTGCATTTCATATTTGCTCGGAGATTTCTGCTGAATCACTGCAAGCAGTTTACCCGGAACCTTTCGTCTGTCAACAAAGTTCATCAGCTCTTCGAATATTGATGAGGGCATGTAGAAGGCAAGAGAAGGTATTTCTTCAGCAATTTCAAGAAACTCCTTCATTGCATCTGTAGGTGAAGCCCCGAAGTGATTACGGACCTCAGGGTTTACAAACAGGCTTGTATCAAGAACGACTCTGTCTTTTCCTGATGTTGCAGACTTCATGAATATCAAGGGTTAAACTGTTCCAGTTGCTGCAGTCAGGACACCTGCCTGACCACTTACGAGACTTGTAACCGCAATGTGAGCAGCAGAAAGGTATGATAAAGGCTTTTTCAATTTTGAGGGCCTTTTTAAATTCGTCAGAAGCACTTTCATAATCTGAACGCCTTACGTAAATACACGCCAGGAGTGTGTGCAGGTCCGGGCTGTCAAAGGCAGTCATTTCAATGGCGTTCACCGTATTGAATGCATAATCAATCATCTCAAGCCGGTAATAGAGCTTGGCAAGAAAAAACTGCAGCCTGTAGTCCATTGGTTGTTCCTGTATAATTTTCTGATATAGATCGATAATCTTACCGGGTTCGCCCCGTGTAATATAAAAATCCTCAAGCCACGCAAGAAATACCAGGGCAGACGTTTCTTCGTATCCCTTGCGCAGCGTTTCCTCGGCATCTTTATAGTTAGCTTCCTTCTCATATGCCCCTGCGAGAGACAGGTAGGCAACGATAAAATCCTTATCTGCCTTAATAATCGATTTCAGCTTTTTGATTGCCTTATCCAGCACCCCGGACTGAAGATAATGATTTGCTGATTCATATCTGTACCCCTGCAGGTTCTGCTGTTCTTTCTGTTCCTCTTCAGGAGCTAGATTGGTCTTCAGTATTTTATTCTGGGTCTCAACGACTTCCTCCCATTGTGCGTTCTTTTCCTGGATATCCCTCTTCATCCGCAATGCCTTGAGATTCCCTTCATCAATTCCAAGGATGCTGTCGATATGCTTCAGCGCTTCCTGCCATTTTTGCCTGTCATGATCAACCCTCTCAAGAGACAGCAGGGCCTCAATATTACCGGGCATGATCTCATGGGCCCTCATATAACTCTCCCGCGCCTTGACCATTTCTCCTTTCTCAAACAGGATATCACCAGCACGCAACAGGGCTCCAATGTGAGAAGGATCACTTTCTGTGACCCGGTTGAATAATTCTGCTGCCTCTTCAGTCCTGTCTGCATGAAAGGCATCCAGTCCCTTGGCGTAGAGTTCCTGTATTTTCAGTTCCTTTTTCTGATCCCGCTGAAGCTGCCAGCTATGAACGTATCGCTTCGCATCGCGGATGGCAATAATAATGAGCATTGCAAAGATACCAATTGAGGTGGATACAAGGATAACAGCAATAACGGGAATGTTTTCAAAGGTCACCCCGTTCCAGACCGTCAAGTCTACGGCTCCCTTGTTGAAGAAGGCCAGGAGGCTGAGAATAATAAAAAATACGATTATGAGAAGCACAATAAATTTCGGCATTTCTTACCTTCTTTTTATAATTATTTTAACCAGCCCTTACAGGGTTGCCTTATTTCAGAGACGTTTCTCCTATTGGGATTCTCGGAGCATCAAGCCAGAGTTTCTCCAGCCCGTAATATACTCTGGCTTCATGATTAAAGATGTTGATAACTACATCGCCGTAGTCTATTAAAACCCATCGGGCAAATTCAAGCCCCTCCCGTCCAAGAGGTTTGATCTTCATTCTCGAGAAATGTTCGTCAATGGCCTCGGCTATAGCCTTTACCTGTGCCGGATTGTCGCCTGAACAAATTACAAAGTAGTCCGCAAGGGTTGAAAGTTCCCTGACTTCAAGAATAACAGGGTCTATCGCTTTTTTATCGATTGCCAGTTCAGCAGCCTTTACAGCTCTTTCTTTACTATCTGTGATAAGAGATTCAGTTCCTTTCCACTATTTGTTATATAAAAGTTAAGAATACCAGATCACTCAACCCGGTTTCCCGTTAATTTTATATAAGTTATTAGAAATTATATAGGATTTCACTGAATCAGGCAAGAGATATCTCACAGAAGAACCCGATTTAATCCGATCCCTGATCAGGGTGGATGATATATTCATTTCTGTGACCCTGCAGAGAATCCCATCCCTCTTTTGGGAAATTGAGAAAGAATATGAGGGCAAAATCCCGCTATCAATCTGTCGAAGGGTCTTCAATGAAATACTTCGTAAAAATGGTGAATGGCGAAGGTCAGCAAATGTAAAGCCAGGCCTCGAAATGATAATCAGATGAGCCAGTTCCATAAGTCTGTCAGGCTCTTTCCATGCGGACACATCAAGAAAGGCGTCAATGCCCATTATGAAATACAGTTCCCCACCGGCATTCTTTTTTTGAAGTTTTATGAGCGTATCAACCGTATACGACTTCCCCCTTGTCTTTATTTCAATATCTGATACAGACAAGTGACGGCTCCCTCTGACAGCCTTCTTTACCATTTGATAACGGTGAGCAGCACTGACGAGATCTGGTTTATCAAACGGTGTCCTTCCGGAGGGTATGAAGATAATTTTATCCAGAGATAACAGCTCATAAATGTCTTCGGCGGTCCTCAGGTGTCCGTAATGAACAGGATTGAATGCCCCGCCATAAATGCCTATTTTCATCTCAAAAAAACTCCCCTAATCCCTCTTTGCCAAAGAGGGGAATCAACTCTCCTCCTTTGAAAAAGGGGCCTGCCTGCCGGCAGGCAGGGACTAAGGGGGATTTCGTAATCATAATTTTCTCTTTATTCTTTTGTCCTGATTCCCGGTTCCGACACTAACTTCTCAGTTGTCCGTTACCAAGGCCGATAAATTTTGTGCAGGTCAGCTCTTCAAGGCCCATTGGCCCCCGAGCATGGATTTTGTCAGTAGAAATTCCCATCTCAGCTCCGAGGCCGAATTGGAAACCATCGCTGAATCTCGTTGAAATGTTAACAAAGACGGATGCAGAGTCGACTTCCCTGAGGAACCTCATGGCCTTGTTATAATTCTCAGTCACAATGGTTTCTGTATGAGCTGAACTGTATTTTGCTATGTGATCCATTGCCGCATCTATATCCTTCACAACTTTTATATTGAGAATCAGATCCACGTATTCATTATAAAAGTCCTCTTCTTTTGCCGCGACCGCAGATTTGATAATCCGGATTGTCCTCGGGCAGCCTTTTATTTTCACCTTGGCTTTTTTGAGCCTCTTTGCAACGGAGGGTAAAAATTTCCTGGCCACTTTTTCATCAACAAGCATTGTCTCCATTGCATTGCATGTCCCGGGGCGTTGTACCTTGGCATTGAAACAGATATCCTCAGCCATCTTCAGGTCAGCATCACGGTCTACAAAAACATGACAGACGCCTTTGTAGTGCTTCAGCACAGGGATACGGGAGTTCTCGGTAACAGCCCGTATCAGCCCTTCACCGCCCCTCGGGATAACCACATCAATAATGCCTTCCAGCTTCAGCATCTCCATAATCGCCTGCCTGTCAGTCTTATCTATAAACGTTATGACCCCTGAGTGGATGCCTTCCTTCTTTGCCACCTCTCTGAGTATTTTCACAATCGCCTTGTTTGAATAGATCGCCTCTGAGCCACCCCTGAGAATTACCGCATTTCCTGATTTCAGGCACAATCCAGTAGCATCAGCAGTCACATTGGGCCTTGATTCATAGATAATACCGATTAAGCCGATGGGAACCCGCATCCTGCCAATCGTCATTCCATTCGGTCTCTGCCACATCTTCAGGATCTCTCCAACAGGGTCCGGCAGGCTTGCAATGTCGATCAACCCCTGGGACATTTCCTTTATTCTTTCCGACGTCAGTGTCAATCTGTCAATCATCGCTTTTGTAAGGCCTTTTTTCTTTGCCGCAGCAAGATCTTTTTTGTTTTCCCGCTGAAGTTCTTTTGCCTTCTTCTGGATGGCCTCTGCCATTTTTACGAGGGCATTGTTTTTCTGCTCTGAAGAAGCCTTCGCTATTGCCCGGGCGCCTGCTTTTGCCTCCATGGCTTTTTGTAACACATATGCCTTTATATCCATAATAATATCCTCCTCACTGTATAATGAGGTGAATATTTTAGCATAATTTCCGAATATGCTAAAATTTGTTTCCATGTCTCTGCTGAGCCAAATAAAAAGAGACCTCAGGGAAGGGGCCAACCCTGAGAAGGCAACTATCTTACAACGCTTCTTCAAAACAGGGAAAGGCCAGTACGGAGAAGGCGATCGCTTCCTTGGCATTCCCGTCCCTGAACAGCGCAGAGTAGCCAGAAAATATCCTGCACTCCCACTCAGGGATATAAAAAAACTGCTTGCAAGTAAAATCCATGAACATCGGTTAACAGCTCTATTACTGCTGGTTCATAAATATCAAAAAGCAGATGATTCAGAAAAAAAAGAGATCGTTGTTTTTTATCTCAGAAACACCAGTTCTGTGAATAACTGGGATCTTGTTGATCTTTCGGCGGATAAAATACTGGGCTGCTATCTTTTTGATAAAGACAAAGCAGTACTATACAAACTGGCTGGATCGAAGAATGTATGGGAAAGAAGGATAGCTATTCTATCAACCTTCCATTTCATAAAAAGCAACAGATTTCAGGATACGTTAAAAATATCCGAGATATTGATAGATGACGAGCATGACTTGATCCACAAGGCAGTGGGTTGGATGTTGCGGGAAATTGGGAAAAGAGACGAGAAAATTGAGGAAAGTTTTTTAAAGAAACATTATAAAAGAATGCCCAGAACAATGCTCAGGTACGCTATCGAAGGTTTTAATGAAAAGAAGCGAAAATCCTATCTGAAAAATCTGGTATAATATTCTGCCATGTCACTACTGGAAAACTATATCACTGAACCGAAGATAGCTTACTTCTCCATGGAGATCGGGCTCAAGAACAATATCCCTACCTACTCGGGTGGACTCGGAGTCCTTGCAGGAGATACCGTTAAATCAGCAGCAGACCTCTGCCTTCCTTTTGTGGCGGTAACCCTTATGAGCCACAAGGGCTACTTCCGGCAGGAGATAGACAAAAATGGCCATCAATCTGAGCACCCTGTCATTTGGGACCCTGCTGATTTTATGCAACTTGCACCTGAGCAGGTAACAGTAACAATTGAGGGGCGCGAAGTGCATATTCAGGCATGGGTATATTTTGTAAAAAGCCCTCGAGGCGAAAGCGTGCCGGTCATTTACCTTGATTCGGATATCAAGGGAAACAGCAAGGAAGACAGGATCCTCACTGACCAACTCTACGGTGGTGATGAATCATACCGTATAAAACAGGAAGTGATTCTTGGGATAGGTGGAGTGAGAATGCTCAGGAAACTTGGATTTAAGGTCAAGAAATATCACATGAACGAAGGGCATGCAGCCTTCCTCACCCTTGAACTCCTGCACAAGTTCAAGAAAGACATTGAGTCCGTCTGGGACGAATCACATATATGGAATAAGGAGGCGGTCAAGGATTTATGCGTATTTACTACCCATACACCGGTAGAGGCAGGCCATGACAAATTCTCCTACGAACTGTATGAAAAGGTATGCAAAGATTATTTCCCCGTTGATATCCTGAAAAGTCTCGCCGGTGAAAAAAATGTAAACATGACACTTCTTGGCTTTAATCTTAGCAACCATGTAAACGGAGTAGCAAAAAAACATGGTGAGGTGTCCCAGAACATGTTCCCTGGATACAAAATTAACGCTATTACAAACGGTGTTCATTCCTATACATGGACTTCAAAGAGCATGAAAAAGCTTTTTGACAAATACCTGCCGGGCTGGGCGAATGAGCCTGAAATTTTCGTCAGGATCGGGGCAATTCCTGACGAAGAAATCTGGGCCGCTCATATGAAACAAAAGAAAGAGCTTATTGATTACGTGAATTCCCTCACCGAGTCAAATATGGACTATGACACACTTACGATAGGGTTTGCCCGGAGAGCAACAGCATACAAGCGGGCTGATTTATTATTTTCTGATTTGAAGAGACTTAAAAAAATAGCCTCAGGTAAAGTGCAGTTTATTTATTCCGGCAAGGCCCATCCTAAAGATGGTCCGGGGAAAGAGCTGATTGCAAACATATTTTCATACCGGGATAAGTTAAAGGATTCAATTAAAATTGCCTTCCTCCCAAACTATAACATGGACACTGCGCTCAAGCTTGTGTCCGGAGTTGACATATGGCTGAATACCCCTTTAAGGCCCCTAGAGGCCTCTGGTACGAGTGGAATGAAGGCAGCCCATAACGGCGTGATGAATTTCAGTGTCCTTGACGGCTGGTGGATAGAAGGCCATATAGAGGGGTTTACAGGGTGGTCAATCGGACCTGCGGCAACAGAAGTCAAGCCGAACAATAACATGAATAAAATTGATGCAGAAGACTTGTACGTGAAACTCGAAAAGACCATCATTCCATTGTATTACAATGACCGTAAGAACTGGATCAGGATGATGCAGAATGCCATAGGCAAGAACGCCTATTACTTTAATAGCCACAGAATGATGCGGAGATATGTAACAGAGGCTTATATTCGCTAGCCCGGCAATGTTTCCTCAGAACCGTTTTTCATCTTTTTATGAAATGAAAGGACTGTTTCCCGCAGTTTTTCCTTGGAGGCTGCCTCCTCTTCAATTGCTGTAATAAGCCCCATAAATTCTGAGTCCATTTTATTTACCAGATCTTCCCTATGATTGCGCGTTCTTTCATATTCGTCAATTATTTTATTGACCTCTCGAATGAATGACCTGATATAGATATCATCATTTTTGCGTACAGTAAGCCTTCTCTGATGCTCTCCTGACATGATAAGTCGCATTTCGGTCTTCAATCGCTGGAAGGGGCCTATCAGACGGTGAGAAAAAAGCATTGTCAGCACAACAACAATAAGCAGATACCCTAGCATGACGACAAGAAAAAGCCCGGTACCGTGCCCTATTTTACTTCCCAGTTCTTTTGCAAAATAAGTAAAAAAGGCAGTAACAAGCAACGACCAGAGAATGATAAGTGCAACAGAAATACGAAGTTCCTTGGTAATAAAATATTTCTGTCTTACAAATTTCTTCTTCATCTCTTTGAATGTATCACTTCCCCCACAGTTCAACAATATAGAGTCATTTGTCTTCTCTATCAGTTACTTTATGGTATCAGGGAACAGAGGATGAAAATGTGAGCGAAATCACATTACAAAAAGTGAGTACGTTATAAAATAAGAGGACAAGTCTGAATCATCAGGAGGTTGAGGCTGCTTCTCTTTCGGCCTTTGCCTTTTCCCTGGCTGCCTTCTTCGCCTCATATGCGCTCATCACTTCTGCATAGTTGAATGTACCCGTAATTGCCGCCACCGGGCATTTGGTAGCGCATATTCCGCAGCCGATACATTTGTCCTGATCTACTCTATGCTGTTTTTTAAGATCTCCACTGGCTGCATTGACGGGGCATACCTTTGCACAGGCATGACAGCCTATACATTTCTCAGTGACGGAGGCCTTCGGTCGCTTGGGAATAAAATCTGTAATAGCCTTGGTAGGACATTTCCTGGTACACAAACCGCAAACTTTGCATTTTCCAACATCAATGGTTGAGAGGAAGTTCTCTACTTTTGGTGCGTTGTAGGGACAGACCTTTACGCATATGCCACAGGAAATACAGCCAACCTGACAGTTCTTTTTTGTTATCGGCCCTTTATCCTTTGAGTGACAGGTGACAAGCACTTCCTTTGCCATGGGCAAAATCTCTATCACATTGACTGGACATGTCTGGGCACATACCCCGCATGCAGTACATTTCACGGGATCTATGACCGGAAGGTTTTCTTTGCTCATGGTAATTGCTCCAAAGGGGCATGCACGGGAACATGAACCATAGCCAAGGCACCCATATATACAGGATTTGTCTCCACCGCTTGCCAGGATTGCCGCCCTGCAATCCTTAACACCTTCGTATTTGAACCTTCGCTGTGATTTTGAGCATCCACCCTGACAGAAAACTCTTGCAATCTTCGGATCTGTTTTTTCGGCCACCTTGCCCGTAATATGTGCGACCGCCTCTGCTGTGGCCGCCCCGCCGGGTGTACATAAGGTAGGCTTGACATTGGCGTCCATAACAACCGCCTCCGCATACTGCCGGCAACCGGGATATCCGCATGCTCCGCAATGTGCATGGGCAAGGACTTCTGAAACCTGTTCAACTCGAGGATCCTCTTTCACAGCAAATTTCTTTGCAGCAAAGGCAAGTCCAATTCCGAAAAGAGCTCCTATCCCTAATAGAAAAGCTCCCGTAAACTTTACAAGCTCCAGCAGGTCAACTGTTTCACGGACTTCTACTCCTCCTCCGACTCCAAGAGATGGAAGAGGTATCCGGTGAATCGTCTGAAGAATATCTGAAATATAATTTATGATGTTAAAATCAAACATATCATAGCCATTTCAATTTAAGTAATACCGCTCACTTTTATAATCCCAAAATGGAAGATAAAAAGTAAAAGATCAAATTTATGGAAGAATGAAATAATTAAATAGCCTTCCTTAATTCTATATTTTTATTTCTACAAAGTTATCAATCCGGAAAAGCCTGTAAACGCCAGTGCTATCAGTCCGGCAATAATAAATGAGATCGGCAGTCCTCTAAAGGGAGCCGGAACATCGGCAACTTCAAGTTTCTCCCTGATGCTTGCCATGATAACGAGTGCGAGGCCGAAACCAAGCCCGGAGCCGAGACCAAAGGCCATACTTTCAAAGAAATTATAATGCTCTCCGGCATTTTTCAGCGGAACGGCAATAATGATACAGTTTGTTGTAATAAGCGCAAGGTAAACACCAAGTTTGTAATACAGGGTCGGGCTTACCTTTTTCATAATAGTATCTGCTGACTGCACGAAGGCGGCCACGATACCGATAAAAATAATAATTTTAAGGAAGGTCAGATCCAGGGGTATCATAATAAAGGTATAGACTACCCAGCTCAGGGCAGCGCTCACCACCATGACCGCAGTGAAGGTGATGCTCATTCCAACAGCCGTTTCCATCTTTTTCGAAACCCCGAAAAAGATACAGAGCCCCAGAAACATGGTAAATACAAAATTATTTATCAGTGATGATGCAATGACTAATTCGAACAGCCTTCCAAAGTCCATAGAACAATCCCCTCCGTTAGATTATACCCCTGAGGCCCCTTTCCCCCCGAAAAATCTCATATCAACCCAGTTGAAAAAACCCATAAGCAGTCCCACAGCAAGAAAACCACCTGCAGGCAAAATCATGATCAGCAGCGGATTGCCGGCAATAATAGAAATCCCAAAGAGCTCCCCCTTGCCTAAAAGCTCACGGAAAAAACTGATGACAATCATGGCCAGTAAAAATCCAACCCCCATGCCAAAACCATCGCATATGGAAGAGAAGACCTTGTTTTTACTGGCAAAAACCTCAGCCCTCGCAAATATCGACGCGAATGCAACAATGATCTGAATATAGAGGCCAATCTCTTTATATACTGCCCTCGCATAGGTCGCCATCAATAAATCTATAATTGTTACATACCCTGCAATAACAAGCATGAATATGGGTATACGGATTTTCGGATGAATAAATTTCCTCATCAAGGAAACGGTAAAATTAACCATGGTCTGAACAAACACAACAGACACACCCAGGGCAACGCCATTCTTCATTCCGTTTGTTACAGCTATTGAAGGGCACAGGCTGATAGCCATACGGAATATGGTATTCTCACCGAACATACCATTTTTAATCAGTTCCCAGTTACTCTTTGGCTTTAGACTCATCACCGCACCTCGCCTGATAGTTTATCTTGCAGCATTATTACCCCGTTTTTGACCCCGTCCTCCGTAACTGCACGGCTGGATATTGTGGCGCCTGTTATAGCCTCTATCTTATCTGCTGTTTCACCTTTTATAACAATAAGGTTATCCGCACTCTTGCCCTCAAACTGGTTCAAAAAATAATCCTTCTCAATTTCATCCCCCAATCCGGGCGTCTCTCCATGGGCCAGGACACTGATCTTCTGAACAGTGAAATTTTTATCCACCGAAGCGAGTATGTGAATATAACTGGAGTAACCCTTGCCATATCCTTCAACTATATATCCGATATCCTCTGGGGAGAGACATTCTTTCTCTTCTTTCATTTTACCGGTTTTTTCATCGGTTACCTGGTTGATTTTCACTTCGCCGCACTTCAGGGCCGCATAATATTCAGCGTGCTTTTCGTGAGGTTCCCAGGCTCCCAGGGTATTAATGGTATCTGCCTCAGGCATCATCAATTTAAGGGCCGCTTCCTTTTCCTCCTTGGCCTTTATGAACATGATGGGAGACGTCTTCGCATAGACAAATGCCATAATGAGCCCGCCGATAACATATATGACCACAAGGTTTATGGTAATTTTTGCCATGTCTGTGGCGGTCATGATTTTTCCTCCTTCTTCACCCTGACAGCGCCAAAGAGATCAGGTTTGATACTCCGGTCTATGATGGGCGCAAAACAGTTCATCAGAAGTATAGCAAACATGACACCCTCGGGAAAACCGCCTTTCAGCCGTATTAACATGGTAATTGCCCCGCAGCCGATTCCAAAGATAACCTGCCCTTTTCGTACTGACGGACAGGTAACATAATCGGTAGCCATAAAAAATGCCCCCAGGATAAGACCGCCGCTCAGAAGATGAATAAGGGGATCCCCGGCAAACAATCCTTCTCCTCCAAATGCCCATGCCATCACGCCCACTGTTGCAAGAAAGGAAAACGGTATATGCCATGTAATATAGCCCCTATAAAATAGAAGTGCAGCACCGATCAAGAGGGCTATAACAGAGGTCTCACCAAGAGAACCGGCCCTGCTTCCCATGAGCAGACTCATATAGAGATCAGATTTATCGCCGAAGACCTCCAATAGTTGCGGCAGACCTTCTTCTTTCAGAATTCCCAGCGGAGTAGCTGTTGTTTTTGCATCCAGCCCTATAAACCTGGCCGTCGGCTCCGACCATATGGTCATCAGCTTTGGAAATGATATCAACAGAAATGCCCTTCCTATCAGTGCGGGGTTAAACACATTATAGCCCAGTCCGCCAAAAAGCAGTTTCGTAATAACGATCGCTATGAGAGATCCTACAACCGGGATATAGAAGGGTACTGTAGGCGGCAGGTTCAGCCCCAGAAGAAGCCCGGTCAAAAATGCGCTGCCGTCTCCAATTGTTGATTTTTTCTTGAGGGCTATCTGATAAAAATGTTCAAACAGTACAGACGTCAGTATGCAAAGACCCGTTACATATGCAGCAAGGGGACCAAAATAATAGACAGACATGATGAATGCCGGCAGGAGAGCAAGGTTAACGGTCCACATAATACGTTCCACCGTTTCCTTACCCCTAACATGGGGGCTGACGGATACAACCAGTTCGTGGGCTTTTGGTTCTGCCATCTAATCTCCTAACGGTTCAATTTCAAAGGTAAAAGATAAAATATAATTATGGAGATTTTTTATTATTAAATTTTTCAAGGTTTTACCTGTGATTTGGCAAGTCTCATAAACTGTACCATAGGTCTCTTCGCCGGACAGACATAGGCACATGAGCCGCATTCAAAGCAATCAAAAAGGTTATTGTCCTTTGCATCTTCAAAAAAACCTTTCTCTGAATATATGCTCAAAATCGACGGATTCAGCCCCATGGGACATACATCAATACAACTTCCACATCGAATGCAGGCCGAGTAATCATCTGTGGATACAAACTCATCTTCAGCAAGAACCAGGATTCCCGATGTCCCCTTTACAACGGGCACATCAAGTGTCCACTGGGCAAAACCCATCATTGGTCCTCCTGATATGACCTTGACAGCACCTTCTACCAGGCCTCCACATTGCTCGATAACATCAGCCATCAGAGTACCAATGCGTACCATCATATTGGCTGGCTCTTTAATGCCGTTTCCTGTAATAGTAACCACCCGTTCTATGAGCGGTTTTCCATACCGTACGGCCTCGTAGACTGCCAATGCTGTTCCCACATTCTGAACAACTGCACCGACATCCATGGGCAGACCTTTGCTTGGCACCTCGCGCCCGGTAACAGCCTTGATCAGCATTTTTTCTGCACCCTGCGGATATTTCACTTCAAGGGGCCAGATTTTAATATTCGGCTCTCCTGTTACCGCAGAGCTCATGGCTTCAAGGGCGTCAGGCTTATTTACTTCAATACCAATGTGTCCTTCACTGACCCCGAGAGAACGCATAATCAGTTTCAGCCCTTCCACAATATCTCCGGAACGTTCAACCATTAATCTGTGGTCGGCAGTCAGGTACGGCTCGCATTCAGCCCCGTTTATAATGACCGTATCGATCGATTTTTCTTTCGGAGGAGAGAGTTTTACATTGGTAGGAAAGGCAGCCCCTCCCATGCCCACGATGCCCGCATCTTTAATCATCGACTTTATATCATCAGCAGAGAGTTTCATATAATCGGGGTTTTCTTTGTATGAAACAGCCTCGTCTTTTCCGTCGTTCTCTATCACAATTGACTGCACCATCTTACCCACTGATGTCGGAAAATCGGATATGGCTATGACTTTCCCTGAAAGAGATGCATGGACAGGTGAGGAAACAAATCCTGATGTACCGCCTATAATCTGCCCCCTCTTTACCTCATCACCAATGTTTACTTCCGGTTGTGCAGGTGCTCCTATATGCTGACTGACAGGAACAACGATTCTCTTTGGCAGCTCAGCCCGGGTTATGGATTTTCCCGATGCAAGCTCCTTATTGTATTTGGGATGAATGCCTCTTTCAAAGGTGGCCGTTTTTGACATACTGTAACCGTTACCTGAAATTGCTTGATAAAGAAGAGCCAAATATTACTGTAAGTTATATGAATCTTTCTATCACGATGGTTTAAAAAAAACATTTATTGATAACATTTGAATGATTTTAATGTCAAGGATTCATTCCCTTGCATATTCCTTGCCAGTAGCTTTACATGACACCAACCTTGTGATACACTATCGATATGATCAGGCGCAGATTATTCCTATTTATGTGCGCTTTACTGCTTATAGGCTTTGTAATAGGAATCGGATATAAGGAAAATATCGGAACAATAAACCCTTCTTACAAAATATCTTCAATGCAGGACTTATATTTGACTCACAGGGAAGGTGGTGAGATCAGGTGGGAACTGACTGCTGAAATAGCTCTTTTTCCTCTGGGAGACAAAGAGATCATTCTTACAGCCCCGGGGCTGAAAATTCATCACTCGCCTGAAATTTTTCTGAACAGCGGAACGGGAGTCTATGAAGTTGAGGAAGGAAATGTAACTCTCAGCGAACCTGTTGAAATGAATATGGAAGATAATAAATTTGTTACAAACAGTCTCAAATGGAACAGCAAAGATGATACCGTGACCACTGACGATGACATAACCTTGAGCGGGAAAAACTTCCTGATAACGGGTACCGGACTTAGTGCCAGGATAAAACAGGAACAGGTGAGGATATTGAATAATGTGGAAGCCTTTTTTTATCGCTAATCTCTTCATACTGGTAGTATTAATTCATTCTGCTGTACCAGCAGCATCAACGGCTGAAAAAGCGAATGGCCCTGTTGTCATTACCTCCAGGACCTTGACTGCTGATAACAGAAACAACAAAGCAGTTTTTGAAGGCAACGTAATCGCCAAGACCGAAGACATAACGATTCATGCTGACAGAATGATCGTATCCTATGACAACTCTGAGAATAAAGTCAGTGAAATCAAAGCACTTGGCAATGTTAAAGTTCACAGGCAGGAACGGGCAATGTTTTCTGAAGAAGCTGTTTATATTGACAATGAGAAAAAGATTGTCTTTAAGGGAAACCCAAGGGCTGTTGAGGGGGAAAATGTCATTACCGGAACCACGATAACCTTTTTCCTGGACGACGACAGGGCAGTTGTCGAGGGAAGCAGGGTCATTCTGAAGAACGAGGGAGAAATAAATTAGTGCATTCCCTTGAGGTGAAAGGGCTCAAGAAGAGTTACAGTGGAAAACCGGTCGTGTCTGACATTAGTTTGAACATCCACTCCGGTGAAGTCGTGGGTCTCCTGGGCCCCAACGGTGCGGGGAAAACAACAACATTTTATATGATGCTGGGAATGATTAAACCTGACGACGGTGATATATCCCTTGATGGTGAAAATATAAACAGTTCTCCCATGTACAAAAGGGCAAGAAAAGGGATCGGCTACCTGCCCCAGGAGGCATCCATCTTCAGAAAACTGAACGTTAAGGATAACATCAAGGCCGTCCTTGAGATCACTGATAGTGATAAAAAAACACGAAAGAATAAATTAGAGTCCATTCTTGAAGAGTACAATCTCATTCCCCTTGCACAGCGTTACGGCTACCAGCTCTCAGGCGGGGAACGCCGGAAGGTTGAGATCGCAAGGGCACTTGCAGTGGATCCCGTGTTTATACTCCTTGATGAACCTTTTGCCGGTATTGACCCACTTGCCGTCAATGAGTTAAAAAAAACACTCAGCCAGCTGAAAACCAAGGGGATTGGCTTAATTATTACCGATCACAATGTGCGGGAAACTTTGTCAATAACTGACAGGGCATATATAATAAGTGACGGCACAATACTTGCTCACGGCATACCATCTGATTTGATCGCTGATGATCTTGTGAAAAAAAGTTATCTTGGAGAGGAGTTCACGCTTTAATGGCGCAGGAACAGAGATTAGAATTACGGCTCTCACAAAAACTCATATTGACTCCCCAGCTGCAGCAATCAATCAAACTGCTCCAGTTACCGCTTCTTGAACTTACGCAGGACATCAACCAGGAGCTGATGAACAACCCAATGCTGGAAGAGGCTGTTGAAAAAGCTCCTGAAAACAAGGGAGATTCCTCGGCTGCCGGTATGGACGACGAAGTGCCCCGTGAAGCCTCGAGTGACACCGAGGCGCCTCTTGAAAAAATATTTGGTTTTACAACAGAGAGCTACTTTGAAGATCGCGAGAGTGATGGCAGGGACCTTGGATACTTTAATGATACGTCAGAGGAGTCAGTATCACCTTTTGAACGCAACAGGAGCAAAACAGACCTCTATGAACACCTCCTGTGGCAGCTTAGACTCTCACATATCCCAAAGTCTGTCGGCCCTGTGGCAGAGATGATCATCAACAACCTGAACGAAGATGGCTACCTTCAGGCATCCATAGAAGAAATTGCTGAATTTGCCGAGACAGATATGAAAACTGCAGAAGAGGTCCTGTCCTTGGTACAGGGTCTTGATCCCTCCGGAGTTGCTGCCAGAAACCTGCAGGAGTGTCTTCTGCTGCAACTGGCGCCGCTCAATTTAAAAGACACCCTGGTTGAGAAAATTCTTGTTGAACACTTTAATGACCTTGAAGGGAAACGATACAAACAGCTGGCAACCAAATTGAAAGCTTCCATTGATGAGGTTCTGGCAGCAATAAAAATTATTGAGGCCCTGGAGCCCAGGCCCGGCAGAAACTATTCAGGCGATGAGCCCGTTCATATCATTCCAGATGTGTATGTAGAAGAGTCAGAAGGGAAGTTTATCATTACCCTGAATGATGAAGGCGTTCCGAGACTGAGACTGTCAAATTATTACCGGAAATTGCTGAGCAACAAAAAATCTCTTGGCCCTGAGGAAAAGCTTTTTCTTGAAGAAAAATTACGATCTGCTGTCTGGCTCCTGAAGAGCCTTGACCAGAGAAACAGAACAATTTACAAGGTTACTGACAGCATATTGAAATTTCAGGAAGATTTCTTCAGAAAAGGCGCCAAATATCTGAAGCCCCTGAACCTGAGAGATATTGCAGAGGACCTGGAAATGCATGAAAGTACCATCAGCCGTGTCACCTCGAATAAATACATACAGTGTCCCCAGGGATTGTTGAATTTCAGATATTTTTTTACGAATGCTGTCCAGACTTCCCAGGGGGACATTTCCTCTTCCACCGTTAAAGACATGATAAAACAGATTATTGCTGATGAAGACCAGATGGCACCGCTGAATGACAATAAAATTGTTGAAATCCTGCAGGCAAAGGGAATAAGCGTAGCCCGGAGAACAGCAGCAAAATACAGGGAAGAACTGAGAATTCCATCACACCTGAAAAGAAAAAAATGGTTCTGATGCTAAGTTTTTCAATAGGTTATTAACATAAAACGGGTACTATCAGAACAAGGAGGACTGCCATGAATATAATTATTACATGCAGGCATATGGACCTGACACAAAATCTGAAAGACTATGCAGAAGACAAGATAAGCAGATTCAGCAAATACCTGACGAATATAACAGAGGCACTCGTAACGCTGAGCGTTGAAAAATACCGGCACAAGGCAGAGGTCCTTCTCAAGGTCAATGGTTCACATATACAGGCAGAAAGCATTACCGGCGAGATGTATTCCTCTATCGATGACGTTGTTGAAAAACTCGCACGCCAGGTCAGAAAACACAAAGAAAAAATCGTATCCCACAGAAAAGGGAAAAACAAGCCGGAGTCACTTCAGGTTACAGAAGAGAGTACGCCTACTATCATCAAAAACAAGTCATATGACATAAAACCTATGAGCATAGAAGAAGCTGCCATGCAGATGGATCTGATGGCAAAGGAATTTTTTGTATTCACAAACGCTTCTTCAGGCAACATTAATGTTCTCTACCAGAGAACTGACGGGAATTTCGGTCTTATAGAACCGATTCAATGAAGCCCGATACAAAAGCTGATATCTCCATTATAATCCTGACCGGACTGTCCGGAGCCGGCAAAACTGTTGCCCTCAATGCCTTTGAGGACAGCGGCTTTTTCTGTACTGACAATCTTCCAGTGACCCTGATTGAGCACTTTATAAAATCAGGGAAAGGAAACTCAGGTATTTCAAAGGTCGCCATCGGGGTAGATATACGGGAGAGAAAATTATTAACAGACTTCTCTGAAAAACTATCCTCTTTAAGAAAAAAGTATGCCATAAAGATTTTATTCCTTGAGTCCACAGATGAGGTGCTTATCAGGAGATTCAAGGAAACCAGGAGACCCCACCCCCTCGGTTCCAGTGACCTCACAAAAGCCATCACCAGAGAGATCAGGCTGCTGTCTGACCTACGGAAAGAAGCGGACAAGATAATTGATACATCGGCAATGACCCCCCATCAGCTCAGGAGGTATATTACCGAGACACTGCTGAAAAAAGGTCCGCGGGAAATGATTGTGAACCTCCTTTCCTTTGGGTATAAATTCGGGGTTCCCGTTGATGCTGACCTCCTTATTGATGTCAGGTTTCTCCCGAATCCCTATTTCATCCAGAGCCTGAAAGCCTTGCCGGGTACATCAGCGAAAGTAAAGAAATTTGTTCTTTCCCATAAAGATACGAAGGGATTCTTTGATCGCTTCTGGCCGCTTCTGGATTATATGATCCCCTTTTATAAAAAGGAAGGAAGAAGTTATTTAACAATCGGCATCGGCTGCACCGGCGGAAGACACAGGTCTCCGGCCATTATCCAGGAGATTGACACAATCCTCAAAAAGCAGAAGCTGAAAACGACCGTTACTCACCGGGACCTTGGTCAATCAACCTGAGATGATTTACCTTGACAACAATGCCACGACCCCTGTTGCCCCTGAGGTTGCCAACGTGGTGTGCAAATCCCTTAAGGATTGTTTCGGTAATCCCTCAAGTTCTCATCCAGTGGGTATCAAAGCCAGAAAAACAGTTACAAAAGGGCGTGAACAGGTCGCCTCTCTCATCGGTGCAAAGCCAGACGAGATTCTATTCACGTCAGGCGGCACGGAGTCGAACAATATGGCAATCCTGGGGACCGCACTTCGTTTCAGAACAGGACAGATTATTAC
>Ga0209536_100004126_pt1 | contig 23049 bp, 27 predicted proteins | sample DeeMarSeWOR28_12_FD_187461 | JGI IMG/M metagenome (GOLD analysis project Ga0209536, IMG submission 187461) | Marine sediment microbial communities from White Oak River estuary, North Carolina - WOR-2-8_12 (SPAdes) (version 2) | ecosystem: Environmental > Aquatic > Marine > Intertidal zone >... | reverse complement strand
GTTGCAGCAGTGGATGCCGAGAAATGTGACGGCACTGGGGCCTGCGTGGAAGCTTGCGAATATGAAGGCGCAATTGCGTTGGAATTCATCAAGGAAAACGGTAAGCAGGAAAAACGCGCAGTCGTCACCCCAGCAAACTGCTCTGGCTGTGGCGCATGTGTGGGCGTTTGCCCGAACCGTGCCATTGACGTGCAGGGTTGGACACTGGCGCAGTATGAAGCCATGGTGGATGCGATTGCTATGGACATGATTGATCTGATGGAGGCGGCATAATGGCTACTCAACCCGCTCAAAAAGAAAAAGTCTCGCGTGGCGAAATGTTAAAACGGTTGCGCGCAGAACATGCTGAAACGGTGACGCGAACGCAAGCGCTACTGAAAGAGCAGAAACGCGTTCAAAAGGAAATTTGTCAGTTTATCCGTGAAAACCCCAAGACGGTGCCCGAGATTGCGGAAGCAGTGGGAATGCCATCAAATGAAGTCCTGTGGTACCTGGCTTCTTACAAGAAGTACGGCATCGTGGTTGAAGATGGCATGTGCGCGGATTATCCCCTGTACAAAAAAATAGAGGAGAAGTGATATGGGTACAAGGCTTGATCCTCAATTACTGAAAGAATTCAAGGAATATGGGGCGGTTGGCATTGAAAAATGTTTCAACTGTGGCAACTGCACAGCTATCTGTCCGTTGGCCAGTGATGAATACAATTTTCCACGGGATGTGGTTCGACGGGTGCAGATCGGCCAGAAAGAACGCTTGACAGAAGGACTGGATCCCTGGCTATGCTACTACTGTGGGGATTGTTCCGAAACCTGTCCCAAGGGTGCCGAGCCGGGCGAGACTATGATGGCTGCCCGCCGCTGGTTGACCGCTCAATACGATTGGACCGGCCTGTCTCGCAAGCTATACACATCGACGACATGGTCGATTTTTGCTCTCATTGTCGGGACATTGATCGTGCTCGGGTTGGCGTGGCTTCTCCACGGTCCGCTTGTGACGGGGCAGGTCGAACTCAATACCTTTGCCCCGGTTGAGATGATCCACGTTGCTGATTTGATCCTGGCCGGGATACTGGCTTTTTTCCTGCTGTCTAACCTGCTGCGCATGTTCCTGTTTACGTTCCGCCAGGGAAAAGAACTGAAACTTCCACCGTTATCGATCTTCGCTACAGAGGCCTGGCAGCTTGTGTATCACACCCTGACGCAGCAAAGATTCTCCAAATGTGAAGGCAAACGGCGTTGGATTAGCCATTTGATCCTGGTGTTTGGCTATGGCTCGATGTTTGTGTTGATCGTTGTCTTCCTGACCTGGTTCCAGACCGATAATCTTTATCCCCTATACCATCCCCAGCGCTGGATAGGGTATCTGGCTGCGTTAGCTATCATCTACGGAGCAGGTGACGCAATGTTGGGCAGGATACAGAAGAAACACCAGATGCACCGTTACTCACATATCAGCGATTGGCTATTCCCGATCTTGCTGATTCTATTGTCAATCTCTGGCTTGATGATCAGCGCTTTCCGCTATCTTGGGTTTCCATTGGTGACGTATTACACCTATGTTGGCCACCTGGTGGTCATGATGATGTTGTATATCTGTATTGGTCCGATGGGCAAGTGGGCACACTTGCTTTATCGGCCGTTTGCAGTTTATTTCCAGGCTGTGAAAGCGAAGGAAAAGGAATTGAGTGAAACCGCCGCGGGCGCGTTCGCCCCAGCGGATTAAATAAAGGTTCATTTTGAACAATACTAAGGAGGCTTCAAATGACTGAAAAAATGGCTGTTGTCTGCAATGGCGATACCCCGGCAAGCATTATGCCGACTTTGATATTCTCGACATCTGGGCTCTCCCTGGATTATGAAGTGCATGTGTTCATCTGCCCAGCGGGCGCCAAGTGGATGCTCAAGGATGAACTGGAAAAGCTGGGCACACCCAAAGGGCTTCCCAATCCCGTCAAACTCTTCAATGACATCCTCGAACTGGGTGGCGAGATCGTGTTGTGCGAACTAGCTTTGGAGAATAAGGATATTGATCCCAAGGATCTGCGCGATGAGCGCATCCTGATCAAGAAAGCCCCGCCTTATCTCATGGATGTTGAAGGCGCCAGCCAGACCTATGTGTTTTAACTAAGGGTATTGTAGGGGCGGGGTTTGATTGTCTCGCCCCTACTTCTTGATTGGGCAATCGAAAATGTGATGTGAAAAATGAAAACCGCCCCGAGCTCAACACAATCCCTGTTCTGTATGCTAAGGGGCTTATTTTGTCTTGGGTTAGTTGGTTTTGTGGTGCTGGGGGCTTTTTTTTACCTTCCTGCAAATGTACATTACCATGTTACCGAAAGATATGTTTTCTCAGGCGCTGGCGAAGATGCACCGGTTTATTTAGGAGTTATGCTTCCAAATAGCGGACCGTATCAATGGGTTGGAAATGTCCAAATATCCTGGGATGGTATTCAGCGAGAAGAAAATTATGGTTTTGTTAACGTTGTTAAACTCTCTGGGGAGAAGGGTAGTCAGGAGATCCTGGAAGCAACGATTGAATATGACGTAAGGTTGCCACAAAGGTCTGTCTCCTGGTCGGCACCGGTGGAAAACTTTCAGCGGCAGCCGCAAGCGGGGATTGAATCTGACTGCGATTGTATCCAGAAGCAGGTTTCGAATTTGTGTGATGGGGCATCTGAAAAAGATGCTTACAGGATTTATTCCTTCACCGTTGACTACCTTATTTATTCCTCCGATTACAAAGAGTGCACCAGCATATCTGCACTACAAGCCTATGAAATTGGTTCGTGTGTGTGCGCCGGTTACGCGCGCCTGATGACCGCCCTTTGCCGGGCTTCAGGTATCCCGGCTCAAATGATTCTCGGGTTAGTGTATCCTGATCCGATGTTCAGATCGCATATCACTTCATTCCCCCAAAATCCAAGTGAAGCGCATGCCTGGGTTGAATATTATTCTGAGGGGAGTTGGAAAGTGGCCGACCCCACTTGGGGGGCTAAGCGCCTGAAATTTTTGCAATTCAATCGAAACGATGGACGCCACTTAGCTTATGGGGAACTGGAACAGGTGCTTTCTGTCGATAAGGAATTGGAGGTGTGGGCCTTTGACCGGGCCAGGATTGTATTGGGGGACGACTCGTGCTTCAGGTATATCGCCACTTCCGATTCTGATCAGGTTTCGTTTTCTTCGATACCGTCAATCCAGAGAAAATGGGATGGCCGCTGGCTAAACACTTTTATTGTATGGGGGATAACTACCTGGTTTTTATGCAGGTACAGGGGCAGGATCATCGGTCTCCCGCAGCAGAAAACCAAATCGCAAAACACCCCCTAGATTTTCTGTTTTTCTATCCTGTTCTAGGCGGCGTCCTCGCCACCAGGGAAAGTGCCCCGCATGGGGTACGGCGACGAGAGCTAAATCTTTTGTTGATAATCAATCGTGAGTGTGAGGCTGATTTGCCATTCTGATTAGATCTGCGTTGGCGGGATCGTGGATAAAGCTCCAGAACACATCGCGCGGACGGTGTGGGGCGCTGATCCGTTTGCGCACCATGTAAACGTTGCGCTGCAGGGTGATCCCTTCCACGTCAATATCGGTGACATTGCCTCGTTCCATAGGGCAGGCCGAGGCCAGGGATGATACGAATGAGATTCCGTATCCGGCGGCCACAGTGCGTACGATTGCTTCGGCATTTCCTAATTCTAAAAATATATTCAGATCATCCAGGCTGATATCGTGCTTGGCCAGCTCGGCCAGGACCACCCTGCGCGTTCCGGCAGTCTCCTCGCGCATAATGATCGGCTCCTCCAGGAGTTCAGCTGGATCGATCACCTTTCGAAAAGCCCAGCGATGGCTGGACGGGACGATCAGTGTGATGACATCACGGAAGAACTTCTGGGATTCAAGGCTGGTGTCATCCACTTCTGTGCTGACTACGCCCAGGTGGGCTTCCCCATCTAATAGATTCAATGTTGTTTGTTCCGGGCCGCAGGCCAGGATGCGGACATGGATGCCCGGATACTGTTGGCTGAAGCGAGCTGCCATTTGTGGCAGGATGTATTTCCCGGCTGTAGTGCTGCATGCAATGCGCAATTCACCTACGATATCACCATGCAGGGAAGACATCATTTCTTTCAGGTCATTGGTGTCATGCAGCAAACGTCGCGCCCAAGGCAATAGTAGCCTGCCAGCCTCGGTCAGTTGCAAGCCAGTGTTGCTCCTGGTGAACAAGGTTGTGTCTAACCCTTGTTCCAAAGATTTAATTTGATGACTCACAGCAGGTTGACTGAGGTGAAGTTGTTTGGCCGTTTCTGAGAGACTTAAATTTTCAGCCGCACGCAAGAAGGTTTCTATTTTTTGAAGATCAATCATCATGTACTCCAATCTGTGTGTGCTTGTTGCGAAGAGAACTGGAAAGTGAAATATTTGAAACTGATAATTTTGCTGGTCGAACAGAGAGCAGCACAAGTATGGTCATTAAGATCGCAGATGTCAAACACCAGGCGCAGGTTGCACCGATGACGAAGGGTTCCAGGAAGGTGAGGTAGATTGAGAATAAGACGCCAAAAACAGTCATAGCAAACAAAGCCAGCGCTGCCAGGTTCGCGAGCCAGCCATTGCTGAAACGGGCGATACCCCAGGCGGCAGCGATGGCAATATATCCCACCAGTCCCAAAACACCAATGGGCAAAATGCCAAACAGCCGGGCATATTCACTTTGTTGAACTGTGTTGCAATCTCCCACCGGGCCGCACACCGCCTCAACCTGGGCTGTTTCCACGTACGCCAGGTAGCCAGCCACACCAAACCCGATAACACAAATGGCGGGGATGAGCCAGGCCCAATTCCCTTTGAGAGAAATGCCAGCCTGGTTGCGGAAAATTGCACCGGCCCATAGCAGCGCCGCCAGCATACCAATCAAGACGAAAATCGCCAATGCGTTTCCAGCTGGGTCGCGGGCAAGCTTGTCGCGCCAGTTGGAATTCTCATCACCGGTTAGGATCAGACCGGGGGTTGGGGTCGGTGAAACGGATGTCGGGGAAACGGTGGCAGGAATGGGCGTAGATTGAAGCGCTGTAGATTGAGTCGGATTAATGGCTGCTGGCGGATCGACAACAGTTGGGGGCGGGACAGTAGCCACGGATTCATCCACTTCTGGGGTCGGGGGTAGTGCTTCGTTCAGTCCTGGAATATCTGGCCAATCTATACCGCCCTGAGCGAGGTACTGTTCGATCAACCCGGGGAATAGTTCCGGGATTTCCAGTGAGCCAACCAGGATGATGTCGTCAATAATTAATGTTGGAACACCGAGACGATTCTCCGGGATGGAAAAGTGTTGAATGGCGGCCTGATAGAGAGCCTGCCCTCCCGGCTGGGAAACGTCGACCCCTATCATGTCTAGCTGCGTGCCATATTTTTCAAAAAGAGGCGGCAAGTTTTCCTGAATGACCTGATGGCAATGCGGGCAAGATGGCGAGTAGAACAATATTGCATGAACAACAGGCTCAGGTGATTGCGCATGCGCTTTGGAAGGGGCAATCAGAGTAAGAAATATAAGTAGGGCGGGTAAGATATAGAAGTTCCGTCTCATTCTTTGCTCCGTGTTTCATACCAGCCAACGCGCACATCTGTGCGCATGTCAAAGTCTGGTACGTATGGTTTGATGTCGAGTAAAGGCGTATTATCGAACACGTCCACACCCTCAATCGTGAGTATATTTTCTTCCCGAGACAGTAGGCGGACAACTGAAAGCCCGATCGGGTTTGGGCGGCAAGGATAGCGCGTCGCAAACAACCCCCGTTCTGTGTGATCCAAAAAGGGTTTGACGCGCAGCGAATATCCGGATGAGCAATGGAAAGCGTACAACAGGAAGATGTGTGAGAAGCCTTCCAGGTCTTGCAGGCCTTCTAAAAATTCGGGGTCAAGCACAACCTTTCCGATGGCCTGTGAGCGTGAAGCCTGAATAGGAGTTTGGCCCCTCTCTGTAAATGGCGAATGAATGATTCCAATGGGGTGCATAATGATTTGCATGTGCTATTTTAGCTCCTGTTCGTGAATGAACGTTAAAAGTTTCACCCCTTCTACCTGGCGAAAGGATGCACCTTGGCCTACCGTCCGAAACACTGCCCCCTCATCGATAACCTGCGTTCCTGAAATGATGTTCACACCATAATCGAACAGAACGGGAGAGAATGGTGTGCTTGGCCCCAACAGCATGACCGTCGCTTGCACAGGGCAGAGTGCCAGTAACCCATCTAAGGTGTGATTGATTATGGCGCTGCTTGTAATAGCGACAATGTCAGCTTGCGGGATCAGATCAGGGGCAGCTTCAGCGGGGTAATCATCCTCTTTGGGATTTTGCTCGATGACCCACAATTGCCCGACAGATTGACGCAGTTGCGGGACAAAAGGAAAGTGCCCGACAAGGGCAACGTTCTTCCCGCGCCCTCGGCTGGCCAGCTCTTCAGACGCATTGATCTCTCTGGCAGTTGATTCATCCACATCCAACATTGAATTGATCGCGGCCACGCCAATGCTGGCTTCCATCAATTCGGATGAATGGGCTAATTCCGCCAATTCGCGCGCACTTTTCTGGTGCAGCCGCCCAACATCACGCACTTGTTTGTGCCCGTGCGGATGACTGGAAATCAACGTAGCCGCCATCCCACAATGACGACTGCAAACGACCGTCCAATGAGCGCCGACCAGAACTGAACGGACGGATATATCTTCTGGTAGATTTGCGATTAGGGCATCAAGAATACTCATCTCAAGCATGTTTCCCTGAACTGCTTTTTTATGAAATTTTATAGTGCCATTACACTCTGTTCCCCCCCGGAAAGATGTGCCGTGTTCCACTCTGACCGCCTTACATTTTTCAACAAACGAGCAATTTGACTGGATGGCAGACAAAACCCGCCAACGCAAGGTGCAAATTTTCCAACATAAGGACATTCCCAGTACACACAAACATAGCTCATGAACAGAGCGACAGAGATAAAGAATGCACAATAAATAACAAAGAATACAATGTTGATGGTCCACAAATGGGTTGCAATGAGAATATACACAACGAACATTGGAGTTGTAAGCAACAAATATAATCCCTTGCGATGATATGGCACACCCAACTCATTCATTTGTGAGTTCCTCGTTCTTTTGCTTTGAATAGTAGGCAGTGGAACTGCTCCAAAACCGAACACCATGGCGAGAAATGATTTGTGCCTGCCCGCTGGTTAAAAGATTATCCAGAACAGCAGCTACTTCAGTGGATGACCAACGCTCCAGTGCGTTATTCAATTCGTCATTTTGCATAGGATGACGGGTAATGATTCCGATAATAGCTTCCTCCAACGAATCTGCACCGCTCAAATCAAACGTCCCGCTGGATGGATGAACAACTGTTGCGACCTGTCCCAGAATGGCGCGAGCACGTAGCAAACCTTCCTCGTTTGCAGGACGCACCCAGGTTTCTGCAGGTGGACGCGTTGGCAGGAGCAAATGTACCTCATCCGGTTGGACGCGCGCCAGGATATCCGCGATTTCCTGCAAAGCCGACTCGCTGTCATTCCAACTCTGTATTAGCATAACTTCTACCCAAAGTTTGCCCTGATACTCTTCCCGAAACGCGATCAATCCATCCACCAGGCGCTTGAATGTGACCTGTCCGTGCGGACGGTTTATCTTGCGATATAAATCCGCATTGCCCGCATCCAGTGATGGCATAACAGCATCCGCAGCAATCAATTCCTGACGGACTTCAGGCAAGTATAGTAGTGAGCCGTTGGTAATGACCGCCATAGGCAATTTGGTCATCGTCTTCACCTGCTGTATCAGCCAGCCCATTTTGGCGTGCAAAAGTGGCTCACCTGAACCGACGAAAGTGATCCAGTCGATCTCACCAGGGGTGTGAGCTACCAGTGCGGATTTGACTTCTGCCAGGATGTCCTCACAGGGGATGTAGGCTTTACGCTCATTCGTCAAAGGACGGGTGCGCCCCAACTGGCAATAGACACAGTTCCAGTTACAGGTCTTGAGCGGGATAGTGTCGATCCCCAACGACTGACCTAGCCGACGGGATGGGACTGGACCAAAGACGTATTTCATGATTGCCTAATCATAAGCTGCACGAGTAGGTTCATCGGCCATCGTCGGGGCAAGCAACGCCTGCCAAACGGGGCTTTCCCATGTCTTTAGTTTTGTATGCAGATCAATGTATTTTTTGGGAATGGGATGTGTTCCCGGGATAACCTCCACGCTATATCGGTTTTCAAGAAAAGCTTTGAAGGTTTCAATATACGGACAGGGTGGGTAGCCAACGAGCATTCCAGTTGCAAGGTGAATCACCTGTGCACCGTTTTTTACCATTTCTTCGCCGGTATATTCAAAATTGCCGCCTGGACAGCCGTTGCAGGTAGTGTAACCAACCAATTCTACTTCCCTCTCGGCGTAGATGCTGAAAGCGCCTTCCCTGTTTCGCATCGCTCGCAGGCATTTTCCGCCTGCGCAAGTCCGGTAGCGATCGCAGATGATGACGCCAATCTTTGTTGTCTTACTCATATCTGCTCCTTATTACAATTTTGGCCAATTTTTGGCAGAATTCGCAAATCTCCCCTAATAAACTTTGCGGAGATTTGCGAATGAAGTCTTTACCCGTGTCCGTGCGCTACACTTTCATCACAAGGAGCAGCATCTGTCAGCTTGCCGCCCAGATAATTCTCCAGCGCCTGGCGTACCGTGCTGCTGGCGCCGGTGGCAGCCTTGATGCCTGCCTGCTCAAAGAATTGGATGGCGCGCCCGCCCATGCCGCCGCTCAGCATCACGTCGGCGTTTTGTTCCTTGATGAAGCCGGGCACCTGTCCGGGAGCGTGGCCGTTCACGAACGGGTTAGCTACGCCCTTAGTGGTGCTCACTTCACCATCTTCCACTTCTACCAGAATGAAGAAGGGTGCATGCCCAAAGTGCTGGGCTACCGTGCTTTCGAGACCATTGTTGTTTTCGGCAGTTACTGCGATTTTCATATTACATCTCCTGATTGATTAATTTTTCTAAATCCGCTGCGGCCATATATCCTTCCACAGCGATTTCTTGTGATTTCACGCCGGGTACTTCAGCCACGGCCTTCTTGATGTTCATTGCCAGCGAAACGGCAATGGGGCATACAAACGATGAAGGCCGAAAGGTATAGCGTACCTTGCCGAGCATATCGGCCCACAGATTTTCCACAAGGCGCATGCGCACCACATCGGTGTTGGTCTCCGGGTCGATTACACCCCGCAGACGTTCCAGCACAGCTTCTTCCAAGGTCGGTTCGCTCATGTTTCGCCTTCAAAAAGAGATTCAAGAACTTGTTCCCACACAACAGAAATTGCAATGCTGGCAGGCGCATTGGGATAAAATGCTGTCACCGGTTCACCCTGAACCATGGCGGTTGCTATCGATAAATCGAACGGTATCCTGCCCGTAGTCGGGATTCCGTTATCCCTGCAAAATGACTCGATCTCCTCTGCACCATCTGGGTACACATCGGCCTTGTTGATGCACACCAGTGCCCGCACCCCAAAATGTTGCACGGTTTGCAAGGCGCGGTACATGTCATGCACCCCCGCTATCGTCGGCTCGGCGACGATGAGCGCCAGATCCGCGCCGGAGGTGGCCGAAATGACGGGGCAGCCGATGCCAGGAGGCCCGTCCACAATCACGAGTTCGCGGTCTTCGTCCAGGGCTTGCAAGCGGGCGCGCTGCTTGACCAACGTGACCAGCTTGCCGGAGTTTTCCTGCCCGGGATACAGGTTGGCATGGTAAAGCGGCCCGTAACGTCCATCGGACACGTAGAACTTGCCAACCACCTGCTCATGCATGGTGATGCTCCCGCTGGGGCACTGATAGACACAGGCCGCGCATCCGTCACAGGCGATGGGATCGACCAAGTAGAAACCGTCTGTGTAGTTGATGGCGTCGAATCGGCAAACAGCCTGACAGTCACCGCAAGAAGCGCAGGTGTCCTGATCGATTACGGCGATTTGTCCGCCTTTGAAGTCCTGTTTTTCCAGCAGTCGGGGTTGGAGAACCAGTTCCAGGTTGGCGGCGTCCACATCCGCATCCGCAAGAATGAAATGGTCAGCAAGTTGACTTTGGGAGGCGAGATGGGCGAAAGCCGCCGTGATGCTGGTTTTTCCGGTGCCGCCTTTGCCACTAAGGATGATAAGCTGTTTCATTAAGCTCAGTTGCCTCTTTGTTGAATGATGCGCAGGATTCCCAGCAAGAAATTCAACTGGGGCACGCGCTGCATGTATTCACGGTATGCCTCGCCAAATTTCTCGATGCCTTCCTGATCGGCAGGCCGGGTGTCGATGTAAAACAAGGTCGTGGAGGCTATCCCAATCAGGATGACGACCCAGTGCTGTGCCAGCAGCATCATGGCTATACTGAAGAGCATGCCTGCCAGGTATTGCGGGTGGCGGACAATGGCGTATATGCCGCTGTCAACCAGTTGTGTGGTCTTAACATAGCTCTGGCCTTTGGCCACGCCGCCGCGACTACGCAGGATGAAAATGGGGGCGATGCCGAAGATCACCGAGATGAGCCAGATGCCCCAGCCCACCCATTGCAGGGCAGGCAATCCCGGCAGCTTGTAAACGAAAAATGCCAGGAAGTATTGCGTCACAAACAGGATGCTGGCTACAAGGCTGATGCCAGAAAATTTCCTTTTTTTCATTTCTGGTCTTCTTGTCTCATCAGGCAGGTTTCATGCCACCTGTTGCACAATTTGGCTTAACATTTCACTGAGCGCTGGACCAAGCTCTGGTTTGATCTCAACCAGGGTATGACCCTGGGCGACGCCTTCAGCCACCTGTCTGTCCATTGGAATGCGCATCAGGATGGGAATCCCGCTTTCGACGCAGTAGGCTTCAACTGCATTGTCGCCGATGCCATCGCGGTTGATGACCACGCCTGCGGGCAGGCCAAGCTCACAGGTGATCTCGGCTACCTGCTTCAGATCGTGCAGACCGAAGGGCGTTGGTTCGGTGACCAGCAAAACGAAATCTGCGCCGCGGATTGTTTCTACCACCGGGCAGGACGCGCCGGGAGGGGCATCGCGTATTTCGATTTTGGCGGCAGTGTCGGGTTTCCATTTTTTTAGTTCCCGAATGATGGGCACTGCCATCGGTTCGCCGACGTTCATCACGCCCTGGAAAAATTCAATTTCGTGGGCGGTGGGTCCGCTTTCGAGCACACCCATCACATCAAGGTGTTCGCTGATGGCGTGTTCCGGGCAGACCAGCGTGCAGCTTCCGCAGCCGTGACAGAGTTCGGGGAAGACCAGCGTTTTCTTGCCGATGACTGCAATGGCATGGAACTGGCATACTTCGGCGCATTTGCCGCAGTAGCTGCAGGTTGTCTCATTCACTTTGGGAATCAGGATGCCAACATCTTTGCGGGAGTCGAGGACTGGGTAGAGGAAAAGACCAGCGTTGGGTGCCTCCACGTCACAATCCAAGAAGCGGACCGATTCTTGCTCGGCAGCTACCAGCGCCAGACTGGTGGCAATGGTGGTCTTGCCCGTCCCGCCTTTGCCGCTGGCAACCACGATGCGCATTAGTGATGGCCTCCGTGATGTCCTGCATGTGTGGCAGCTTCGGCTCTGGTCAGTTGACTGGCCTTGTACATTTCAAAAACTTCGGCTACTGTGTGGGCTTCGTTGCCAGGGGCGAGATACATTTCGATCCCGGCGGCGTTCAGTGTGTCAAAGGCATTCGGTCCGAATGCCCCGCTGACAACAACCTGCGCGCCTTGTTTGGCAACAAATTGTGAAGCCTGTACTCCCGCCCCGCCCGAAGCGGACAGTGCCGGATTGTCGAAGACTTCCCATTGGCCGGTTTCCGTGTCTACAATGCAGAAGGCGGCGGCGCGCCCAAAGCGTGGGTCGAAGGCAGCCTTGAGTGAGTTGCCTGAGATGGAGATAACAAGTTTCATAGTAGTAGGGGTTCCTGTAAAAGTCGAATTTAGAGTGAAGATTATGGATAGTAGAGAGCAGTGACTTGACCACTCTCTACTCAGCTACTCACTATTTATCTTTCAATTCATCCAAACGTTCGGCGATGCTCTGCAATGCGGCTTCCAACCAGGAACGTTCCTGGTTGGAAGCAATGCCCAGGCCGAAGCCTCGACCAAATCCACGGCCACGTCCGCCGCGGCCAAGTCCTAAGCCGCGACCGCCGAAGCGGCCAGCGCCGCCTTTCTCGGTGCAATTCCCTGCGCCACGTCCTGTGCGGGAGCCCTGTCCTGAGGGCCCTGTTCCGTCTCTAAAAGGCATGATCTCACCTCCTTTCAGGTGTCTTACAACTATTGACTATTCGTCAGATTTTGATATGACAGCGTCATACGCTGCTTCAAGCACCTCGATCTCTTTTCGTCTCTGGCGCAAATTTTGTATCCATTCGGCCAGGATGTCTTCACCCTGTGGGGTGATGGTGTAGACTCGTCGCTGCGGGCCGAGACTACTGTTGTCCCAGCTGTCGCTGACCATGCCATCCGCTTCCAGGCTACGCAAGGCGCGGTAGATGATGCTGATGTCCATCTGGTCGGTCTGAAAGCCGAATTTCTGCAAGCCATCCATCAGGCTGTAACCGTACCCTGGTTTATGGTGTAAAAGCACCAGTAAACAGGATTGCAGGAAAAACATTTTGCGTCGACCACGTCCACGGCCTTGACCGTGTCTACCTGGCATTGGCAGCCTCCTTTTGGTGAATTGCCTATAGTGTAATCAACTATAGACAAAATGTCAATAGTGTCAAAAATAAATTATATTTGTAATAATTATTTACACAACAGGCTTATGTGCAAGCATCAACTCAACTGATAGGATTAGGTATATGTTGGAAATAGGTAATGCTAGAGTTGCTTTACAGTTACTCAAATTTCAATTAGATTCTTGAAAAGGTAACTCCTTACATTAAATCACCGAGGAAAGGAGTTGTGGAGGGGGTATACGAAAAATTCAAACCTTAAAATATTGTGATTAATATCTCAAACCAGTTGAAATTTTTGAAATTTGAATGTATACTATCTTTGTAAGTTTATTGAATTTACAAAGTTTTGATACCATGTCTACTCGAAAAGCCACCCACCAACAAACAAAGCTTCACAACCGTGATTTAGTGCTTGAGGTTATTTTCAATCATGATGCCATTAGCCGTGCAGAAATCGCGCGCCTGACCGGGCTAACACGAGCCACTGTTTCGGACATGGTTGCTAACTTGCTTGATGAGGGCTTGGTGGAGGAAATTGGTTATGGTGAATCGATTGGTGGGAAAGCACCCATCCTCCTGAGCCTGATTGCAGACTCTCGCTATCTAATTGGTTTAAACCTAGCTCAGGACAAGTTCATCGGCTCGGTGGTTAATTTGCGGGGAGAGATCAAGGAAACGGTCGAATTCCCTGTCAATGGAAGCGACGGGGAGCAAGCCCTGCAATTGATTTACAAAATTCTCGATCAATTAACGAAAAAAGAATGGAAACCGTTGGTCGGCATTGGCATTGGAACGCCCGGTCTGGTCAATACCCGTGAAGGAGTAGTGGTCAACGCCGTCAACCTTGATTGGCAGGATCTGCCGTTAGCAAATCTGCTTGAGGCGCGTTACAGACTGCCGATAACGGTTCTAAATGATAGTCAGGCGACGGCGATTGGTGAGTTTGTGTATGGCACCAATCATCCCACCGAAGGGAATCTGGTTGTGATCACCATCAAACATGGCATCGGTGCCGGCATCTTGATCAATGGCGGACTTTACCAGGGCGACGGCGGCGGTGCAGGCGAGATCGGGCACATCATGATCAGGGAAAACGGTGAGCTTTGCCGTTGTGGGCAAAATGGCTGTCTCGAAACTGTTGCCAGTGCGAGGGCAATTGTCCAGCGCGCTATAGACTTTGCACCAGATTACCCCAACTCAGACCTAGCGAAAAATTCCGAGAGCATTTCCCTTGATGCCATTGAAACGGCATGGCAATCTCACGATCCGCTGGCAGAGACAGTCGTATCAGATGCGGCACACTATTTGGGAACATCCATCGCCAGCCTGATCGGCATCCTGAATATTCAAAAAATCGTCCTGACCGGAGACATGGACCGCTTTGGCGAGCCGTGGCTTCAGATCGTCAAAAATGCGATGACGCATGCGGCGTTGCCAAGAATGGCGCGGGATACGCAACTTGAATTCGGCACGCTGGAATTCAAGGCCTGCATTCTGGGCGCATCCGCTTTTATGCTGCTTGATAACTACTCCCTGCTGTTTACGCAAAAAACTGATTAGGAAGAGCAATGTCACATCTTGAGCTGGTTTCACCCAAACTCACCCCGCCCCTCGACGAGGAATTTCGTCCGGCGGCGTTGGCGAATAAAAATTTTCAAACGCAGGTAAAGCCAGTTGGGATCCCGCTGGTTATCGGTCTGAAAAGAGGCGATGAAGAATTTTCCCGCTACGAGACCAGTGTCTACCCAGAAGACCACCCCAAAGCTGAGTCCAACTTCCACTATGTCGAAAGACTGGTCAAGTTCTTGCTCTGGCAGCGTGGTGGATTTTACGTCTACATAGGCGGACCGCGAGAGATCGGCGCGTACATCCGTCAGCGCTATGCCGCGGACGGCGTACAAAAATTTGACCACGATTTCATGGGCGAACAGGTCTATGAGCGGACGTTTGAAGTGATTTCCTGTGATGCGGATGAAGTACCCGCTTCGCGCGAGACCGGGAAGCTGCTCGGCCGCAATTTGGCTGGTTCCCGCATCGGGTTTGACCTGGGCGCCTCCGACCGAAAAGTGAGCGCCGTTGTGGACGGGAAGGTGGTCTACAGTGAAGAGGTGGTCTGGGAACCCAAAAAGCACGACAACCCGGTATATCACTATCAAGAGGTGCTGGCCGCCTTGAAAACGGCAGCAGGCAAAATGTCACGGGTGGATGCGATTGGCGGCAGTTCGGCTGGCATTTACATTGATAACCGTCCGATGGTTGCGTCGCTTTTTCGTAATATCCCGAAGGAACGCTATGGCGAAGTGCGGAACCTGTTCCAGCGCATCCAGCGCGAGATGGGCGTGCCGCTGGAGATCATCAACGATGGGGATGTGACTGCGTTGGCGGGTTCGATGTCATTGGAAGACAATGGCATCTTGGGCATTGCGATGGGTTCCAGTGAGGCTGCGGGCTATGTGGATATGAACGGCCATATCATGGGCTGGCTGAACGAACTGGCCTTCGCGCCCATCGATTACAGCCCGAACGCGCCGGTGGAAGAATGGTCGGGTGACGTTGGCTGTGGAGCATCGTACTTTTCGCAGCAGTGTGTTTTCCGGCTGGCTCCCAAGGCTGGGATCGAAATCCCGGCAGACCTGACGGATGCCGATCGTTTGAAGTTCGTGCAGGAAAAACTGGAAGCCGGGCACGAAGGCGCGGTCAAGATTTGGCAGAGCATGGGAGTGTACCTGGGCTATGGCCTGGCGCACTACGCCGATTTTTATGACATCAAGCATGTTCTTATTTTAGGACGCTGCACGTCTGGCCGCGGCGGGGACTTGATCCTGGAAGGCGCAAAAGAAGTGTTGCGCCTTGAATTCCCCGAACTGGCGGAACGAATCCACATCCAGTTGCCAGATGAGAAGAGCCGCCGGGTGGGGCAGTCGATTGCTGCGGCGAGTTTGCCGGTTATATAGGTGAATTGTGAAATTTTATCTTGATACTGCTGAAATTTTTATCCCGGATGGAATACCGGAAGTTGAAGCGCTGGCGCGGACCACGCATCTTTGTCTCGCCGCGCATCAGGATGATATCGAGATCATGGCCGCTGGGCCGATCATGGAATGTTTCCAGCGGGAGGACAAGTGGTTCACGGGCGTGGTCGTGACCGATGGCCGCGGCTCGCCTCGTAACGGCATCTACGAAAAGTACACCGACGAAGAGATGCGTCTGGTGCGTTTCAAAGAACAACGCAAGGCGGCCTACGTGGGTGAGTTTTCTGCACAGGTAATGTTGGACTATCCGAGTAAAGTTGTGAAAGATAGTGGCAGCAGGTCCCCGGTCGACGATATGGTTGCGCTGCTAAAGGCAACCTGTCCGCAGGTGGTCTTCACGCACAATCTGGCCGACAAGCACGGGACTCATGTCGCGGTTGCGGTGCGGGTCATCACAGCGCTGCGAGAACTGCCGGAGAACGAACATCCGCAGAAGGTATACGGATGCGAAGTCTGGCGCGACCTGGACTGGATGTTGGATGAGGACAAAGCCACGTTTGACCTGTCGCAACAGGAAAACTTGCAGGCTGCCTTATTAGGTGTGTACGACTCGCAGATCAGCGGCGGCAAGCGCTACGACCTGGCTTCGCTGGCGCGACGGCGAGCGAATGCAACCTATTTCGCATCCCACGGTGTGGATGAAGCCACCGGCCTGTCCTATGCTATGGACTTGACTCCGCTGGTCACAAACCCGGACCTGGACATTCAGGAATATGTACAAAGCTATATCGACCGGTTTGCAGGTGAAGTGAAAAAAACGATCACACAGATGCTGTAAGAAAGAAAACCGAAAGGAGGTGACGCCCGGAAGTTAAAAGCACGCAGGCCATCTCATTCAAAACAGACAGAAAGATGACCTGCGCGAAGTTCCAGGGTGAGCGCGAACTCATCCCGGAAGTATTGTAAGCTCTAAAATATAGAATCTCAAGGAGTGAGAAAATGCGTACCAAATTGTTCGTTTTACTGATGCTCGTTAGCATCGTTTTGAGCGCCTGTGGCGGAGCGCAACCTGCTGAACCCGCCGCCCCCGAAGCACCGGCGGAAGAACCCGCTGCTCCCGCAGAAGAACCGGCTGCTGAAGAACCCGCCGAAGAGCCTGCTGCCGAAGCCGTAACCCTGAAGATCTATCTCCTCGATTACACTCCAGACACGATTGCCTGGCTGAACGAAGAGATCAATCCCGCTTTTGAAGCTGCCCACCCCGGCGTGACCGTTGAAATCACCGAAGGTTCCTGGTCTGGTTGGGATACTACCTTCAGCGGCTTCTTCGCTGCTGGCGAAGGCCCCGACATCATCAACCTGGGTTCTGAAATGAACACCCTCTACGGCGAAAGCCTGGCCGACATGGATGCTTACCTGGGCGAAGGTGCCTGGGATGAGATCTCCAATTTTGGCCCTGCGCTCGAAAATGCCAAGTACCAGGGTAAACTGCGCGGCCTGCCGATCTTCACTGCCCCGCGCTACGTTTTCTGCCGCACCGACAAAATGGAAGCCGCAGGCTGGAGCACCGGCACACCGCAAAACTTTGGAGAATGGGTTGACTTCGCTGGTCAGGCCACTACCATTGACGACGCGACCAACTCCCTCTCTCAGCAGGCGCTCGTTCCTGTAGATGCCGGCTCAATGGCCGATTGGCAGTGGTGGCTGTTGGTTTACTACTCGCTCGGTGGCGAACTCTACAAAGCTGATGGCTCCCCGAACTTTGATTCCGCTGAAGCTCTGGCGACCACCCAGTTTATGCTTGACATGCGTCAGGCCACTTACGGTTCAGCTCTGGATGCGGTTGGTGCTCTGCCCGCCGGACAAGGTTCCGTGATCGACGTCAACGATGAAACCGGTGTGGACAATGGCGCAGTCTGCCTTGCGCACTCCGGCTGGGCTGCTCCTCCGTTCGACCGCCCGATCTGGGAAAGCGTCAGCATTGATCCGTTCTATGGTGATCCTGACAACTTCCCCAACAGCAAACCTGTTGTCCTGGCCTTCAACGACTGGCTGGCCGTGGCTGACTACAGCTCCAACAAGGAACTGGCCGCCGAGTGGCTCAAGGTTGCCTTCAGCAAGGAAGCTAACCACAAGTGGAACGAGACCATGGGCTTGATCCCCTCCCGCAACGATGCGCAGTACGGTTATGTAACCGAATCCCCACAGTTGCAGCGTGAAGCCGAACTGGCTGCAGAATATGGTGTTGGTTTCGCTGGCATCGAAGAAGCTGCCAAGCTCTCCACCATCATGCAGGATGCCCTCGGCAAGCTCATTACCGAAGAATTGAGCCCCGAAGAAGTTGTTGCGAAGATTCAATCTGAATACTCCGACGCTCTTGGCAAATAACGCCTGATAAGAATAAAGCTGGATGGAATATCCCATCCAGCTTTATTCTCTAAGTCACGAGGTAGTCTTATGCGTGAAAATCCATATCTGTACGCACTTGTCACCGCTGTTGCAGCCATTATTTTTATTGTTTTATCCAGCTATGGAGTTGGTCTCCTGGCCCGCTTCTTTGCAAAACTGACCGGGGCCACTCGCAGGAAACAGGAAAACACCTTTGCCGGGTATTTGTTTGCATCTCCCTGGATCGTTGGCTTCCTGATCTTCGTAATTGTCCCAATGGGATTTTCACTCTACTGGAGTTTCACTGATTATCGTGTTATTTCCAATCAGCCTGCCAACTGGGTTGGGTTTGATAACTACACACAACTCATCCTGAAAGACAGCGGTTTCCGTGCTTCTATTATCAACACCCTTTATCTGACCGCTATCGGTTTGCCGCTACAAATGGCAGTTGCCCTGTTTCTTGCCGTGATGCTCAGTCAGAACATGCGCGGGGAACGCATCTTCCGCATGGCCTTTTATCTCCCGGTTATTCTTGGTTTCAATACCGCTGTCCTGCTGGCCTGGCGTTTGATGCTCAACACTGGGACCGGCATCATCAACCAGATGATTCGCGCCGCTATTCAAGCTTTCCCGCCGTTGGGATACGTCAACCGCGCCATCATCTTTGCTCAAGAGCTTGCTAGCGCTTTCTTCCTGGGCCTCAGCAACGGAAAATTCACCCTGCTGACGAAGGTCTGGGAAGCAGGTTTCCCGGCGGCGAATCGCGTTCCGCTCTGGGTGCAGAGTCCGCTCTGGTCGAAGATGTCCGTCGTTTTGCTGATGATCTGGGGCTGCGGCGCCATGATGCTGATCTTCCTGGCGGGGCTGAAGAACATCCCCAAAGAACTGCACGAAGCCGCCGAAGTGGACGGCGCCAACAGTTGGAAGCGCTTCTGGAAAATCTCGTTCCCGCTTCTTACCCCCTACATCTTCTACAACCTGATTGTTGGCATGATCAATGCACTACAAATCTTCGAGCCGATCTATGTCCTCTACCGTGACAACCAGCCGCTCATCCCGTCTGCCATGTCGATGGTTTACTATCTCTGGCAGGCCAGTTTCAGTCACTTTGAGATCGGATACGGCTCGGCTATCTCGTGGGTCATCTTTATCATCATCCTTATCGTGACCGTCATCCAATTCAAGATGCAGGACCGCTGGGTCCACTACGATCTTTATTAGGAGCCTGCCATGCGTGAAATTTTCCCAATTATCAAACGCATCCTGCTCTACATCTTCCTGACAGGTGCGACCATCCTGATGAGCTTCCCCCTCTTCTGGATGATCTCCTCTTCCCTGAAAACACTCGAAGAGACCAACTCAGCCGGCATCATCTGGTTTCCAAAAGCGCCTACGCTTGCAGCTTACATCAGCATTTTCCAAAACGAAGCTTTCCTGCGTTCCTATTTCAACACTGTTTTCTACACCACCCTGTCGCTGGTCGGGACGCTTATCTCCATTGCGGTGGTAGCCTATGCCTTCAGCCGCATCGAATGGCCCGGGCGTGAGCTGGTTTTCTTCCTGATGTTGTCCACCATGTTGATCCCGCCGCAGGCACTCATCGTCCCGCAGTATGTCTTCTTCAATAAACTCAAGTGGGTCGGCACATTCAATCCCATTATCATTCCTGGCTTCTTTGCGGGTGGCGCGGCAATGGTTTTCCTCTTGCGCCAGTCCATGTCACAAATTCCCAAAGAGTTGGACGAGTCTGCCTTTGTGGATGGCGCCAACCATATCCAGATATTCTGGGAAGTTGTCATGCCGCTTATCAAAGCGCCACTTGCCACCGTCGCGACCTTCCTCTTTGTCGGCCTGTGGAACAGCTTGCTGGCTCCCCTCATGTACCTCCAAACTGTCGACCTCTACACCCTGCCCGTGTACGTTTCTACTCTCTACAACATCAATCTCACCGTTCAACAGTGGCCCACCATCATGACCGCCGCTGTGCTCACCACCGTCCCTCTCATGGTCGTTTTCTTCTTTGCCCAGCGCTTCATCCTCGAAGGCGTGGTCGTCTCCGGGCTGAAAGGCTAATGCGTGGATACTACCCTCATCGGACAAAAACTGCTGCTGGCGTTTCATGGAAAAGAACCTTCGCCAGAAATTAATGATGCCCTCAAAAAATACAGACCGGCAGGACTGACCTTCTTCCGCAGCCTGAACATTGACGACCCCGTTCAAGTCCGCCGCCTGACAGATTCTCTCCAACGCCTCGCCCGTGACCAGGGCCTGCCTCCGCTATTGATAGCGACTGACCAGGAGGGCGGTCAACTCATGGCCATCGGCGAAGGGACAACGTCCCTGCCCGGTAACATGGCGCTGGGTGCCACAGGCTCACCTGAACTGGCTCGCAAAGCAGGCGAGATTCTTGGGCGGGAACTGGCCGCGATGGGCGTCAACGTCAATTACGCGCCCAGTTGCGATGTCAACATCAATTCGCACAATCCCGTCATTGGCATCCGCTCTTTTGGTGAAGATCCCAATATGGTAGCGCAGCTTGCCAGTGCCATGATCGAAGGTATTCAATCTCAGGGCGTAGCCGCTACTGCCAAGCATTTTCCCGGCCACGGTGACACCGACGCCGACTCGCACCACGGACTCCCATCTGTGCCCCATACGTTGGAACGTTTGCAGCAAGTCGAATTTCTCCCATTTCAGGCCGCCATTGCTGCCGATGCCAAACTGATGATGACCGCGCACCTGGCGCTGCCCGCCATCGATGGCGCGGAAGCCCCGCCTGCCACACTTTCTCACCGTATCTTGACCAATCTGTTGCGCGAAGAATTGGACTTCAAAGGCGTCATTATTACCGATGCGATGGACATGCGAGCCATCCGACAGGGTGACGCGTTGGGAGAAGAAGCCATAAAAGCAGCCTCTGCAGGTGCGGACTTGCTGTTGCTAACATCTAGCTTTGATGACCAGAAGTGCGTATCTGAAAGCCTGTATTCTGCTATTCAGAACGGCGAATTAGACGAAGAATCTACCACCACTTCCATCGAGCGGATCCTGTCTCTCAAACGCTGGTTGGCGGAATACTCCCAACCGGATTTGAGTGTAGTCGGTTGTGCTGAACACCAGGCTGTAGCTGACAAAATTGCTGAACGTTCCATCACACTGGTGCGTGACGATGCGAATTTACTCCCAATGAAAACAACTTCCGATCAGCGGATCGCTGCTATCTTCCCCAAACCTGTTGACCTTACCCCGGCGGATACATCCTCCTATATAAAACCCGGATTAGGGGAAGCTTTAGGCCAGTATTATCCCAATGTGGATGAGTACATGCTTTCATACACGCCCGATGCGGACGAAATTGCAGGTCTGCTTGAAACCCTGCGGGGATATGATATGCTCGTTATAGGCACATTGAACGCATATGCATCACCCGGGCAGGCGGAGTTTGTGCGGCAGGCGTTGAAACTAGATATCCCGTCTGTAACGGTGGCCTTGCGTCTACCTTATGACTTGACCGTTTTTCCCGAAGCCAAGACGTACGTCTGCACCTACAGTATTTTGGAGCCATCCATGCGAGCGTTGGCGAAGGCGTTGTTTGGCGAGATTAAGTTCGAAGGCAAGTTGCCTGTGTCAATTCCGGGATTGTACGCAGTGGGGTATGGAATTATTGTCGAAACCCCGCCTGAAAACGGCGGGGAAATGGAAGCAGGCTAGGGTCTAGGAAGATGCGAGAGAATCAATGAGTCTACACTCCGAGATATTTGAACAACCATCCCGACTAGAGAATCTACTTTCGTCCCAGAGAAAAAATGTAGAGAAGGTTGCTGCGGCGATTCAGTCGAGAGAAATCCAGTTTGCTTTCCTGGCAGCGCGCGGTACGTCGGACAATGCCGGGCGCTACGCCAACTACTTGTGGGGGGCGATGAACGGATTGCCAATGGCTCTGGCAACGCCGTCGCTGTTCACGTATTATCAACAACCGCCAAAGCTAAAAAACGCACTGGTGGTGGGAATATCGCAATCGGGACAGTCGCCCGATATCGTGAGCGTGCTGCAAGAAGGGAAACGACAAGGCAACCTGACATTGGCAATTACCAACGCGTCCGACTCGCCGCTAGCGCAGAATGCAGACTTCGTTTTGGAAATAGAGGCCGGGCCTGAGCTGGCCGTAGCTGCGACCAAGACTTACACCACCGAACTGATGGTAATCGCCATGTTGTCCGCGGCGCTGGCCGGAGATGCAGTGCGCTGGAATGAGTTGGAACAGGTGTCTGGCTGGGTGGATGAAGTGCTGGGCCTTGACGAAGTTATCCAGCAGGCAGCGCAACGTTATCGTTATATGCAAAACTGTGTGGTGTTGGGGCGCGGATACAATTACGCGACCGCGTTCGAATGGGCGCTCAAACTCAAAGAATTAGCGTACATCGAGGCTGAACCGTATTCTTCGGCAGATTTTCGTCACGGACCGGTGGCAATAGTGGCGCAGGGATATCCCGTCATGGCAATCGCGCCGGATGGCAAAGTGCTCGATTCAATGTTGGATTTGTTAGCCCATCTGAAAAAAGATTTACTAGCGGAATTAGTAGTTATCTCGAACTCGGATGTGGCACTCTCGATGGCGCAAACACGCTTTGTGATCCCGGCAGGTATGCCTGAGTGGTTGTCCCCATTGGTAGCTATTATCCCGGCGCAGTTATTTACCTACTATCAAACGCTGGCTAAAGGATTTAACCCTGACCACCCACGCACAATCAGCAAGGTAACCGAAACTTATTAGCCAACATTATTATGAAAGGTAACACCGCGTAGAGTACAAAAACCTCAGCAGGAACAATCTGGGACAAAATATTCCAGTTCAACCTGGATGATTCAGGTTGTGCGCTCCTAACTGATCGAGGAGAACTGGAAATATCTGTCGGGGGAAAACCCTTTCCGGCAACA
>Ga0209536_100004125_pt1 | contig 23059 bp, 19 predicted proteins | sample DeeMarSeWOR28_12_FD_187461 | JGI IMG/M metagenome (GOLD analysis project Ga0209536, IMG submission 187461) | Marine sediment microbial communities from White Oak River estuary, North Carolina - WOR-2-8_12 (SPAdes) (version 2) | ecosystem: Environmental > Aquatic > Marine > Intertidal zone >... | reverse complement strand
ACGGGCGGTCTCGGTTTCGGCCTGGGTTTCACCGCTGATCTTGTCGCAGTTATCAAAGCGTCCCCACATGAAGTTTTTGGTGGGATAGGCCCCGGCTTCGTTGATGACATTGGTCAAAACGTTGGTGCCGTATGCCGGCAGCCCTTCACCGGTGACCGGGTGTTTGCGAAGACCGGCCACCCAGGCCTGGTTGGCGGCCTTGAACTTGTCGGCATCCTTGGGTGCGCGCATCGACATGCCGGTGTCGTCTAAAACAATGACCTTGACTCCCTTGGCGCCCATCACGGCGCCGGTGCCGCCCCGTCCGCAGTGCCGGGTCGGGCGCTGCTCCATGTCGGTGACCGCGATCGAGGCTGCTCCCATTTTCATCTCGCCGGCCGGGCCGATGGAGATACAGTGAATCTTCTCTCCGTATTCGGCCTTCATTTTTTCGACCAAGTCATAATTGCCCATCATGCACAGGCTATTATCCGGGGTGATCTGAACGCCGTCCTTGTTGATAAAGATTTTATATAGGGTATCATCTTTGGGTTTGCCTTCCAGTACGATCGCTGCATAGCCCAATCGGCCAAGCATTTGAGAAGGCTGTCCTCCGGAGTTGGCTTCCTTTATCCCGCCGGTCAGCGGGCTTTTACAACCCACCGAAATACGACCGGACATTGCCGCCACGGACCCGCTCAACAAGCCCGGTGCGATGACAAGCTTGTTGTCTTCACCCAGGGGGTGGCAAAGGGGAGGAACCTCTTTGGAGACAATGGCTGATGTCATTCCGCGGCCGCCAAATCCTTCGTATGCTCCCAAGGCTTCCGTTTTAATCTCGGGGCCGCCGTCAGCCCCCATGTTAATCCTTAGAATCTTGTCCATACCTACCTCCTTTTCCAGTGCAGGTTAATTTGGAGCAACCTCCTGCCGTTGCCGGCGGGATGAATGCAGCAAACCCTTCTCATTCGACAATTCCTCCGGATTGTTATTATTCGTATTGGATGGTAATGTCAAGTAAAACCAAAAATAACACACGGCAGCTGCGCTTCAGCCGTGGTCTCTTTTAAAGCTGTCCATAAAATCGACCAGAGCCGCGACGGCTTCCAGGGAGGTTGCATTGTAAATCGAGGCGCGGCAGCCGCCTACCGATCGGTGGCCCTTTAACCCGCCCAGACCGTTATCCAAAGCCTCCTGTACGAACTGCTTTTCAAGATTTTCATTCGGCAGCCGAAAGGTCACATTCATCAGGGAGCGGCTGCCGGCTTCTGCAGTGGCACGGTAAAAATCAGTGGAATCGATGTAATCATAGAGAAGCCCGGCTTTTTGGCGGTTTATGGCCTCCATTTTTGCAAGACCGCCAACGGTTTCCTCCAGCCATTTCAAAACGAGCTGAACGGTGAAAATAGCAAAACAGGGCGGGGTATTGTACAAAGAATTCTTGGCGGCATAGGTCTTGTAGTTTAACATGGTCGGCAGGGTGTCGGGAACCATGTCAAGCATATCGTTGCGAATGATCACCATGCATACGCCTGCCGGACCGATATTTTTTTGGGCGCCTGCGTAGATAAGACCAAATTTGGCTACATCCAAAGCGCGGCTCATGATGTCGGATGACATGTCTGCAACAATGGGAATGCCGCCGGTTTGTGGAAAGTCCGCCCACTGGGTTCCTTTGATGGTGTTGTTGGAGGTGATGTGAACGAAAACCGCGTCCCGGCTGAAGGCGATATCCCTGGGAATGTATGCATAATTTCTATCTTCGGATGAGGCGGCAACCCGGATCGACTTTTTCTGCAATTGGGCTTCTTTTATGGCTTTGGTGGACCAGGTGCCGGTATCCACATAGTCGGCTGATTTTCCCTCTGCAATCAGATTCATGGGAACCAGGCAAAACTGCATGCTGGCCCCGCCCTGGACAAAGAGCACCTGAAAATTTTCATCCAGATCCAACAGCCGCCGGGTTCGGGCTACCGCGTCATTGATGACTTCCTCAAACGCTTTGGACCGGTGGCTGATTTCCATAATCGACATGCCGGTTTCTTTGAAATTCAAAAAGGATTCCTGGATTTCCTCGAGCACCACCAACGGCAGGGCGGCAGGACCGGCGTTGAAGTTGAAGATTCTATCGGACGCCATTTTTCCCTCCAATTGCCTCGTTTAAAATTTTTCCATACCTGTGTTCACAGCACTTCCGTTCCATATGCCCTGATACCCATGGCTATGTCAAATACTATTGTATTTCACTGAAAATATTGACAAGCACGTGCGATTCACATTAAGTCCATCTGAGATTTACAATTGTCCGATAAACCAATAAACAAAGGGCACACATTGCATCTTTTAAACGTATTCTGAAGGTTGATCCAATGAAAATCTACCAATACCCATCCGCTGCCGCTGGTAAAAGAGTTTCGGAAATCGTCGATCGTGGGCTTGGATTCAAGAAAAAGGACTATCAAGCCGTGCTGCGCATTATTGAGGATGTCAGGCAAGGCGGAGACAAAGCAGTTATTGCCTATGCCAACAGATTTGATGCCCCCCGGTTGACCATCAGGTCGCTGAAGGTAAATTCCTCAGAAACGGCCGCCGCTTCAAAACAGGTCGATCCATCATTTATTCGGATCCTTAATCGCACAGCTTCAAAAATAAAAGCTTTTCACCGGCATCAAGTCGACAAGTCCTGGATTACCACCGATAGACCGGGTACTGTGCTGGGGCAGCTGATCAGCCCCGTGGATGCTGTCGGAGTTTATGTTCCCGGTGCCCAGGGAGGCAAGACGCCGCTGGTTTCAACCGTTTTGATGACGGTTATTCCCGCCAAGATTGCCGGTGTGAAAAAAATCGTTATGACCACCCCCTCAACAAGAGAAGGCAAGGTGAACCCGCATATTCTGGTGGCAGCCAAAAAAGCCGGTGTGGATGAGATTTACAAAATCGGCAGTGCCTGGGCCATTGCCGCGCTGGCTTTTGGCACCGAAACTATTCCCCGGGTGGATGTCATTGCCGGGCCTGGAAATATTTACGTCACTCTGGCCAAAAAGATCGTCGCCGGCAACGTCGGCATCGATATGATAGCCGGCCCCAGCGAAGTGCTGATCATTGCCGATGATAGCGCCGTTCCGCAGTTTATTGCCGCCGATCTCCTGTCGCAGGCCGAACATGACATTTTGTCTTCCGCGATACTGATCACACTTTCGAATAGCCTTGCCGGGGCAGTTGAGGATGAGATTGAAAACCAATTATCAGGACTACAACGTGCAGATATTGCCAGGGAATCATTGCGCAGGTACGGTGCAATTCTGGTGGTGAAGAATCTTGATGCTGCCCTTGAGTTGGCCAACCGCCTGGCACCCGAGCACCTCGAACTTCAAATCGACGATCCCTTTGAATGTGTAGGCAGGATCCGCAATGCCGGTGCCGTTTTTTTAGGCCATTACACACCCGAACCGGTGGGCGATTATGTTGCCGGGCCCAATCATGTGCTTCCCACCGCGGGGACAGCAAGATTCTCATCGGCCCTTTCAGTGGATCGGTTTATAAAAAAAACCAGTATTATCCAGTATTCCAAAGCTGCTTTTATGCGGGAGGCCGGTGATATCATCCGTTTAGCTGAAATTGAAGGTCTGGATGCTCACGCCAGATCCATAAAGGTGAGGCAAGGAAAATAACGGGTCCACCCCGGATAAATCCTCCGGAGATGATAAACGTGATCCCAAATTTGAACTGCCTCAGGCCTTCAACCTTCGTTTGTTCCTTCGATCCGGATTGCGTCTGCGGTCTTTTCCCGAGCGCCTGTCAAATTTTACCGCCAGGCCTTTGTGATTCATGCGCACAATCCAGCCTTTCAGTCTAAGCGGCTTAAATTTTTTGTCTCCGGGAATCATAATCTGGATCTTCTGGCCCAGAGAAAATTTATTTTCGGTGGCGATAAAGGCCCCGCCACGGCCTATATTTACAATAACACCTTGGTAGCTAAGGTTTTTACAGGTAAAAGATATCATCTTCTGATAAAGTTCGCGCGGGTGCTCCCGGGGATCTTTTTTCGGTATCATATCATTTTCTCGATCGTCCGCTTTATCGATTTCGGCAGTAGCAATCATTTTCAGTAAGTGATTATCGGCATCAACAAACCTGGCCCCATAACCGTATTGAAAAGCAGAGCCAAACAGGTCCTGGCGCCATTTGATTTCGATCCGGACGTCATCTTTGAGACCTTTGCTGGAGGAAACGGCATTCTTCAGAGCGATATAAATTTTTTCCCCGGGATAGAGGATTTGATCAGATTCAAAGTATACGCCTCCCTGGCTAAGATTATACATCTTGGCGGCATAAAACACTCCGGGCAACAAATTGTCGTGCCTTATGACAGCTTCGTATGGATAGCGTTTATCGATTCTGTGGTCTGAATTTAAATCCACGATTTACCTAATACGGTTCTCTTCATGTATATAGCGACGTGATTCAAGCCTGTTTTAGGGGGAAAGGGATACCGGAAGTTCCTTTTTTCTCAAATAGTCCAGCGCTTTTTTAACCTGCGAAAGCATTTTCTCGATTGATGAATTTAGGGTTCGCGCCGTCTCGAGTTCGGCGGCTGCCTCGGGATTCATCAACTTTGCCCGTACCATCCTCAATTCACTCAGCGTGTCGGCCGGGAGCATTTCAAAGCCTTCAGGTGCGTTGAGGATTGCATCCAGGAGAAGGGGATTGCTTCCGGCCAAAAGCGATTCTCCAAACAGAGCTAAAATCTGGGTATCGGTCATGCCCGAAAGTCTGTCGCGAACTTCTTTTTCGCGCAGATATTTCAGGAGGGAAACATCACCCCCTTCAGTCGAAGCACTTATCGTTGCCTCCAACTCTTCGATCAAAGCCGCGAGCGTTCTTCTGGCCTTCAGAACTTCAAGTTTTCTCCCGGCTTGCTCCAACACTTTTCGTTTGGCGACACTTTTGGCGCCTTTTTTTAGATTTTTATCGTTTTCAATGACCTTGACCTCTTTGAGGATAAAGTTATTCAGGTTGTTTATATCGTTATAGACCTGCTCGATAGCGGCGGCCGACTCCACCGGCAATTTTTCCTGGGCGTCTTCAACGATCAACCGCGCATTCGCCAGTACATCCTCCAACATGATCTTTTATCTCCCTGCTTTGGTCCTCTGCAAAAATCCGTTGCGCCTCGGGTTTGAAACAATGGCGCCAGATGCACTGCGCGCCGTTGGTGTCTTCAAATAGAAGCGGATATATTAAAGTATCGGCAATTATTCAAAAAAACTTGAAAAAAAAGTTGGAGAAAATCAGGTGCAGGAATACAAGAAGGATTCTGATTTTTGCGGGTTCTAAGGCCGCTGATTTCCGATGCTCACCGCCGGTAAGGGCGCCAAATCAACGATCTGACCGTTTTCATTAATTTCCACCCGCGCAGCCCGGATGGCGGAATACCAGACGCCGACCCTGTTGCCGGCCTTGTCTAAAATAATGAATCCCCACGGTTGGACGATGCTGCCCGTACCCTGGAATGAAATATTTCTGATCAATGTGCGAAAATCTTCCGATTGGGGGTTGACCTCCGTCCAAAGCCGGGAATTTAGCTCGTAGTCTTGATCTATTCCCGCGACGGCCAGAGGCGAATTAAAGGTTCCTCTGAAGTAATATTTATGATCCGGCAATACCTGGTAGGCCTCAAAGATTCTGGCAATTTCTGAGTCTGATTTCAGCTTCCCGTAATTGGCCGACGAGCATCCGATATGTGCGAGCATGATTATCCAGCACGAAAGGATTGCTGCAAGGATACGCCCATTTATTGTGATTGTCATTTTCATTTCATCCTCGGTTTCTTGATAAAACACATCGATGTATTCTATTTTGTGAATAAATTGTGCCTGGCTTTATGCCTTCGATCCAATCCGGTTCTTCGGTCTAAATCACTTCTGCGCTCTCGGCCGGATCTTCTTTCAAATTTCACGCCGACACCGTTTTGATTCAGACGCACAACCCAGCCCTTTAACCCGGCCGGCTTCGGCAACCTGCTTTTCGGAAGGCTGATTCGAATGGCCTTGCCGAGGGAAAATTTATTTGGAGTTTCGATAAAGGCCCCTCCGCGACTGATATTGGTAATGGAACCCCGGAATCTCCGGTTTTGGTAACTGAAAGATAAGGATTTATTATAGTTTTTTCGCGGATGTTCTCGTGAATCTGTCCCGGCCTTAAAATCCGTGTCAAACAGACACTGCGCATCGGTCGCAACAAGATCGACATTTTGCATCAACGGATTGTCGGCATTGATAAAAGACGCACCATAACCATATTTAAAATAAGAACCATATAGGTTTTGATGCCAGATAATTTGGATGCCAAAAAGCAGTCGGTGATCATCACGGAAATGGGTGTGATCATTTCTGATCCAGATATCAATTTTCTCTCCCCGTTGAAGGGATTGATTGGACTCGAAATACAAACCACCTTCACTGAAATCCATGAGTTGCCCAGTTTGATTCTTTTCAACAGACAGGATATCATGGGTAATAAATGCTTTATATTTGAAACGATGATGCTTCCTGCGTTCAGTGCTCACTCCCACGAAATACCTCTTGTGCTGAAGTTGACAATGACGTGTTTTTACCCTATTGGGACCGGTTCGGTCAATAGTAACATCGAGGGGTAGGGGTGCTATTTTCAGCGCCGGTGCCGCGATGGGTGCATTCCCTTGGCCTCGCCCGGGGCAGTGCCCCGGGCGGGGCGTGTGTAAATACAAAACACTCGCCCCCGGTAACATTAGAACTTGATTTTATACGATTTATTGGGCCATAATCATAGCATATTGCAAAGATGACAAAAAATACAACCCAGGAAAAGCGAAGAATGCGAAGGTCGGCTCAAAATTTGCCCGGCCAGTATGCCGGACGCATATTAAATGGCAACTATTCCCGGCAGTTAAAGCGTCACATGGCTCGCTGTATCAGGCACTTTCAGGCATTTGACGAATTGGAAAGCCCGGCGATACCCTATATATCTGCCTGGGATGAAAAACAAAACATCATATGGTATGAATTTGTCAGCAGGCGCCTCACTCATCTTTTGGGGTGCGACGCTCCGGCTGCCCCGGAATTTTTCCAGAGAAGTGTCACTGAGCGACACATATATTCAGAAAGGGAAATCAATGGCGGCCATAAAGAGGAGATATTGAAAAACAATGAGGTGGTAGACCGTAAATCTGAATTAAGAGAAGAAGTGAAACAAAAGGGCGCTTTAGAGGCCGTTTACAAAATATCCACGATTGCCGGAAGAACATTATGGTTGAAAGACCAGGCCTTTCTGGAATCGTTTGAATCGGACAAGATTCATATTTCTCTGGGGAATTTGACCCTTGTTACGAAAGAAATGGAGGCAGAGGAGGATCTGAAACAGGCTCAAAAAGCACTAAGAGAAAGTGAGCAAAAATTTCGCGAGCAGGCCATTCATGACACTCTAACCGAGCTCTACAATACCCGGTACCTATATACGGCCCTGTCTGCTCTCATCTCGGAAAGTGCCTCAAAAAGTGAGCATTTTTCTCTGATCTTCATGGACATCGATAATTTCAAAAATGTGGTCGACACCCACGGGCATCTTAACGCCAGCAAAACATTGCAGGAAATCGCTGCAACCATTAAAACCGCACTTGAACATCCCTCATACGGGGTTGCCTACGGCGGCGATGAATTTGTGCTCGTGCTGCCCGGGTACCAAAAGCACCGGGCTCTCGATATGGCTGAGCACATTCGCTCCCGCATTAATAAAACCAGATACCTTCAAAAATCCGGGCTAAATATCCGGGTGAGCGCCAGCTTCGGGGTCTCCACCTATCCTGATGACGCCGACACCCTCTCCGGGCTCCTGGCACTGGCAGATCAGGCGATGTTCAATGTAAAAGAAAGGGGCAAAGATTCAGTTTGTGGCATTTCCTCAAATAACAGAAGTGTCCAAGGTACCACTGAGAGCAATTTTTTCTATGATTGCAAGCGATAGGTTTATTCGGTTTCCTGCTTGATGCCCGGGAATTTGTTTCCAAGCGTTTTTCTGTTTTTGAGCGCAGCGTCCCTTTTTTTGTCCGACCAAAGCTTGACTTTGATTAACGCTTCGCGCTCCAGACTCCGTGCGTTGCCCTGAGGATAGGCCTCAACAGCTTTTCTTGACCTGGCATCAGCCACAATAGCTCTGCCGGCCGGGGTGCGCGTTATCACGGTTGTCCAACCTTTTTCAGCACCGATGCCGCCAAAGGAGACATCGGCATACTCCGCAGCGTAGTCCGGGCAAAAATAGCACGCGAAACGTTTCATGAATTCAAGTTCCTCCAGCATAATGGATTTGGTCTCTCCGCTGTTGAGATGGACGATAAGATCTTCCTTAATATTTATTTTAGCGACATCCTTGATACCGAACCCACCGATCTCAGACAGTTTTTGCTGCTGTTTTTTCCCAAAGACAAAATTCCCCGAACAGAATAGCCCCAAAAAAATTTTTAGCGTATCGGATGGCACGATATTGAGGGTCTGCATTCTGCGAACCGCCCTTATCTGACAGGGGGTGCCGACAAACGCCACCCGCTGAAGACCTTTTTGGATTAAAGGTTCAAATTCTCTGACCTGGGAGCAGGTCAGGTAATAATCGCTGAAGTTTTTCATCCCCTGTGAGGTGTCAAAGAAAAAGCCCGCTGCCTCGAGAATATCATCCTCGGAAATTGCCAGAAAAGGTTCACGCAAGAACGGACCGGCCGGTTTGGTCACGATGGCGCCGTCTATCCGGCCGCTGTTGAATAAATGCAGCAATAGCGCGGTAACCACCCCGCCATCGGTCGCTTTTTTCAGAATATCGGAATCCGTTGCACGCAGAATAGCGGTATCGATTATCCGCCCGATAGGTGGTTGCCATGCCAGCCTGTTTTTGGTTTCTTCATCCAGTTCGTCGATTTCCGGACAAACGGAATAGCAAAGGCCGCATTGGATGCACTTGGCCTCATCTGCGTATCGGGGTCTACCTTTTTCATTCAACTCCAAAGCACCGTAATTGATGGCCGTGCAGAAGGTAACACAGCCCCCGCAGCGATGGCAGAGCCCCGGTTTTTGCACATCCTGAATCAAGTCGGAAAATGTTTTCATCATAACTCCTGCTCTCAGGAAAAGGTCCTCTCAAAGGGGGCATCATCAGAGATGCATTGTATCATGGACAAGATTTGATTGGTGTCAAATCCTTTTAGGCGAATAGCGCCTGAACGACATGAGGCCTCACAAAGTCCGCATCCTTTGCACAATGTCGGCTGAATTTCGGCCTTTTCAGAATATTTATTGAATTGCGCGGCGGAATAAGGACAAATCTCCACGCATACCCCGCAACTGCAGCAGAAGTTTGGATGCACACTTGCAACGGTTCCGCTGACGGCAAGCTCTAACGCCGACAAAATCGTTACCGCTCTTGCCGCAGCCGCTTGAGCCTGAGCAATAGATTCCTCGATTGGCTTTGGTGAATGCGCCAGGCCGCATAAGAATACACCGTCGGTGGCAAAATCATTGGGTCGCAATTTAACATGGGCTTCTGCAAAGAAACCGTCGTCGTTTTGGGGCACTTTGTACAATCGTGCCAGGGGATTGTTCTTTTCCGCTACCGTAGCAGTTGCCAAAATAAGAATATTGCTGTGAATAACCATCGGCCTGCGGAGCACGAGGTCCGAGAAGCGAATTGACAGATCTTTTCCATCAGCGCTGGCTGAGACGCCGATTTCGGAATTATACCTGATAAATTTTATGCCCTGGGCGCGTGCTTCACGGTAAAGATCCTCTCGAAGGCCATAGGGTCTCATATCACGGTATAAAATAAAAACTTCTATTTCAAAGTTCCCGGATTTCAGATCCAGGGCATTTTTTATGGATTGGGTGCAGCAAACTTTGGAACAGTAGGGACGCTCGGCAACGCGCGATCCCACACATTGTAGAAACACTGCCGTTCGGCAAGACGCGAACCGATTGCCCTGTTTCAGCTTTTTCTGGAATTCCAGACCTGTCAGCACTCGCTGATCCCGACCATACAAAAAATCGTCAGGCTTAAACTCGGTTGCACCGGAGGCTATCAGCGTGACTCCATGCTCCAGAGACCTTGTCTGGCGGTTGGTTTCGATAGTCGTCTTATACTTGCCGATAAATCCGTCGACCTGATTAATTTTCGTTTCCAAAAAAATAGCTATGTTTTTTTCAGATTGTACCTGCTGGATCAAATTCTGCAGAAACGGTTCAACGGGTTCTCCCTGCCAGGTTTCATTGAGATACAAGGCCTGGCCGCCAAGCCGCCCGGTCTTTTCGATCAGATAGGTTTTGTAGCCCTGGGATGCCAAGGTTTTGGCCGCAATCATGCCGGCCACACCGCCCCCGATGACCAGCGCGGCCTGGTTGATTTCCATGACCGGTTCCACCAAAGGTTCCTGAAGCGTAACCTTGGCCACCGCCATTCTAACCAAATCTTTGGCTTTCTGGGTTGCCTTCGCCATGTCGTCTTTATGAACCCACGAACATTGGTTGCGAATATTGGCCATTTCGAAAAGATATTTATTCAGACCGCCATTGATGAGTGTTTCCTGGAAAAGCGGCTCGTGGGTTTTCGGTGTACAAGCCGATACCACGACCCGGTTGAGGTGATGCGCTTTGACGATCTGTGATATTTGACCCTGCGTGTCCTGGGAACAGCTAAAAAGGTTTTGTTCGGCATATACAACTCCGGGCAGGGTTTTGGCAAATTCGACGACATCGGGAACATCGATAAATCCGGCGATATTGGTGCCGCAGCAGCAGACAAAGACACCTATCCTCGGAGGGTCTCCTTTTATGTCGATCTCTTCGCATACCGCTTTGGTTTTCGTTAAGGTCCACCTTGAATGATAGAGCCTGCTTCCCACCTTGCCGGCAGCTGCACTGGCATCGATCACCGAGGTGGGAATATCCTTGGGGCCCTGGAAGGCGCCGCAAACATATATGCCGGCCCGGGAGCTCTGGACCGGGTCATAACCGCCTGTTTCTGCAAAGTGATAATGGTTTAAGGCGACGCCCAGCTTTTCTGCCAGTGAAATTGCCTGATCACGGACGTACAAGCCCACCGACAGAACTACGATATCAAACTCTTCGGCCATCATATAGCCGGCAGCATCAACATAACGGATGAGATGCTTTCCGTTTGCACCCCTGGGTTCCACATCTGTAATTCGAGATTTAACAAAACGAACACCCAGATTGTCCCTGGCATGGCTATAATATCTTTCGAAGTCCTTGCCGAAGGTGCGAATATCGATATAGAAAATCGCGGTATCCAGGCCGTTTGTGCTATGCTCTTTGGCCAAAATGGCTTCCTTGACGGCGTAGGTGCAACATACGCCGGAGCAATAACCTTTGGCGCCGATATGGTTATCCCTTGATCCTACACATTGAAGCCAGGCTATTTTCTCAGGTATGGCTTTATCCGACGGTCTGAGCAGATGCCCGCCGTAGGGTCCGGAGGCGGAGAGAATTCTTTCAAATTCAAGGCTGGTCACAATATTGTCCGAGGCAGAATATCCGAACGTATCGTATGTTTCGGGATTAAAGGCTCCGCTGCCGGTTGCCAGAATAATGGCGCCGACCTGCAATGATATTTCTTTTTCCACGTCTTCAAAATCAATTGCGTTGGTCGGACAAAATTTTTCACAACCTCGGCATTTGCCCCGAATAAGATAGATACATTGTGCCGGATCGATGCAATATTTGAGCGGAACGGCCTGACCATATTGCACGTAGATTGCTTTGCGCTTGCTCAATCCGCTGTCATAGGCATTGGAAACCTTCTTGGGGCATTTCTCTGCACAGGCGCCGCAGGCAATGCACGTGTCCATATCGACATAACGCGGATGCTGGATTAATTTGACTTCAAAATTGCCCGCTTCACCGTTTACATTTTCGACTTCGGAGAGCGTTAAAAGTTCGATGTTGCTGTGCCGGCCGACCTCGACCAGTTTTGGTGAGATGATTCACATCGCACAATCGTTGGTGGGAAATGTTTTGTCCAGCTGGGACATCATTCCCCCGATTGAGCTCGAACTTTCGACGAGGTAGACATAAAAACCGGAATTGGCCAGATCCAGCGATGCCTGCATCCCGGCGATACCACCGCCCACCACCATTACCGCCCCGACATCTTTAGCTGACATAATCACTCCGTCATTAAAAAGGATTCAATAGCGGAAACGTCGATTTCGTTTTTTCCGATGCCCAACACGCTACGATCAATACCCAGGCATAAACCAATGAGCTGCGGATAAAGTATGGGTGCCAGGGGCTCATGGTTTCCGGGATTGGATGTATTGCGTTTTTGAACCGCAATGAACTGAAGCTGGGTGTAAGGACATGCGGTACAGATAAAATGAGCACCCGCTTCTCTGGCACTGTCAATTTTTTTTTGGGCCATGTCCGTTGCGAGTTTATCGTTTATGCCTGTCAGCGGGGCCCCGCAGCAATCCAGTCTGCGAGTCCATGGCACACTGAAGGCCCCGCTGATCTCAACCAGTTCATCAAATATGCGTGGTGAGACCGGATCGTCAAAACCAGTTACATTACTTGGCCGTAACGCATGGCAACCGTAGCTTACCGCCACCTGCAGGCCGCTGTACCTCTTTTCAATTTTGCTTTTCAAACGTTCGATCCCCACGTCATGATACAGTATCGACAGCAAATGCTTTACCTGGATGAGATTTTTATATTCGAGGCCTTCTTTTTTTAGGAAGCGGTTCATCTCTGCTTTTAGCCCCGGGTCTCGATCTAATAAGTATTTAGCCTTTTTCAGGCTTCCGTAACAACATTTGCACATTACCAGCATGTCCAGGTCGGCATTTTCAGCCGCCGCCAGATTTTTAGCAGCCGAGAGAATAAAGGCGCGATAATCCGTGTTCCGGGCCGGATATCCGCAGCAGATAAATTCGGAGATGTCAACACACTCAATGCCTAATTTTGTCAGCACGGCTTCAGTCGCATCTGCGTATTGCCCGACTCTTGCCGGTATATTGCAGCCTTGAAACAGAGCAAATTTCATGCTGAAATGATTCCTCGCACTTTCCGATGACAGCCGGCCTCTGATAATCAAGGCGGGTTGTCACTCAATTGGGGTCAGCATTCTGCACGGCCTTATTTTTCAACTGAAAAAAGACATCACACACTTCAACCTGTTGAGGACAATTTTCCTGGCATTTGTAGCATGTCAGGCAATCCCAAATCATTCGTGCACCGGATGCCATTTCTGTCAATCCCAGACCCAGGCAGCACATGATTTGATGCGGCAGCAGCCCGAGTGCTTGCTCGGGCCTATTATAGTTGGCCACCACCGGGCAAACGGTTGTGCAATTTTGACAGCTAAAGCACCGGGAATAAGTATTGTCCCCGATAGCCGGCTGGGGTCCAGTCATGTACTGCCCGCCGAGGTCGATCGGGGCTTCCGAATTCATCAACTGGTTGAACCTGCCGGCAACCGCCTGGCGCGCTTTTTCTATCGGAAGCACGTATTCATGGTGCGCGAGGGACTCCTGGATCACCAATCCGCGAGCAAAAGAGTAGGGAGTCAAAATATGTGGCAGTGGAGGCCCATCGGCTATAAGCTGTTCTCGAACGCTGTGCCACAATTCCTTTAAGTGGATTCCGGACGGACAACGCAGCGTGCATCGGTCACAATTTGTGCAAAGATAGACACCCTCCTGGATAGCTTTTTGCTGGCTGTAATCTAAATTTTTACCGGCAGCCAGTCTTTTGATGAGGACCATTTTCTCGGAAGGTAAAATGCACTCATTTCCGACAGCCTCAAACACCATAGCGGCCGAACAGTGCAAACTGCAACTGCCGCAGTGGGTACAGGCGTCCAGTTCAACAATCTGGCGCGTCAAGATGTTGGCCGGCGAAGATCTGGCCCGATCTATGGCGCCATTTGCCATCAAGGTCAGGGGTGTGGCAATCAGATGCATCATCTTGCTAAAAGGCAGATAGGCCAGCCCGATGAAGCAGGCCAGGATGTGGACATACCACATGATCGCGATGCTGTCCTGTTGATCCAGCCATAATGCAATCGGCCTCATAATTTTTGCCATTGCAAATCCGCTGAATGCCCATTTGGCCGATGCATGACAATCCGCGCAATTGTTCGCATGGGCTTCAAGGCCGGATTCGATCAGGTTCGCATCGGGCTCCTGGATATTGGGTGAAACCGTGCCGTAATCACGCACCCAAACGGTCTCAAGGGCTTGAATTTCCGCTTCGTCATCCATCCCGGCATAATCTTCGACCATTCTTTGGAATTCATGGTAAGAGGATATTTTCAAGCCCTCCAGGGCAAAACCGGAGAACACGACAACACCCGCGATGACAATGGCATAATGATCTGCCCGACGGGTTCGCAACCGCTGAGGCTTTGCAATGTACCGGCGGCCTGCCGCTAATACTACCCCTGCAAGCACCATGGTACCGAAAAAATCCCTTAGAAAGAAAAATGGATTGAGCGTTGCGTAATAATCGCTGAACAAAACCTCCGATACAACGGCCTCAAGCGCATGCATGAGCACCAGCAATACAAAGCCGTAAAACATCAGCATGTGCGCCAGCCAGCGGCCGATGCCTTCTTGTAGAATCCGGCGCTGGAATACGACATCCAATAGGAGAGCTCTGAGAAGCAGGAGGATTCTGGAACTGCAGATTACCGCGATAATGCCCATGGCGGCCGAGACAAATCTCGCACCAATTGTGGTCTCTTTTGCCGGAACGCCGATTTTTTGGGTAAACCAGGTCGATACTTTGTAGATTGAACCAAGGACAAACACAATAAGAGCGGTGTAGAAGAGATAATCGAACATTATTGCGCCCCATCCTGATCGCTTATTCTAACACCAAGCGTAAGAAAGCTGTTCTAAAAATGGCAGATCAGCGGCTAAGATTGGCCTTCAGCAAACGCTATCCATGGTGGAGATAACTTCGACAGCTTCTTGAAGACCCTGCAATTTTAGTCCGATTTAAAAATATAAGAAAAAGCCGAGATTGAAGTGTCCGTTCCTGTTTTCGGTTATTGTTTCCGCGCATCAGAAGCCTTCTTGATCGCGTCTTTTTCCATTTCCTGCTGCCATTTTGGTCTTTTCTTGCGCTTCTTCACTTTTTGAATGACTTCCGGGATTAGCTGAAGCAGGCGCTGTTTGTCCACAGGCTTGTCCATAAATTCGTCAGGACTGAAATATTCATGGTCCTGCCAGAGCCCTAAGCCGACATCCAATTCTTCCTTCATGCCGGAAATCCCGATGATGGGGATATCCTTCAGATTCTCGTCAGACCGAATCTTTTTGCAAACCTCAAATCCGGAGAAAAGGGTCTCCATCATTATATCCAGCATAATCAGGTCGGGCCGTTCTTTTTCAATGAGGTCCAGACCTTTTTGGCCATCCTCGGCAGTTAGCACCTCAAACCCGTTTCTTTGTAGAAATGTTTCCATCGTAAAAAGAAAATCGGTATTGTCGTCGATCATTACGATTTTGAGGTTTTTCCCCATGATATTCTCCTAATGATTATTCATAAATTTTGATAATTTTCGGAACCCCCGATTCAAATAATTCAATATCATAGTTTTTTGGTACGATATTATTAATCGATCCAGTTCGTCAAGTTAAAAAACGAGTTCGGTTGGGCCATAACGCTCTGCTGATCTCTCAATTCAGCTTAAATATAATCTTGAATTTCGTTCCTCTGCCCGGAGTTGACCTCAGTTCGATCCTGCCGCCGTGTTTATTAACGATCTTGTCGACAACCGCCAGGCCAAGACCGGTTCCCCCGCTGCCTTTGGTTGAAAAAAATTCTTCAAAAATATTTCGCTGGGTGGCTTTATCCATTCCGACACCATTGTCGGTTATTTCAAACATAAAATGATCATCATCATAAAAATCTGTTTTCACGCTTACATAATGCCTCTTTTTGGTGCGGTCTTGAATACATGCTTCGATGGCGTTCCAGATCAAATTGTTTAATATCCTTCGAACGGCGGCGACATCCACACGGACATCAGGCACAAAGGGATTGATTTGCGGCCGAAGCTGGATATACAGGCCGGCCGCTTTATCCTGGAACAGCGCCAGCGAATCCTTTGCCAGCTGACCCGGAGACGCCAGATCGTATTGAAGCGGGCGGTTTTTGGCTGAGTACAAGATATTTTTAACAAAGTCGGTAACTTCGAAAATATTTTTGTTGACAATATTCCATCCCCTGCGGGCGAGCTCCAAATCCCCCTCTTTGAAGGCTTCATCGACAACATAGGCGCCGCCCTGCAAGCCCTCCAGAATATTTTTTATGCTATGGGATAAAAGCGCGATGGATTGGCCCAGGGTAACCAGCTCTTTATGATCTATTTTGACCCGGGTAATGTTGGTGGACATCTCGATGACGGCCGTTACCTCACCATTATCGCCGAGGATAGGGGAGGTCTGAATGAGAATCTGACAGATTTTTCCGTTTTTTAACTGAACGCTTTCCTCGGTAATATGAACGCGTTTGTCCCGGAAGGTTTTCTGGACCGGACAGTTGGGGCATATTTCACGGCTGCCTTTATAGACCGTGTAACATAGCTGGCCAACCGCATCGCCAAAGTCGGTTTTAAAATTCTGATTGACGAAGAGAATACGAAGATCCCGGTCCTGAATGGAGATATAGCAGGGCAGAAGGTCAATAATCTGACCGGATTTCAGGTCCATAAGGGCGGAATTTTTTGCCCAGGCATTATCAGAGATTCGGTTTTTATCAGACATAATCAGATGCATTTTTCCAAGCTGCCCGGGTTGGGTTGCAGTCACAACCCAGCGGTGATCTTTCAAGGGATGCCATGGCCGCCGTGCCTGTCGACTGCATCTAACTCAACCTTTATCGGCCGCTGCGCACCGGTTAGCTCGGTTTGACCAATTGGTACACCCAGCTGCCGAACAAGCCTATGGCCTCCTCCGGGCAGATTTCATGGCAACAATAGCAACGGATGCATTTCTTGTTATCGATGAAAGCCTTTTCTTTAACAATGCTTACTGCTTCCATGGGGCAGCCCTCGATGCAGGTGCCGCAGGCGATGCATCTGTGCCAAATGACCCGGGGCCTGGCCGTAAGGGCATTCTTGAACATGGGTTGGAGGGCCTGCAGGTACCAGGGCATATGATCATATCCCAGTTTCCCGGCTGTAATCAGAGGCCGCTTGAAATCCGGTAACTTTACCTCGTTGAGATCGGCTCCGACGATTTCAATGCTTTCCAGACTATTGGGTTCAAGGCCTCTGTGCTCAGCCGCCATGATGATAGGGTTTTCAGATCGATGCAATCCCATGATTTCGCTGGCGACCACATCCAGGGCCAGCGGGTCTTGTGCACCCAAGAGCAAACCCACCTGTCTTGGATCTCCCGCCCCTGGGCCATCGCCTTCCATGGCCCATACCGCGTCCATTATCGTCAGTCGGGGTGAAACATATCGCGCCAGGTCCAGCAGCATGCCGGCAAAGTTTTGCGCATCCCGCAGTTTGGCGTGGTAACCCGTTTTGGACAAACCCGGAATTACACCGAAAAGATTTTTAACCGCACCGGTCATGAGGGTGAACAGATGGGTTTTCATTTTGCACAAGTTGAACACTGCATTGGCTTCAACCACCGGTGAGATGATGTCAAAATGTTTGGTGAGAACCCCCTCTGAATATGAGACCGGTCTGGAGGAAGTATCCCAATTGAGGTCAATTCCGGCCTGTGTGGCTGCCTGATGCATTCCGTTGGTTCGGTAGATATTATCCAGTGTTTTTGCGGTGTAGGGATGTCCGCCCCCGGGAGAATCGGCGATGAGAGGCACCGCCCCCTCGGCCTTCGCCAGTCCGGCAACGGCTGCTACCACGGAGGGGTGAGTGGAAACCGCCTCTTCCGGGCTGGCTGCGCGCAACAAATTAACCTTGAGTAGAATTTTTTCGCCCGGTTTCGCAAAGCTTTTCATTCCACCCATCAGGTCGATCAAGGAGGTCATTTTTTCCGCGGTTTCATCGTAATCCCTGCATTGAACTATGTAAACTTTATTATTCATGCAATTTCACCTCGGCCTCATTTACAGCCCTTGCGCCGCCGAATCAGAGCCGGGTCACAGTGAATCCATGAGGTTGCACAACATCCTTACCCCAAATCCGGTTCCACCGGGACCGCAATAGGCATTTTCCTTGTCTATATAAGCCGGACCGGCAACGTCAATATGAGCCCAGCGGGTATCGCCGATAAACTCGGATAAAAAAAGCGCAGCGGTGATGGCACCTCCCCAGCGAGAACCGCTTATATTGTTGATATCGGCGAAATTACTTTTGAGCAGTTCCTTATAATCATCAGGCAGCGGCATCGGCCAGCAGCGTTCGAAGGTTTTTTCTCCGGCAGCGACGATCTTGTTCGCCAGCTCCTTGTCATTGGAAAACAAACCGGCAATTTTTTCGCCCAGGGCCACGACGCATGCACCTGTCAAAGTGGCCAGATCGATGAGCACCCCCGGTTTATATTTCTTAATGACATAAGAGATCGCATCGATCAAGATCATGCGGCCCTCGGCATCGGTGTTGCCGATTTCAATGGTTTTTCCCGAAAAACTTTTCACGATATCACCCGGCCGGGACGCCGTTCCAGAGGGCATATTTTCAACCATGGGGATGGCAGCGATGATGTTAAGTTTTTTCTTTAACTTTGTGGCGGTTATCAGAGTGGCCGCAACAGCAGCTGCGCCGGACATATCGGCTTTCATGCCGGCCATGGATGAGCCTGTTTTTATATTCAACCCTCCGGAATCAAATGTCACTCCCTTTCCGACCAGAGCGATGGTCGCTTTGGCTCCAGGGTGTCGATATTCCATGACAATCATATTCGGTTTACTCTGGCTGCCGGCAGAAATTGCCAGCAACGCCCCGAACCGGCGCTGTTTCAGATCCTTTTCATTAAACACCCTTATTTTCAGGCCTGCAGGTTTTGCCTGCTGAATGATCATTCTTTTCAACTGCTCAGGCCTTTTGTCATTAGAGGGCATACTGATCCAGTCACGCGCCATAACAGTGCCTTCGCATACCATCACCACGCTGGATGTCATATGCTTAAACTTTCTGGCGACTTCGGGTTTGACGATGAAGTTGATTCGTTTCAGAGGTTTTCTTTTTTTCTCTTCCTTGTATTTATCAAACAGGTGGTTGCCCAAAAACGCACCTTCCAGAAGCGCTTCAAGAAGCAAAGGCAGCGGCAGTCCGGTTTTGTGGGCATCCGGAACCGCTATCCACAAATTAGATAGATTTTTCTTGATGCAGGCTTTCACCGCTATACCGGACAAGCTTCTTAAACCTTCTGCATCGAGTTTTTCCAATTTGCCAAGGCCCCGCAAAACGACTCTTTCCGCTTTGATGCCCTTGATGTCATAGAGTGTCACAACATCATCCTTTTCACCATTAAACTCTTTAAGTTTCATGGCCTTGCGGACGATCCGGGATATGATTTTATCATCGTGTATATTTTTATCTTCACAAACGGGAATTACCAAGGTTTCAATGTTTTCACCGGTCACATCAACACTTGTCAAATGCAGCATTGTATTCGTCTCCTCATTGTACGCGTCCCATCACAGATAGATCGCTTGATTTCCGATAAAAATCACCAACTCTTTTGGCAATGATTCTTGAATATTAAACCTAAACTATATCCTATTTTCATTTTTTTCAAGCTGCCCTTGCGAGCGCTTTCAAATGAGAAATCGTTTCCCAGGAAAATGGTTCACGCCGACAGGGCAGGATAGCATTATTGGTAAATATAGGATCTGATTGCAGGTCATAGCGTGATGCCGCCACCGCTTTATCCCAAAGTGCCGTATGGGGAATGGGAGAATAATAGGCTGGTATTGGCGTGATTCCATTTTTTTTCGCTGATTGGATCGAATGCCCAATTGAATCCAAACTCTGTCCCGGCAGACCGGCAAGCAGATAAGCCCCGACCTGGTCTTTATGGAAACCGGCTTTTTTCAGGCATTCGGCGACTCGCCTGAATTCATCTTCGGTTACCTTCGTGTCAATTTCTTTACGGCGGTCAAATTCGGTCGTCTCCAATCCAAGTCGTAATGTTTTAAATCCTGCTCGAAACATCAAGCCGGCTGTTCGCCGGGTTATACCTCGGATATGGAGGGCATTCGGTGTGTGAAAACGCACCTGTAAACCCTCGGTAATTATTTTCTCCATAATCGGAATGGCGTGATCCTCAGCATCGACTAAAAAGGCATCATCATAAAGCACAAAGTCGATTACGCCGTATATGCTGTGCCAATAATTAATTTCTTCGACAACCGATTCGGCACTGCGCAGCATGCGGCCGGGATTCAAATGGCTGGAAGCACAATACGCACACCGAAAAGGGCATCCCCGGGAAGTTAGGAGCGGCACATAGTTAATTATGCTTTGAAGGTCCAGAGCCGGATAAGGGTAGCTATCGAGATCTCCTCCAATAAATTTCGGGTCTGCCGAAAACCCCGTATATTGACAGATCAGGGGTAAAAGTTTGGTTTCTGCAGGCCCCGTGACCACATCGTCCGCTCCTGAATATTGTATGGCATGCGCGCGGCAAAGGCTGGCATAAACTCCCCCCAGAACAACGGGCGTGTCCGGGTATACATGTTTTAGGATCCCGATGACTGCCTGCACACCGCCGTACCAATATGTCATCAGCGAAGTCACTAAAATAAGATCAGGCGGTGCACAGGCTTGAAGCCCCGCTGTGAACCATTGCGGTGATATGCCGTAGCGTGAAAAATTTCGGCAAACATCATCCAGGCCTTTTGGTTTATTAATATGTGATTTGCGATAAGGCCCGCGCCCGCATCTTGCCAACGGATCTGATTGCGGGGCCTTGGGATGAAAGCGGTCCAGACAATCTATGTAGGATACGCGGATTTCATGTTGCCGCAACAAAGCCGCCAGCATTAGCAATCCCATGGGCTTTGCCCAGAAATCATAGGCCGCGAAGTCGTGGATCCAGGGATTGACCAGCAGGATATGCGGAAGATCTTTTTTCATATTTTATTCCGGACTCATTCCATGCGTCCTGCGGGAACTTAAACGCAATTGGGCAACTGTGAATCCGGCTATTTCAATGATGCCAGGGGTGGAATTAATCGTCTTCATCGGAAGGAAAGTACACCATCGACGTTTTTTTCAGCTCCTCCCTGCTGAAAAGAAGAGTGTATGTATCGACGGCCACATTCTTTGCCATTTCACGGGCAATAATCCGGCATGACGCTTCATCCCTGGCATGGACCATTGTGTAGAGGTTATATGGCCAAGCATCGGCAGGATCGCGGCGGTAGCAATGGGATACATGACTGATTGAAGCCATTTTCCGGCCGACTTTTTCGATGCGATCTTCGCTTACTTTCCAGGCAATCATCGCATTGGCCGTATAACCGGTTTTTTGGTGGCGAAGCGTTGCGCCGAAACGCCGGATAACCCCACGCGCGCACAACCGATTTAAAGTTTCCAATAAGACCGCTTCGGATATTCCGAGTTTTTGTGAAACCTTAAAATAAGGTCGTTCGGTAACTTCCATATCTTCCTGAATGGAAGCGATTACTTGTTTTTCGAGTTCTGTCAGCATCTGATGCCCTTGCGCCCCGTTTAGGGCCCCTTCGTTATGACCTGCACCTTTCGCATTGCCTATTCCGGCCGGCAAAACCGATTCCCGCTATTTTTTCTCCGGAAATAGCCTCTTTATATCGGCCTCCGAGGCCTTGCAGATCCCCCTTTCGGTGATAAATCCGGTTACCAGCCTGGCCGGGGTTATATCAAATGCATAATTTGCCGCAGGGCTGTTTTGCGGGCATACCAGGACGCTGGTTGGTTTATCTTTATCCAAGCCGTGCACATATCGTATTTCATCCGGATCCCGCTCTTCGATGGGAATCTCTTTTACCCCATCGCGCAGGTCCCAGTCAAAGGTGGTTGAGGGCAGGGCGACATAAAAGGGCACGTGGTTATCCCAGGCGGCCAGCGCTTTCAGATATGTGCCGATTTTGTTGGCCACATCACCGGTTGCTGTGGTTCGATCCGTTCCCACGATGACGAGGTCCACCTTTCCCTGCTGCATAAGATAACCGCCGGCATTATCCGTAATGATCGTGTGGTTTACGCCGCGACGGCCGAGCTCCCATGCCGTCAGGCGGGTTCCCTGATTTAGAGGCCGTGTTTCATCTACCCAGACGTGGACATCGATTCCCTTTTCAAATGCCTTATAAATGGGTGCTGTTGCAGTGCCGTATTCTACACAGGCCAGCCATCCGGCATTACAGTGGGTGAGCACGTTGACGGTTTGACCGCCATTGCTGCAGCTAATCTCCTCAATGAGAGCGAGGCCATATTCACCGATTTTTTTACAATTATCGACTTCCTGCTCAGCTATCGATGCGGCCAGATTTTTTGCCGTTATCATTTTTTTCTCAGCAGTTGATACCTTAACTACTTGCGATACAACCCTGTCGACGGCCCAGGCAAGGTTTACGGCAGTGGGTCTGGCAGCTTTCAACCGATTGCCTTCATTTTCCAGGTATGCCTTGCTGACCCGACCGGTGGGGTCGTTTAAGGTGGCCAGATAAATACCATATGCAGCCGTCACGCCGATGAGCGGTGCCCCTCTGACATACATATCCTTGATTGCCCGGATCGTATCTTCGACAGTATTGAGGTCGACAACAACATACTCGTGCGGGAGCCGTCGCTGGTCGATTATTTTGATCCGCTGTTCGTCTTTGTCCAGCCAAATCGGACGATCGTTAATCCCGTTTTTTATCATGAAATTCAGGTCTCATTCGTTCTCGGGTTACATTTTGGCCAGGGCAAAATCGGTTTGAACTTCCCCCATAAGCACATGCCGCTTGAAAACCTGGCGCATCTTGTTGGCGTCCATACCCTGGTAGACGATTGGTTCTGCGTCCTCCATTTCAACGGTGACATTGGGCTCGCTGCTGCACATCCCCATGCAACCGGATGCTACCACCCGGATATCCTGTCG
>Ga0209536_100004124_pt1 | contig 23060 bp, 16 predicted proteins | sample DeeMarSeWOR28_12_FD_187461 | JGI IMG/M metagenome (GOLD analysis project Ga0209536, IMG submission 187461) | Marine sediment microbial communities from White Oak River estuary, North Carolina - WOR-2-8_12 (SPAdes) (version 2) | ecosystem: Environmental > Aquatic > Marine > Intertidal zone >... | reverse complement strand
TCTCAACACGTGAATTTTCCGGACGGGCTGAAAAATTATAAGGCGATAAAGTAGAGGGCGATCAGGACCAGGATAAAAAAGATCCCGACTTTCAGGCCGATGCTTTCATCTTCAGGTTCATGGTGGGCATGTTCACTGTCGTGGTCTGACATGTTTCTTCCTCCGAAGGAGTTAAACAATTTCCAAGGGTAAACAGATAAATTTTCAGCGGCAGACTCTAGCAGATTTCAGAAGATTTCTCATCTTAAAAAAACAGTTTGAGCACGAAAAAACCGCCAATGAGCAGGATGAAAAACAATATGGTCAACAGATTGAAATAGCGCTCAATAAAATGTCTGACCGGGGCTCCGAACTTGAAAATAAAGGCTGCCACCAGGAAAAAACGGGCCGCACGGGAAAGCATCGATACCAGAACAAAGGTGACAAAGTTTATCTTGAAGGCACCGGCCGTGATGGTAAAAAGTTTATAGGGCAGCGGTGTAAAACCTGCAGCCCCGACAGCAAGGGCGTCATACTGCCGGTAAAGATTCTGCACCACTTCGTACTTGTCGTGCAGCCCATACAATGCAAGAATTTTCACACCAATGGTATCCATAAAACCCATACCGAGACCATAGCCTATCATGCCTCCCAAAACAGAGCCGGCTGTACAAATGGCTGCATACCGGAACGATTTCGGCGGCATTGCAAGGCAGAGGACCATGAGAAAAACATCCGGGGGTATGGGGAAAAAGGAGGACTCAGCAACGGCAATGAAAAACAGGGCCCAAACTCCTGAAGGGGACTGCACCCAGAGCAGGCATCTATCATATATCTGCCGGATCCAGCTTATTTTTTTTGCTTCTGTTTCGTTCGCCGTGTTACCCGTTTCAGACATTTCTTAACTTTACAATTTGTTCTTAGAAAAGCTAAATTTTTCAGGTGATAGTACCTCTGAAAGCCAACTTGTCAAATAATGGCAGTAACTGCATCTCCTAATATATACCATCCTTTTTTATTATACCTCCTTCTTTTGTCGGCATGTTAAACTGCCGATCCCTGACAGCTTGCCTTTATACCCTTCAGGGTGCAAAAGAAGGAGCAAGAAAAGGGCACCCGACTGTACCGGCCCTGCGGCACAGAACGGGTTTAATACGGACAGGTTAAGTTTTTTGCCATCTCACGCAGCCGAGCAGCACAGCAAAGAACGGAAAAGCGACTCGGCGGAGCGCGAGCGACTTTCCGATGTCGCCCGTTCATTGCGAGCAGCGCAGGGCAGTCCGACGCAGTCGGACTAAGTGACCGGCTGCCTTTTCTTTTGGTTCGTTTTCTTTGGGCAAGCAAAGAAAATGAACATATAATAAAAGGGTAGATTTTATTATATGTTCAGCAGCGATGCTCAATCACTGTCCCAGCCATGGTCGCCGATCAGGCTCACAAAGCGCACATACTCAATTGTTTTTTCAGTAACCTGCCCGCCTTTTTTGACGACTTTCCTCAAGTCCTGCACTCCGCGGTCGCCAACCGGAATAACAAGGGTGCCGGGATCTGCCAGCTGTTCCAGAAGGGGCTCTGGCACCCTTGGGCCGCCGGCCGTAACGATGATGGCATCATACGGAGCGAATTCCGGCCAGCCGTTGGTGCCGTCATCCAACTTGGTGAGAATATTGAGATAATGCAGTGAATCAAATATCTTGCGAGCTTGTATCAGGAGGGAGTCAACACGTTCAACCGTGTAGACCTTTGCACAGATCTGCGAGAGAATGGCGGCCTGATAGCCTGAACCGGTGCCGATCTCCAGGACTGATTCATGACCTTTCAGGCCGAGGGCCTGGGTCATCAGGGCAACTATGTATGGCTGAGAAATGGTCTGCCCCCTGCCGATGGGAAGTGGAAAATCTCCATACGCCTGGTCCTTCATGGCGTCTTCGACAAAAAGATGACGGGGAACCGTCCGCATAGCCTCCAGGGTTTTATGATCATGGATGCCACGGGGTATCAGTTGCTCATCCACCATTCTGGACCGAGCTTTTGCAAAGTCTGATGCAAATAAGCTCACTTGGCTAGACCACCTTCTGCAAATTCCTCTTCGGTTAATAACCGGTAGACACAGGTCCTTACAATATCTCCCCCAAACACCACCTTGACCATTTCATATTTTTTGTCCCCGATCTTATCCCCGATATATGGAGTGTCACGCAACACGGTCTTTTTTACATCATAGTAGATCCAGGTCTCCCCGCCTTCTGCCATTTCATATTGCTCATCAGGTTGGCCCAGATAGGTCAGAACCTGTTCTTTTGTCGTTTCTTCCGGGTTTACAAGACAGACATCAGAGGCGAGATGCCTGACATTTTTTTTTGCACACCCAGCTATAATCATTAAAACCGCTAAACTGACGGCAAGAGCAACAGTATATAATTTTTTATGCATGCATTTTCTCCGGTGAAACATTGTTGCCAGATTTAAGGGTAAAAAAATATGCCCGGCAGGTCTGGCACTGATGAAACTTGCTGGACCACGGCAGGATATACTGATAATTCCTCTTTTTCAATAAATATGTCGCACCATTTCCAGCTTACCCTTTTGTGGCCCTCTCGAGGATTTTATAGCTCCGCTCCACCATTTTTCGCGGGTCAACCATGAGGCCGGCCTGGATAAGGGCATTATCGAAAACCTGCTCTATGACGTTCCTGGCAAATTCTTCATCGGTGCCGCGCAGCATGGAAAGCTGCCTGATGAGCGGGTGTTCGGTGTTTATCTCCAGATTCTTGTTGCCCAACTCCTGAAGCGGCTCCCCCTTTTCCAGCCTGGCAGCCTGCATGACCCGCTCCATGGTGCTGGTCATGTACCCGTCAGGGTTTACAATGATGGCAGGACTGTCAACGAGGCGCTTGGAAACAATAACCTCTTTCACCTTGCCTCCCAAAGCTTCCTTGATCCAACCGGTGAGGGACTTGACCACCTCCGGTTCCAGGGAAGATTCTTTTTCCTTTTCTTCGGCGGCGACGGTGCTTTTAATTGCAGAGAGATCAAGATCGGCACGGTCTGCTGACACCAGTCTTTTACCGTCAAACTCTCCAAGGTGATTCATGACAAAGTCATCGATGGGCTCCAGGGTATAAATAATCTCAATGTCTCTTTTCTTAAAGGCCTCCACATAGGGCCCTGATTCAGCCGCTGTTCTGGATGGACCGTTAATGTAGTAAATCTCCTTCTGTCCTTCTGCCATGCGTTCCACATATTCGGCCAGGGAGATCAGTTTGCCTGCTTCTGATTTTGAAGACTCAAAGCGCAGCAGCTTGGCGATATCATCCCGGAAGGCATAATCAATGGTGGCACCTTCTTTCAGATATATGCCGAATTCAGCAAAGAACTCATTGTACTTTTCAGCATCCTCGCCTGCCTGCTCACCGAGAAACTTCAAAAAGCGCTTGGTAATCACCTGCTTCAACTTTGCCACGAGGGCAGAATCCTGCAGGGCCTGGCGCGATATGTTCAAGGGCAGATCCTCGCTGTCGACAACGCCTTTGAGAAAGCGCAGCCATTCCGGCAGGATATTCTCGCTGTGCTGCTCGATAAGTACCTTCTGGCAGTAAAGGTTGACCCCTGACTTTATGCGGCCGAAGCCAAGCCGTTCTATATTTTCCTTGGGAACAAAGAGCAGGGTATTGATTGCCAGTGGTGCATCTGCAGTAAAATGCAGACGGAACTGCGGATCATCAAAGGCATTGCCAATAAACTTGTAGAACTCCGTATACTCCTCTTCCTTTATTTCGCTTTTATTGCGTGTCCAGAGAGCCTGAACCGTATTAACTGTTTCGCCTTTGACTTTGATGGGGAAGGGAACAAAATTTGAATACTGCTTGATTATCTGTTTGATCTTCTCTTCATTGGCAAATTCATGGGCATCATCCTTGAGTTCAACTATTATCTTGGTGCCGCGGCGCAACCCCTTTTCCGGGGTCAGCGTATAACTGCCGCTGCCGTCCGAGGACCATTCATACCCTTCAGCATCCGGGACATAGGAGCGCGACAGGACCCGGACCTTCTTGCCAGCCATGAAGGCAGAGTAAAACCCTACGCCAAACTGGCCGATCAGGCTGACATCCTTTTTGGCCGCCTCGGCAAGTTCTGCCAAAAACGTGCTTGAGCCCGAATGGGCGATGGTACCGAGATTAGTCTCCAGCTCTTCCCTGGTCATGCCGATACCTGTATCGGCAATGGTCAGCGTATGGTTTTCCTCATCCACTCCAATTGTTATTTCCAGTGGTACATGGCTGTCAAACACCTCTTCCTCCAGGAGCTGCTGATGTCTGAATTTTTCCAGGGCGTCAGCACCATTGGAAATCAATTCCCGGACAAAGATATCCCGCTCCGTGTAGAGCGAATGGATAACTATATCGAGCAATTTCTTTACTTCTGCTTGGAACTCTTTTGTTTCTGTTTGAGTTTTTTCCTTGGCCATTTAACTGCCTCCTATTATCATTACAGTTTTGTTTTAAGCAGGTATTCCGGGAAAGATGATAATCATCATGTACGCTCTGTCAAGAATCCGGCCTGGCGATCATGCGTCCGATTGATATCAGAAAATAGTGCACCGGGGGAAATTGCCCAGATGAGAATTATTGCTGTTGGGGATATTCACATGAACCCGGGTGATGTGACAAGCATCCCGGGCATAGACTCTGCTGACCTTTTTATCATCACCGGCGATATTACCAATTATGGCTCCAGCGTGGATGCGGAGACGGTGCTCAACAGATTACGGTCAATCAACAGTTCGATCCTGGGTGTGGCCGGTAATCTTGACCGGCCCGATGTGGCCCGTTACCTGGAAGATGGCAACATGAGCCTTCATGGCAGGGGTATTACAGTTGAAGATTTAGGTATCATGGGGTTGGGCGGTTCCAACTACACCCCATTCAATACGCCCTATGAATTCAGTGAACATGAACTTAGTGTTTTTCTGTCTGCCGGATTTGACCAGCTTGCAGGGGCGAAAAACATCATGTTAGTTTCGCATACTCCTCCAGTGCAGACAAAAACCGATCGCCTTGCAAATGGCAACCATGTCGGCAGCATGGCGGTAAGAACATTTATTGAGGAAAAGCAGCCTCTCGTCTGTCTGACCGGCCATATCCATGAATCAAGAGGGCAGGATTATATAGGCCGGACTCTTGTGCTTAACCCGGGTATGATGAAAGACGGCGGCTATATTGAAGTAATGTACGAGAACGGTGTGCTGTCTGCTGCTCTCAATCCTTAAAAAAGGTTTAACCGGATTATGAACAATTCCATTGACACGGTGATCATCGGCGGCGGTCTTTCCGGACTTGCTGTCGCCCACTTTCTCCAAAAATTCCAGCCGGAAGCAAAGATCAGCATCCTGGAAAAAGCTGCATCTCCGGGAGGTGCCATCCGTTCCTTTCATCAGGACGGCTATCTCGCTGAATGGGGCGCCCACGGATTTCTTGATAATGTGGAGGCCAGCCGGGAGCTTCTGGTTGATACCGGGTTGGACAAAGAAGCCCAAAAGGCGCCGCTGGATGAATTTGTCCGCTACATATGCTTAAACGGCAAACTGAACCTGATCCCCCAGAACCCCAAAAAAATTATCAGGTCAAACCTGGTTTCACTGCCCGCAAAATTGCGTGTCCTGGCTGATCTGTGGATAAAACCGCGGCCGGAAGAGCAGAGTGTCGCCGCCTGGGCAGCCCACCGGTTCGGTACCAGCCTGCTGCCTTTTGTTGATGCAGTCTTAACCGGCACCTATGCCGGTGACTTTAACCGCTTGAGCATCGATGCAGTTTTTCCCGGCATACGGAGCCTCGAATTGGAAAAAGGTTCTGTAATCAGGGGATTGCTGCAGAAAAGGAAAGCTCTCAAGGGAAAACAGGCTACTGCACCTCAAAAGAAATTGCCGGCCATGATCAGTTTTTCCCAGGGCATGGGAAGGCTCCCCGAAGTCCTGGCTGCAAATAAAAATCTGCACTGCTCCACTGAGGTTAAAAGTATTCATAAAAATGACAGCGGCTGGGAGGTCAGGACCGCTGACCAGAGTTACCGGGCAAATGCAATAGTTTTGGCCCTCTCAATCAACCAGTCTCTTGCATTGCTGCAGAATGGATCCGGCCTGACAGCACAGGAGCCGCCATTGGCGGCCGTGCCCGAGGCCAGAATAGTTACTATTGCCATGGGGTTCGGAGGAACAGCTGATATCCCCTTCGGCTTTGGTTACCTGGCCCCGGAACAGGAAAAAAGATTTGCCCTGGGTGCCCTTTTCTCCACCCATATGTTTCCAGGCCGGGCCCCCAAAGGAAATATGCTGCTTGAAGCCCTTGTCGGCGGCAGAAGGCACCCCGAGAAACTGGAACTGGACGATGAAGTCCTGCTGCAGAAAACCTATGATGACCTCAGGCAGCTTATCCGCCTCCCGGATCGTCCGATTTTTACCAAGGTGCTGCGGCCTGACCATGGCATTCCCCAGTTGGAAATAGGATATCCAAAGCTTCTCGCCTGGCGCAACAAACTGGTTGAAAGCAACAGGGGGCTCTACGTCTGTGGGTTCGGATGGGAAGGTATAGGAATTAATGATATGACAAAATCTGCTAAAAAGGTGGCTGCCGCAATTGCTGCCGGTATCACAGCTAAAGGGGAAACGGAGGTTAAGGGAATTTATTTTTAGAAGGGGCAGGCAGGGTTCAGAAGCCAGAAAGTACCAGGAAAACCGCTAAGAATTTTCAAGGTTATTTGAAAGAAAATTACAGCTCAGACGATGAACTATTTACGGGAGGCAAACATTGTTGTTGTTTCCCGGATTCTGGCTTCTGAGCCCTGCCTACCCCTTTGACATATGCCTGCAATTTTTATTTCTGCAGCTTCTTGGCCAGTAACTCCACCTGGCCTCGGATGCTGCCGTTTCTTGACATTGCCTCGGTAATCACCCTGACGGAATGCAACACCGTTGAATGATCCCGGTTGAATGCCCTGCCGATTTCCATCAATCCCTGCTCAGTATATTTTCTTGCCAGATACATTGAGACCTGGCGTGGGAACGCAATGGCTTTCTTGCGTGATTTAGACTGCAAATCAGAAATGGTGACCCTGAACTGCCGGGCTATGAAATCCCGGATTATCTCTGCGGAAAGCTCCTGACTGTTACCAATAATATCAGCCACGACCTCCTTGGCCATAGCAAGATCCGGGTTTTTTTTCAGTAAGGTGGATTTGGCCTTGAGCCCGACAATCGCACTTTCGAGCTTGCGGATGTCTCCCTTGATGCACTGGGCCAGGTATTCCACAAGGTCTTCTTCCAGCTCAAGTTTACAGTTTTCTGCCTTGCGCTTAATTATGAGCCGGCTTGTCTGCAGGTCAGGTGGGTTAATTGTCGATATCAGTCCGGCAGACATGCGGGAACGGAAGCCATCATCAATATTAGCTAGCGCCCTGGGTGCATTGGATCCGGTTAAGATAATGCGTTTGCCTGATTTCATCAGGACATCAAGGAGTTCGTTGAGCTCTTCCTGTGTCTTGACCTTGCCGGTCAAACTCTGGACATCCTCGATGAGCAGCACATCACAGTGATTATGATATTTCGACTTGAACTCGTCCATGGTGTTGGATTTAATGCCGGCAACCATCTCAGAGGAGAACTGCTGGGCCGTCAAGTAATACAGCCTGGTTCCCGGAAAATTATTTGCAATGGTATGGGCTACAGCATGGGTAAGATGACTTTTACCCAGGCCCGTGCCGGCATTAATATACAGGGATGAGCCAAAGGACGTTTCACCGTTGGCAATGGCCTTGCATGCAGTATGCGCCAGGAGGTTGGACTCGCCGACCATGAATTCTTCAAAGGTATACCTGGGATGAAGATGCCGTATATTGGAATAGGATTCAGGTATGGCCGGCAGGCGCAGTTGTTCCCGCGTGTTGCCCTCCAGGAGGGGCAACGTCTGCTCATTTGCGTTTGCCGAACTCACTGAAAAATGGATCTTTGCAGAAGTTTTGCCCAGCTGCACCAGACTTTCCTGGATAATTTTGAGATAGTTCTCCTTCACCCAGCTGCAAAAGAACTTATCCGGGCACACCAGTTCAATAAGATTGTCATCTGACCTGATACAGGTTAAGGGTTCAATCCACAAATGCTGAACCGCTTCAGGCAGTTTATGTTTTAATACTTCTTTGACTTCGTTCCAAAGCATTAACGTAGCTCCCCCAGATTATAAACGACCAAAATACAAACAGTGTCAAAAAATCAGCTTGTCCTACCCGCAGTGTCCCTTTCTCCGAGGAACGAAATTGTACTTGTATGCCCCACAAAGGAATTAAGACGGTAATTGATGAAAAAGATGTCTTGAAAACTTGAACTCAACAATTACTTCTTAGGGCAATTTTTTTAATAGAAACCCGAGGACGAGTCAAAGACGATTTACGTTGATTTTACTTTTTAGACTGGTTCACTTTTCAACAATTTCGCAGGCCACTCTATTGTTGAATTTACAAAAAATACACTTGCTAATTGCGCAAAAATTCATGCTTTTCAGGAAATGTTAGATTTGTATTAAGATTATGTGGGGTTATGAGACAGGCTGATCCATTTAATAAAAGTTGTTAATAAAAATTACATCCCCATATCTCTGATTTTCTCCAATTTCCTCCCGAAACCTAATTTTTTCATTTTTTTGCAAAAATATCCCAAAAAGAGAATTTTATTTTTTCCCGACAGACTGAAATGCCACAATGTGGCATTCTTTATTATCCATATGAAAATAAATAGTTTTTGGCACATGCTGCATTTATATGATAGGAAAAATTGCCGCTATTTTCAGCACTTGAAGATTTGGTTAACAGTCGCCTTGTCTTTAAAATGGCATAATACATATCAATCAATGGCCCGGGCGAATGTGAAGACATCCACCACCGCGGCCTTGTTTTTGCGAAGAACCCTGGCGCATTCGTTCACGGTCGCGCCGGTGGTAAAAACATCATCGACCAGAAGGACCTTTTTATTTTTAATTTTTTCAGGCCTGCGTACCATAAAGGCATTTCTTACATTTCTGCGTCGTTCGGCCCCGCTGAGACCTGTTTGGGGTTGGGTCCAGGCGTGTCTTTCCAGAATATGGGGGTCTATCCTCTCCCGCCACTCAGGAAATATTTTCCGGCCAATGATGAGAGACTGGTTGAAACCCCTCTGCCGTAAACGCTTTTTATGCAGAGGAACAGGCACGATTATATCAGGCTGCTGCAGCGGGTGGTGCTGAAAGTACTGTTGCGACAGAACGCCAAAGGTTGCAAGGACATGCATTTTACCCCTGTATTTGAACATCTTGAGGGCTTCTGTCACAGGCGGCTTGTAACACACAACGGCCCGGGCCTGTTTGAAGTACCAGCCAGTTTGCAGACAGCAGCTGCAGAGATGATTGGCCCCGTATGCTTGTGCAAACGGTTTACCGCACATGCTGCAGAAGGGTTCTGACAGCATCCGGATATCTTGCAGACACTTTACACAATAGGAAATTCCCAGGCGACTTTCCAGACCTGTGCCGCAGGACAAACAAGACAATGGGAAAAGGATATCCCGAGCTGACTGCAGAAATTCTTTTAGCCCCGCGCGAATGACAACTATCCCATATTGCCGATAATGGCATCGGCAAAGGCAGAACATGGCAGTTCGGTTGCATTGTCCATGAGACGTGCCAGATCATACGTAACCATTTTGCTGGAAATGGTCTTTTCAAGAGCGTCCTGCACCATGGTGACAGGCTCATTCCAGCCAAGATACTCAAGCATCATGACACCTGACAGCAGAAGCGAACCCGGATTTACCTTGTCCAGCCCGGCATATTTGGGTGCCGTGCCGTGGGTAGCCTCAAACACAGCATAGCCGTCCCCGATATTTGCTCCGGGGGCCATGCCGAGACCGCCGACCTGGGCAGCCAGGGCATCGGACATATAATCACCGTTCAGATTAGGCATGGCCAGGACTGAATACTCTGACGGGCGCAGCAGGATCTGCTGAAACATGGCATCGGCTATGCGGTCCAGGATGACAATCTTACCGGCCGGTCTTTTACCCTCATACTTATCCCAGAGTTCCTGCTCGGAGACGGTTACGTCGGCAAACTCCTCTTTGGCAAGCTCATATCCCCAGTTCCGAAATGCCCCCTCGGTAAACTTCATGATATTGCCCTTGTGCACCAGGGTGACAGAAGGTTTGTCATGATCTATGGCATACTGTATGGCTTTACGAACCAGCCGTTTTGTCCCGAAGGCACTTATGGGTTTGATGCCGATCCCGGACTGCGGCCTGATCTCCTTCTTCATCTCCCTGCCAATAAACTCAATAATCCTGTCAGCTTCTGGGCTGCCGGCCTGCCATTCAATCCCGGCATAGACATCCTCTGTGTTTTCCCGGAACACAACCATGTCGACCCGCTCCGGATTTTTTACCGGGCTGACAACCCCCTGGTAATAACGGACCGGACGGACACAGGCATAGAGATCAAGCACCTGGCGCAGGGTGACGTTCAGGCTGCGGATACCCTCGCCTACCGGGGTCGTGAGGGGACCCTTGATCGCCACCACATTCTCCTTGATGGTATCAAGTGTTGCCTGCGGCAGCCATTCACCTGTCCGCTCCTTGGCCTTTTCACCGGCGAGCACTTCCAGCCATGCAATCTCTTTGCTGCCGCCATAGGATTTCCGCACGGCTGCATCAAGAACGTTTCGGCTTGCCTTCCATATATCAGGGCCAATACCGTCACCTTCAATAAATGGAATAATTGGTTGGTCCGGAACATTGACCGACCCATCTGTATTAATGGTAATTTTCTCAGCTGTCACGACCATGCCTCCTATGGTTAATAATTCTGGAATGTACTATTTAAAATGAGGAGCTAATGAACCCTTTTTTGTAATTTCTTTCAATTAAAATCCTTATTTCAGCTCATTTTTCCCTCAATCAGTGCCAGAATCTCTTCTGTCTTCTGCTCCATGAGCCTCCGGTCACCGCGGCTTTCAACATTTAAGCGCAGCACCGGCTCTGTATTTGATTTGCGGACGTTAACGCGAAAAGTCTCACAGGAAATACTCAGACCATCAGTATAATCTTTTTCACACGACATACCTTGAAAATGACTCTCAATGCGTGCCATTACTGTATCTGGATCATCGACCTCGCGGTTTATCTCCCCGCTCACAGGATACAGTGCCATGCGCTCCGCGACCATTTTCGACAGTTCCATGTTCTTCCGGCTCATAAGCTGCCAGACCAGGAGCCAGGGAATCATACCTGAGTCGCAGTAATTGAAATCCCGGAAATAATGATGCCCTGACATCTCTCCCCCGTAAAGGGCATCTTCAGCCCGCATCCTGTCCTTTATAAAGGCATGTCCGGTCCTGGCCATTATAGGCACACCGCCCTCCCTGATAACAATCTCCCGCGTATTCCATACCAGCCTGGGATCATGGATAATTTTCCGGGTGGCATCCCGGGCGCGCAACAGTTCCCCGGCAAGCAAGCCCACAAGATAGTAGCCTTCAATAAAATTTCCCTTTTCATCAAACAGGAAGCAGCGGTCAAAATCACCGTCCCAGGCAATTCCAATATCAGCATTCTCTGCTACGACTGCCTGGGCTGTCTTATCCCGGTTTTCAGGCAGCAGGGGATTGGGGACCCCGTGTGGAAATGTGCCGTCCGGCTCATGCTGCAGCTTGACAAGTTTTATGGGCAAACGCTTTTCCAGGAGATCAATGACCGGGCCTGCACAGCCGTTTCCTGCATTGACAACGGCTTTCAGGGGTTTTAACAAGCCCGGTTCAATATAGCTCAGGATGTGATCTATATATTGGTTGCGGATCTCAACCCGGCGTATACTCCCCCCTGCCTTAGCCTCTATCGCAACATTGTCCTGCACCATTTTTTGTATATCCAGCAACCCGTTATCGCTGCTTATGGGCCGGGACATGCTGCGCACAAACTTCATACCGTTATATTCAGCAGGATTATGACTTGCTGTCACCATTATGCCGCCATCGGTTTTGAGCGCACCTGTTGCAAAATAGACCTCTTCCGTACCGCACTGTCCGATGTCGAGCACATCTGCGCCACTGCTTTTCAGACCCTGGGATAAAGCTGCCTTCAAAGAGGGACTGGAGAGGCGGATATCGTAGCCGACAACAACTTGCCGCGCCTTGAGAAAGGCGACAAAGGCCTGGCCGATCTTAAAGGCTAAATCCTCATTGAGTTCATCAGGCACACGGCCCCTGATATCATAGGCCTTGAAGCAGTTGAACCTGTTCATATGATCATCCTGCATACAATTCCCTTAATTTACAGTTATTAGTATTGAAATATGTGCCCACTCCCTTTGAATTTAATACCGCAATAGTATATGCAAGGCAAGAATTACCGTATATGCCGCTACTCAAGCTTCAGCTTGACTTCAAATAATAGAGAGGGTAAGAACTGTGAACATGTATTCAGGGAAACAGCCTGCTGCAGAGGATGCTCCCCGGTTGTACACTCTTTACAGATAAATTTTTTCTACATCGTAAAAAGTATGATGCAGGGAGATTATGCGTCTGTAATATACTTATAGTACTTGGCCCTGTTTGACGACTTCGGAACTTTTTACGATTACATACTTTCATTACCATATTTTCTCCTTCGATACGTATAATTAAAAACATTATGAATAATTCCAGCCCAGCACCAAAAATGAGCGGCTTGCTTATAGGAGGTTCCGGCCTCATCGGCGGTTTCCTGCTGCATTATTTCAAAACCAGTACCCCTGAAATTGACGTCAGGGCCCCGAACAGCAAAAAGCTGAGTCTTCGGGAACTGAATGACATCATAAGTTATTTTAAAAGGCACAAGCCCGATTTTGTAATTAATTCAGCTATAACAGCCATCAGAAGCGATGCTTTGCTTTCATACGAAGTCAACTATCTGGGGAGCATCAATCTGGCCCGGGCAGCTCTTGCCTTGAATATTCCATATATTCACATCAGTTCAGCGGCGACCCTGCCCCCAGGGGAAAAATTGACCGAAGAAGACCACCTGCCTTTAAACGCTTCCCTGCCAAACTATGCCAAGTCCAAGCTGATGACGGAGATGACCCTAAAGCATATGCATGAAAAGTACGGGTTGCAGTACACTCTCATCCGGATGGCCATTGTTTATGGTGCTCATGACCATAAAATACAGGGTATCAACAGACTGCTGTTCAATATAGTGGACCGGGCCATGCCCTTTATGCTGACCAAGAGAAAGGGTGTGCTCCACTCATATTCCAATGCCAGCAAAGTTCCCTATTTTATTCACTATATCCTGAAAAACAGAGAGAAGTTCTCAGGACAGCACTTCCATTTTGTCGACCCGCAGCCAGTTGACCTCGCCCAGCTCATTCTGACCATAAAATCGTATATGAACCTCAAGACACCGCGTGAAATTTATATTCCTTACCCGGTTGCTAAAGCGGGGAATAATTTCATGAACTGGGTTATCAAGGTTTTCAACCGCATAGGATACAAAGCCCATGTCCCGGCAGAGATGATCTTTCTGGAGAACTTTTACAAAACGCAAACCCTGTCGTGTGAAAAGCTGAAAAACTCCGGCTTTGTTGACCCCAATCCCCAGGCAACAATTTTTACGGAGCTCCCTGCCCTCATAGATTACTATATCGCACGCTGGGAACACCTGAACCTCTTTTCTTCCTTCAGCCGCAAGGATTTTAATGCTCAGCACGGCATGAAGAAAAAGGTTAATCCGGCTGAGGAAGCTGCGGAAATATTCTTGAGTTCTCCAAGAAAACTGCTTGATAATATCCACAACAAGGGGATCGGCCCTTTGGAAGAGATCCTGTAAGCCCCTTGCGCTGATGAAGTTATTTCACTTTCTCCGGGCCATATTCGCAATACCCTTTGCCTTGTTTCTGACCTTGCTGGTCAGTGTGCTTACGCTCTTTATAACCCTGGTGTTGCGTCAGGAAGCAGCTTCTGTGCAGGGCCTTGCTTCCTGGTGGGCTGCGACTATCTGCAGGGTTGCCGGAGTAGAGGTGGCTGTCAGCGGCAACGCGCTGCTTGATCCTGAAAAGCCCTATATCTTTGCCGCGAACCACCAGAGCCAGTTTGACATTTTTGTTCTGCAGGGATTTCTGGGCGTCGATTTTCGCTGGCTTGCCAAAAAGGAACTTTTTAAAGTGCCAATCTGGGGTCCTGCCATGCGCAGGGCGGGATATATTCCCATTGACCGGAGCCATGGCAGGCAGGCCATAAAAAGTCTGGATGAAGCTGCACAAAAAATTGCTGCAGGGACTTCAGTAATTATTTTCCCCGAAGGCACTCGCAGCAAAGACGGCAGACTCCATGACTTCAAGGCAGGAGCCATGGTGCTGGCAATAAAATCAGGTGTTCCCATAGTACCGGTCGGCATTCTTGGCACATACGAAATCCTGCCCAAGGGCAAACTGCTGATGAACCCCGGAAAGGTTCAAATACGGGTGGGCCGGCCTATTGCAACCAAAAACTGCAATTCCAGGGCTAAGCATGAACTGGCTCGGCTGGCGCATGAGGCCGTGGCCGAACTTTTGAGCACTTGATTTCCATAAAGAAAACTAATGACAGTTGACTATTGAGGCTGTATACGATAATGCTAACTAGCCTGAGAATAAGCAAGACTTTGTAATTAGTTACCGAGTACAATATTTTGCCAATTTTATATTGAAATGAAGCAGTTGGGGATAAACTTCTGTTGAGGCATAACCGGACTTAAGGGCTGAAGAATATGATATCATTGCTTTTCAAACGATACTTTGAACAGAAAGACCAGAATCCTTTTCCGCCGAACACCTATAATGCCCTATCCGCTACTTTTCTCTATTTTCTGCTTCTGGCAGCCCTCCTCATTGCTGCGCCTCTTTCCTCCGCGGCAGCAGAAAAGCCCAACACGCTTGTGCTGCCCCTCAAGATAAACACCCAAACTGACCGGGTCCGCTTGACCCAGACCATTGACGCTGCCTTGACAAAGGCCCTGGAAAGCGATGCGGCCCGCATACAGACCTTCAGAATACTACCGCGGAGCGAAGCGGAAAACATATTTAATTATGCCACTGGCTGGCCCCCCGCCTATGATGCCTTGCAGAAATTCGGCACCGAGACCGCTTCTGATGTGAGCTATGTTGCCGTTGGCTCCCTCACCAAACTTGGGGACAGCATCAGCATCGATATAAAGGTATACGACCTGCTCGATCCCTCGTCCCAGACATTTTACTACCTTGATAACCAGGAACTGGGAAATATTGAACAATCCATGGACAGGATCTTCAAGGATGTACTCGCCTACACAGGGCGTTCCTTTCTCATTGCAAGCATTGCCCCTGAAGGAAATTCCAGGATCGACAGTGGTGCAATTTTACGCAGTATTTCCAGCCGCGCAGGTGATATATATGAAACTGAGCAGTTGCGAAATGACATGAAGAACATTTTCAAAATGGGCTACTTCGACGATGTCAGGCTCCGGGTGGAAGATACAGAAAGAGGCAAAGCGATAATCTTTGAAGTCAAGGAGAAGCCTGTCATCGCCCAGGTCACCCTCCGCGGTTACGATGAATTAAAGGAGGATGACATCCGTGAAGTCATCTCAGTCATACCCAATACCATTCTCAACCCCCAGAAAATACGCGAGGCTGTAGATAATATCAAGTCGCTCTATAAATCTAAAGGATTCTATAACACTGAAGTAACTCCGGAAATCACCTATCCCAAAGCCGACCAGGTAAAGATTGAGTTTGCCATTGAGGAGGGCGAAAAAGTCTTTATCAAGGATATTCGTTTTGTTGGCAACGAATCTTTCAAGGATAGCGAACTTCGAAAGGTCATGGGAACCAAGGAAAAAGGACTGCTCTCATGGTTTACCGACTCAGGTGTCCTGAAGCGCGATATCCTCGAACAGGATGCTGCCAGGATCACCTCTTATTATCATCATCACGGCTATATTGAGGCCACTGTCGGCATGCCTGAAATCACCCAGGACGGTGAATGGCTCTATGTCACCATCGAAATTGCCGAAGGTAACCGTTACAGGGTGGGAAAAATCGAGATCACAGGTGATATTATCGGCAATAAGGAAGAGCTTCTTAGCCTGCTTAAAATCCGCAATGAGGAATACTTAAGCCGCAACATCCTGCGTGAGGACATACTGCGCCTGAACGACTTCTATGCTGAAAACGGTTACGCATTTGCCGAAGCTACCCCAACTGTCAATACCAACAAAGAACAACAGATCGTTGACATAGCCATTGACATTAATAAAGGGGACCTTGTCTATATCAACAGGATAACCATCAAAGGCAATACAAGGACCAGGGACAAGGTGATCCGCCGGGAACTTCTGATCCGGGAAAGGGGTGTCTTTGATTCAAGGGCCCTGCGCTTGAGCCACCAGCGCTTGACACGCCTTGATTTCTTCGAAGATATCTCCATAACCCCAGAACCTACGCCGGATAAAACCAAAATGGATCTGGTGGTTGAGGTCAAGGAAAAACCCACCGGAGCTTTCAGCATAGGAGCCGGGTACAGTTCGGTTGACGCTTTAATGTTTATGGCGGAAATAAGCCAGAACAATTTCATGGGCCGCGGCCAGCGCCTGGCATTATCCGGCAATGTCAGTGGTACATCCGCCCGCTACAACCTGGGCTTTACCGAACCCCACTTTTATGACTCACAGCTCATGGTCGGATTTGATATTTATAATTGGGAGCGTGAATATGACCTTTACACCCGGGATTCAAAAGGATTCGCCATTCGTTTCGGATACCCGGTATGGGAATTATGGGACGCATCCTTTTCCTATGGTTACGATGATACCAATCTGACTGACGTGGATCTGGACAATGTTGCGCCCTCCATCATCCAGTCCCTTAATCTCCATGCCACAAGCTATGTAACATTCAACCTGATGCGCGACACCCGTAACAATTTATATGCCCCAACCAGCGGTACGTATAATATTCTCCATACAAAATATGCCGGTGGCATTCTTGGTGGTGACAACCACTTTACCAAGGTTGACGGTTCAACAAGCCTGTTCTTACCCGGCTTTTTTATTGATGAGACCGCCTTTCACTTTAGAATTTCAGCTGGACAGGTTTGGGAAAACGAATCTGGCGCTCTTCCTGACTATGAAAAATTCTACCTTGGCGGCATTAATACCATCCGCGGTTTTGAAACCCGATCCATAAATGTTACCTACACCGACCCTGAAACAGGGGTAGAATATGAAGTTGGCGGCAAGATCATGTGGTTCACCAACGTAGAATATCATTTTCCCCTTGTCAAAGCTGGAGGATTGCGGGGGTTGGTGTTTTATGATGCCGGAAATGTCTATGAAAATGAATGGGATTTTAACGAAATCAAGCAAAGCGTCGGTGCAGGTCTCCGTTGGATTTCACCCATGGGGCCGATGCGGCTTGAATGGGGTTATGTCATTGATCCTGAACCGGACGAAGACACAAGCAACTGGGAATTTAGCATGGGCGGGAGTTTTTAGTTAAAATTTCCCCCGTTACCGCATAACTACCACCAAAACCCTGCATTCTATCTTAGGCAGTAATCTCTGTTGCCGGAGTGACATGCTGCATAAGTATCCCTTGTATTCAGATGGACGAACTCCTCAGTTTATTGACCACTGACCATAAGCGTATCAATCTTACCGGATTGCAGGGGAGCAGTTACGCTTTTGTCGCTGCCAGGATTGCAGCCCAGGCTCAAAGGCCTCTTCTTCTTATAACCCCATCGGAACGTCAGGCAGAACTTACTGTTCAGGATATCGCCCTGTTTTCCTCTGTGCCGGTAATCCTTTACCCCGGTTTCGACATTCCGCCATATACCCCGCTATCCCCTGACCAGACCACGGTTGCAGAGCGACTCAATGCGCTTTACCGGCTTCTTACAGCTGATGAGCCTGTTATTTTTGTTGCCTCGTGCGAATCATTGCTGCGCCGGGTCATTCCAAAAAGCACACTCGGGTCTCTGGCAGAACTGGTAATCCATGGTGAAGATATTGAGCAGGACGGATTGATCCGGCGGCTGGTCGATTTGGGGTATGAAAATGTCTCACTTGTTCAGGCCATTGGGGACTTTTCTGTCCGGGGTGGAATTGTTGACATTTTTCCTCCCGGTTACGAGGCGCCCGTTAGGCTTGATTTTTTTGGCGATACAGTTGAATCGCTGCGAACGTTTGACCCCATCTCTCAGCGTTCCATCACTGAAATAGATGAGGCTGTTATTCTTCCTGCCAGCAACATCCTTTTTCCCCCGGTTGCCTCAGCTGAGTATGCCAGGATGCTGTCCCGCTTTGAAAAAACGGCAGAAACCTCTAACTGGCCCCTTGATACTCTCGACGTTTTATTGGAAAAAATCAGCTCTGGCAGGCGTTTCCCGGGTATTGAATTTTTCTTGCCGCTTTTTTACGGTGATAAACAGGACTGCCCCTGCCCCCTGCAGTATCTCAGAGAAAACACTGTTGTTTTCATCGCTGAACCCCTTGAAATACAACGTTCAATGGATCTGGCCTGGGAACGGATCCAGGCAAATTATCGTGAAGCTGTTTCTTCCGGCACCCCCGCCCTGACTCCGGAAACTGTTTTTGTTGCACCTGACAGTTTGTCTGAAATGTTGCGTGCCTTTACCCTGGTTCAGGTTCTTAATTTCCCCGGCAGTGACAGTGAAGATAATGGCATAACCGCCTTACACTTTAAATCGAAAAACCACCTGCTGCTCAAGCAGGAGGTGGATCTGCAGCGAAAACAGCAGGGTTTGCTTCTACCCCTGGCTGCTGTCCTTAAGGAGTGGCGTGCAAATGATGAGCTCGTTGCCATGGCCTGCCGCTCGCCGCGTCACGTAATCCATCTTGCTGAACTGTTAAGCCATTATGAGATTGCAGCGCATATTCATGATGCTCCCCTGGAGCTTGCTCATTTTGGTGAAGAAACGCGGTCTTCAGCAATACTGCTTTTAAACCAGCCGATATCAGAGGGCTTTGATCTGCAATTGGGCCCGGCAACACAATTGCATATCCTTTCCGAAAACGAGCTGTTCGGAGAACGACGGCTCGGCCCGAGGAAAAAAAGAAAACCGCCACGCGCGGAACTTCTCCGTTTTGATGAGCTTGGGCAGGGCGACATCGTTGTCCACCGGGACCACGGTCTAGGGCTTTATCAGGGTCTGGTGACTTTGACTTTGCAGAATATCAGCAATGATTTCCTGGAAATTCATTACCAGGGGGAAGATAAACTGTATGTGCCGGTGGACCGCTTGAACTCCATCAGCAAATACAAGGGCATCTCCGACAAAAAGCCCAAGCTGGACAGACTGGGAAGCAAAACATGGCTGCATACGAAAAAGAAGATCAAGGAATCCGTCTGGCTGGTTGCCCAGGATCTTTTGAAACTCTACGCCAAAAGGGAGCTTCAGAAGGGATTAGCCTTTTCCCAGCCCGGCGAGCTTTTCCATGAACTGGAAGAATCGTTTTCTTTTGATGAAACTTCCGGCCAGCAGAAGGCAATTACCGAGGTGCTTGATGATCTTACCTCTGAACAGATAATGGACCGCCTTATCTGTGGCGATGTGGGGTATGGAAAGACAGAAGTTGCTGTTCGTGCTGCTTTCAAGGCCATTGAAGATGGTTTCCAGGTTGCCATGTTAGTGCCAACCACTGTTTTGGCTGAACAGCATGCAAAAACCTTCCAGGAGCGCTTTGCAGGTTTCCCGGTACTGGTTGAAAGTATCAACCGGTTCCGCACTAAAGCGGAACAGAAGGCCATTCTCCGCAACCTCAAGGCCGGCAAACTTGACATGGTCATCGGCACCCACCGGCTTCTCTCCAAAGATGTCCAGTTTAACAAGCTCGGCTTACTTATTGTTGATGAAGAACACCGCTTCGGTGTAAGCCATAAGGAAAAGATCAAGCGGTTCAAAGCTGAGGTCAATGTACTCACCCTGAGTGCCACCCCGATACCAAGGACGTTGCAGCTTTCGCTCCTCGGCATCAGGGATTTGTCGGTGATCAATACCCCACCTGAACAGAGACGTCCTATCAGAACCTTTGTTGCACGTTATGACGAACTGGTTATCAAGGAGGCCATAACCAGGGAATTGCAACGGGGCGGCCAGACTTTTCTAGTGCACAACAGGGTCCGGTCAATTGAGAAAATGGCGCAAAGGGTTGAAAAATTGGTGCCCCATGCCCGGATAGCTGTTGCCCACGGCCAAATGGCTGCTAAACAGCTGGAAGAGATCATGGTCCGCTTTGTCAGCAAGAAAATCGATGTTCTTGTCTGTACCACCATTATCGAATCAGGCCTGGACATCGCAAGCGCCAATACCATTATTATCACACGGGCCGACAGGCTTGGCCTGGCAGAAATCCACCAGTTGCGCGGCCGTGTTGGCAGAAGCAGTGAACAGTCCTATGCCTATCTTCTGGTTCCCAGCCTTGATGGCCTGGCCAGAGAAGCCAAAGAACGTTTACGCGCCCTCCTTGACCACTCCGAGCTTGGTGGTGGATTCAAGCTGGCCATGAGCGATCTGCAGATTCGCGGCGGCGGTAATATCCTGGGTGTCTCTCAGAGTGGCCATATTGCTGCCGTAGGCTATGATCTATACCTGGAACTTCTGCAAAACACGGTATCCGACCTGAAGCGTCAGGCTGCGGATGAAGAGGTTGTTGAAGCAATTGAACCGGAGATAAACCTGAAGATCTCAGCGTACATCCCTGAAACATACATTGCGGATACTCCGCAGCGCTATATTGCCTACCGAAAAATAGCTTCTATAACCTCTGCTGAGCACCTGGCAGACCTCAAAGAAGAATTGCACGACAGGTATGGTCCGCTGCCCGGTGAAACACAAAACCTTTTTGATATGATGGCCCTCAAGGTAAAGATGCAAAGGATCATGATCACCAAGCTTGAGCAGGGCAAGGATATGCTTGTGTTTTCCTTTCATGAAAAAACAAGCATTGGCCCCCAGAAAATCCTTGACCTCGTTCAAATGTCAAAAAACAGGATCCGGTTTTCACCTGATGCAAGACTCATGGCACCGTTGCCAACCCAGGTAGTCCACTCACCGCAAGCCATTCTCCATGCGGCCAATGAAATTTTAGACTCTCTGCAGGCTGAGGGATCTTAGTATCAAAGTACTTGATAATTTGATATCATCACATCAGCAGCGACTTTTGCGTTCCTTACTATGAAGATCCTAAAATCAGTCAAAAAATCAAAGGGTTGAAGCAAATTGCATTTGACTTTTTGGCCAGATATAGTTAGTAGCTTGAAGGTATATGCAAAGCTCCCAGCAGCAAAGCCATGAATTCAAGATGCTTTGAAGGGAGTGAAAAATTAACTCGGAGGAAGGAGAGAATGAGAAAAGTTATCGTGTGCATTGGGGGACTGGCTCTTTCTTGTGCCGTTGCCTCAACAGCTTTTGCCGGGGCTGTTGAAAACAAGACAAACTGGAGTGCAGAATATATCAGAACGCTGAACCGGAATGCGGCAACGGATTATGCCGACATTGCGGCCTACAACCCGGCTGGAACGGTAAAACTTGATGAAGGGTTTATTCTTAATGGTTCTATGCAGTTTTTGTCCAAAAAATATGAAAATATCATCAACGGCACAAGCTTCGAGTCTGATGAACCTTCATATATTCCCGGTATTTTCGGGGTTTACAACAAAGGGAAATGGGCTTTATTCGGAGCCTTTTCAAATTACGGCGGCGGCGGCAAAGTGGATTTCAGCGAAGGCAATTTTACTACATTCGGTGCCCAACTTGTAATTATCGGCATGAGCGGTGGAGCTCTTGTCGCTCCAGGGCCCTCTCAACTGACCGGGGAAAGCCGTTATTTAGGCTACACCATTGGTGGCGCCTACAGCGTAAATGACATGTTTTCCTTTTCCCTGGGGCTGAGATATATCGATGCCTACAGAGAGGCCCAGGCCACTGCTACTGTATTAGATGCCATACCTCCTGTTAATCCGCTGCCCGTGGCGCTCAATTTTGAAGAGGATGGTAATGGCTGGGGCGGTATTTTCGGCGCCAACATTGCACCCAACGAGAAAGTTAATATCGGTATACGTTACGAAACCGTTACTAAAATAGACCTTGAAGCAACTGTTAGAGAAGATACCCTGGGTCTTTTGCCACTCCTTTTGGGTATAAGTAATGGTCAGGAAAGGCCGCGAGATCTTCCTGCCCTGCTGGGGCTTGGGGTTTCTTACTGGATAACGCCAAAGTTGCGGACCGAGGTTAACCTGACATACTACTTTAATGAAGACGCCGACTGGGGTGGAGCTGAGGAGACTGTTGACAACGGCTACGACGTAGGCATCGTCTTTGAATATATCTTTACAGATAACATAACCGGCAGTTTCGGCTATATGCACACAGAACTGGGGGTCGACCCGCAATACATGCTGCCGGAGAATCCGGAGCTTAATGCCAATACAATAGGTGCCGGCATTGCATACGCAGTAAACGAGAAACTTCATACCAATTTTTCAATCGGCAACAGCTTCTATGAGGATGATTCATTTGTTACGTCACCTCCTCTTCCTCCAATCTCTGTCGGATACAATAAGAATGTCTTCTTTATGGCTCTGGGTCTGGAATATCGTTTCATGTAAGTAGAAAAGATTTAACCGGATAAGAAAAAAGCCCCGCTGGTCACAGCGGGGCTTTTTTCTTATCAGTTACTTTTGTGAGATCAGTAAACCGAGTGGTCGGGGCGGCAGGATTTGAACCTGCGACCTCCTGCTCCCAAGGCAGGCGCGCTAACCAGGCTGCGCTACGCCCCGATCCTCTTAGCTGTCAAAGCCCTATTCCCTACCATTTGAGACAGTTTGGCGTCAAGGAAAAAGGTTGAACTTCACAGGAAAAAGATTTAAATTTCTTTGTTGCTAGGGTATTGACGAAGTTTGCTTAATATACTATACAACCCGCTTCTGATACTGTTCCTCGGTAGCTCAGTTGGTAGAGCAGGTGGCTGTTAACCACCCTGTCGCTGGTTCGAGTCCGGC
>Ga0209536_100004123_pt1 | contig 23063 bp, 19 predicted proteins | sample DeeMarSeWOR28_12_FD_187461 | JGI IMG/M metagenome (GOLD analysis project Ga0209536, IMG submission 187461) | Marine sediment microbial communities from White Oak River estuary, North Carolina - WOR-2-8_12 (SPAdes) (version 2) | ecosystem: Environmental > Aquatic > Marine > Intertidal zone >... | reverse complement strand
CCCGGGGCGGCGCATCTGGTACATGTGCCAGGGCCAGGATCCGGAGAAGCTCCAGACCGGTGTGCCGCCACCGAAATCGATCGGCCACGGCAAGGTGGTGCCGCCCGATACCCGAGATGCCGGGGTGCTGCTGACCTATTTGCTGCACATGAGCACGAAGGTGGGCGTGCGGCTGCGACGGCACGGGCTGCAGGCCACCACCTTTTTCATCGGGCTGCGCACCGCCGCCGGCTGGCTGGGTGACAGGCTGCGCACCGCCCTGCCGACCGATGACGGTGGCGAGATCATGCGGCTGTGTCGCCGCGTGATGCACGACACCTGGGCCGGTGAGGGCGTGCACCAGGTGCAGGTGACGGCGCTGGATCCGGTGGATAGCGACAAACAGCTGGAACTGTTCGATGCCATGGACGAGGAGCAGCGCGAGGTAAACGCGGTCATGGACGAGATCAACCGGCGCTATGGCGAGTTTGCCCTCGCCCCGGCGCGTCTGCTGCAGCGCTCCAGCATGCCGAACGTGATTGCCCCGGCGTGGAAACCCTACGGGCACCGGCAGACAATCTGAACAGGGCACAGTGAGTGTCAGAAGCAGGGAAGGAGGCGATTGTTTGATCACCCTCACCCCTGCCCTATCCCTGAAGTGAGAGTGAGTTAATCAATGGATGACGAGTATGTGTGCGGGAGTGTATTACACGATCGGCTGTGTGGACGTGCGGCTGTACTTCCCGAACCCGAAGGCGCAGCTGCCGGTAAGGACCCGTGCCGGCAGCGTGGAATTGCTGATGTGGGGACGGCGCCATGACCAGGCCGGGCAACTGCCGCTGGGCGGCTGGGCACGTCTCGACAGCATCCACGCCGGCCGCTGGGACCGCTGGATGCCGGTGCCGGTCAAGCTGCCGGTGAAGAGTTTCATGGAAAGGGATTTCGAGGGGCACAGTCATTGGTATGATCTCACCAGGGGCCAGTGGATCCAGGGGCTGGTAGCGCGCGAGCGGCATGAGCGGCGTGTCTACGTGGTGACGGTCGAGCCGGAACTGGCCGATACGCCGCACGGGCGCTGGCCGCGGATCATGAGCGGGTAACTGCGATGTGCGGACGCTTTACATTACACACGCCGCCTGGCGTGTTGCAGGAACATTTCGGGGTCGATGAGGTGCCGGCAATGTCGGCCAGCTATAACATCGCCCCCTCGCAGGACATCGCCGCGGTGCGTAGCGTGGGAGGCCGGCGTGGCATGACGCTGCTGCGCTGGGGCTTGCTGCCCTCCTGGGCAAGGGACGCGAAGACCGGCTACAGCATGATCAATGCGCGTGCCGAGACGGTGGCAGACAAACCGGCCTACCGCGCGGCCTTCCGGCAGCGGCGTTGCCTGATCCCGGCCGACGGCTTCTATGAATGGCGGCAGACCGGCGCTGGCAAGCAGCCGTATCACATCCGCATGAAGGACGGCGGTGTGTTTGCGTTTGCCGGAATCTGGGAGCGCCGGGAACGGGATGGCGAGGTCACCGAGTCGTGCAGCATTATCGTCACGGCGGCAAACGACACGATCCGCCCGGTGCACGACCGGATGCCGGTGATTGTTGCGCCGCGGGATTACGCGGCGTGGCTTGATCCGGGCCTGCGGGACCCCGACGCGGTGAAGCCCTTCCTGCGCGCCTGGCCGGCGGACGGGATGGAGGCATTCCCGGTGAGTACCCGGGTCAACCGGCCGGCCAGTAACGATGCGCGTTGTATTGAAGCCGTGTAGGGTGCGCGCACGCCATCGCCACGCGAGTCGCGCATCCACATGGCAGGAGGTTTGCTGATGTTGCGCACAAAATCGCTGCTGACGATGCTGGCCCTGCTGCTGTCCGCCTGCGCGTCGCTGCAGCCGGTTAACGACGACGCGGCCAGGCTGCAGGAGCAGATCCGCGATGGCGAGGTAATTGCCGCGGGTGACCGGGTGCGCATAACGACCCGTGACGGCACCGTGCGCGTCATCCTCGTCAGCGCGCTAGACGGCGGCCTGGTGCACGGATACGAGGAAAGCCCCGGGCATGACGACCTGCCGCGGGGCGTGCCGGATGATGACGCAGCCGTGGTGGACATCGCCATTGAGGACATTGTCCGCATCGAAGACATGAACGCTGTAGCCGGCATCCCGGCCGAAGATTTCAGGAATGCCCTGTTCCTGTTTGCCATTGGCGTGATGATGATCATCGCCGCCTTCGCGAACTTCTAGCCGGAATCCCTTGCCGTATGACGCGGGAAGATCACCCTTATCCGGGACAATCCGAGCGCTGCTGATCCGCAACAGGCAGTGTCTTTTCCGGGCAGGCTCAGGGGAGCCGTTTCTTGCCCTGCCGGATCCGGTCCCTGATGGCCTCCATGGTGACGGGGTGTGCATCCGCCGGCGGCAGTCGCTCCGCCTGCAGGTAGGGATACATTCCGCTGCGCAGGTGGGCGCGCATGTCATGCCCTGCCCTGCGTTCCCGCTCGTGGCGCAGGGCGGCAATATCGATGGGTGCCACGACCACCTTCTCGCCAGGGCCCGCGTCTGCCTGGGCAAGCACCCGGCCGTCATAGTCCACCACCATGCTGCCGCCCGGCCAAGAGAACGGCGGGTAGTGCGACATGCTCGCCCCCTGGTTCGCGGCCACGACATAGGCCGTGTTCTCCGCTGCCCGGGCGCGGTTGAAGAGCGTCCACCAGTCCATGGGGGGTGTGGCGCCCCACGGATCCATGTACGCCGATACGCGTATGAGGATCTCCGCCCCGTTGAACGCGATCTGGCGGATGGCCTCCGGGAACAGCCAGTCGTAGCAGATGGCGACGCCCAGCCGGCCAATGTCGGTGTCTACCACGGGAAACGGTTCTGCCTGGTAGTCCGGGAGATCATGGGGGCTGGCATGCAACTCCCAGGGAATCCAGGGGTTGACCTTGCGGTATTTTGAAAGCACGCCGTCCGGACCGACCAGCACCGTGGAGTTGAACACCACATCCGGGAATTCCGGGTCCGCCTCCAGAAACGAGCCGGTCTGGATGTAGCAACCGTGGTTCCGGCAAATTTGCTGGTAACGGTCGGTGTGCTCATTTGGCAGCGGCACGGCGAGCCGGTCACGCAGTTTCGCCACGCTGTCATAGATCGGGGCGGCATGGGCGAACTCGGGAAAGGCCAGCAGGCGTACCTCGTGAAAGGGCTCGTAACCGACAATCGTCTGTTCGGCCAGCGTGCACATGCGCGACGTGCGTTCACCGATATCATCACGCGTTGCGGGACAGGCGAAATCGGTCTGGCAGGCGGCGGCATAATATGGCGTGGGCATAACGGGGCATTCTGCCACCAAACTGCCGCCGTGACGACTGACTGGCCGGGCCGGTAGCGCCTTTGCGCTGGGTTTGCCGGTATGATCTACTCGGCGCAGATAACTGTCCGGTTGCCGGCAGACGCCCGGCAGTCTGTTACTGTCTACCGGATCACCGAGGAGCAATGCAATGCACTACCCTGCCGTGACCGGCCTTTTGGTGTTCTGTCTCGGACTCGTTATGTCCGCCTGCAGCAGGACTTCCGAGGATGCTGACGTTATCGTCATGGACGAGGCCGCGGTCACTGCCAACAATCGCGGTGTCGGGCTGATGGGTCGTTATGACTACGACACGGCGCTCCAGCTGTTCGAACAACTTGACAGGCAATACCCCGGTATCCCGGAATTCCGCTTCAACCTGGCGGTTGCACTGATGAACCGGCAACTGGAGGGTGACGAGGCCAACGCCCTGTCCATGTTTACCAGTCTGGCGGCGCGCCACCCGGACGATGTCCGGGTCACATATTGCGCGGGCCTGCTGGAGTACCGCCGGGGAGAGCTGGCCATCGCAGCCGGGCTTTTCGAGCGGGTCCTGCAGGGCGACCCCGCAGATGCCTACGCCGCCTACTTTCTCGGCCAGAGCCTGCAGCAACAGGGTGACTATGAAGCGGCACTGGGCTGGTATGAGCGCGTCATCGAAACCGATCCTTACCTGCGCAGTGCCTACTATGCCGCTGCCCAGCTCTACCGTGCCGATCATCAGCCGGAAGCGGCCCGCGACAGCATGGCGCTCTACCAGCGACTGGCCAACAACCCGCGCGCGCAGCTGGTCGATTTCCTGTATACCCGCATGGGGCCGAAATGCGAGGCAGTGACCGTCGGCTTGCCTGCGGCGGTACAGGCCGCGGCGCCGGAGGGACAACTGTTCGGGACACCGCGGCAACTGCCGGGCATCGGTGCGGCAACTCTGCAGCGGGATGACCGGCATACGAACCTGACCACGGCGGACATCAACGGCGATGGCCGTCTGGACCTGTTCGTCGCCGGGGCCGGGGCGGGTGAGGCTGATGTGAACATGCTGCTGCTGGGGGATGACCAGGGGGGATTCACGCCGGTCGCCGATCATCCCCTGCTGCATGTGCCCGGAGTCAACGCCGCGTTGTGGGGCGACTACGACAACGACGGTCTGCTGGATGTGTACCTGCTGCGCAGTGGCGAAAACCGTTTGTGGCGCCAGGCAGCCGCGGGCGACTGGCAGGACGTGACGTCAACCAGCGGCACGGGCAACGGCGATGCCGACAGCCGGGACGGTGCGTTCTTCGACGCCGACCATGACGGCGACCTGGATATTTTGCTGCTCAATCGCGATGCCCCAAACGAGCTGCTCAACAACAATCTCGACGGCAGCTTCCGGGCGATTGCCGCCGCGCAGGGGCTGGATGGCGGTGACCGGGATACGCGGTCGCTGCTGCTGCTCGATATCGACAATGACCGTGACACCGACATCATTATCCTGAACGCCTCACCACCCCACGAGGTCTACCGCAACGACCTGATGTGGCGCTACCGCCCGGCCGATGGCTTTGATGCGTTTCTGCAGGCCCCCGTCAGTGCCGCGGTTTCCGGCGATACCGATGGCGACGGCATGCCGGAACTCTACACGCTGGATGACGGGGGCATGCTGCTGCAGTGGCGCCAAGGCGACGCCGGTGCCTGGGACAGCCGGCCGCTGCGCACGCCTGCTCCTGGCCCGGATCCGCAGCTGGAACTGCGTGATTTCGATGGTGACGGGCAGAGTGAGCTGCGGGTCTCAACGGCCACGGGCTGGGAGGTGCTGGCGCTGCGCAACGAGGCTGCCGAACCGGTATTCGCCAGCACGGCAGATTCGCCCCGGCCGGCCGGCTTTGGCCTTTCGCTGCTGACTGATGTCGGGCGCGGGCCTGCGGTGGCCGTGCTGGATTCGCAGCATGCCCTGTGGCTCTGGCCGCCGGGCGCCGGGCGGCAGCCGTTCCTCGGTCTGGCCCTCACCGGCCTGGATCAGCAGGCGGAATCCATGCGTTCCAATGCCTCCGGCATCGGCACACAGCTTGCCGTGCGCAGCGGCAGCCGCTGGACCCTTACCGACACCTTCAGGCATCACTCCTCGCCCGGGCAGAGCCTGCAGCCCGTGGCCGTTGGGCTGGGCGGTGCCAGCCAGGCGGACTTCGTCGCCGTGACCTGGTCGGACGGCGTCTATCAGACGGAACTCGCTCTCGGCAGCGGCAAGCTGCATCGTATTGTCGAGACCCAGCGCCAGCTCTCGAGCTGCCCGGTACTGTTCGCCTGGGACGGCGAGCGCTACGCCTTCGTCAGTGACCTGCTCGGTGTGGGTGGCATGGGCTATTTCGTCGAGCCTGGCGTATATGCCCCGCCCCGTCCGTGGGAGAATTTCCTGCTGCCCGCGGGACTGCCGCAGGCACGCGATGGACGCTATGCGCTGAAGATCAGCGAGCCCATGGAGGAAGCGGCTTATCTCGACAGCCTGCGTCTGCTGGCCTGGGACCTGCCGCCAGGCTGGGATATGGCGCTGGACGAGCGCATGGCAATCCTCGGTCCCGAACCGTCCGGCGCCGCAGTGTTTTACCGTGACCAGCGGCTGCCACAACGCGCAACCGACCGGCATGGCCGGGACGTCACCGCGTCGGTGATGGCAGCCGACCTGCAGGCAGCGCCCGTGGGCGAACTGGACCGTCGCTTCATCGGCAGGCTGCAGACACCGCAGGTGCTGACCCTGGAGTTCGATGCCCCGCTCGACATGCCCGGTTCCCGTCCCGTACTCGTCATCGACGGCTGGGTCGAATACCCTTATTCCCAGACCATGTTTGCCGCGTGGCAGGCGTCCGCCGGATATCGTGCACCGACCCTGGAAGCGCGCGATGCCGACGGACAGTGGCATATCCTGCTGGAACAGTTCGGCTATCCGGCCGGCATGCCCCGGCGCATGTCGGTGTCGCTGGACGGCCTGCCCGCCGGCAGCGATGCCCTGCGGCTCTCCACCAACCAGGAGATCTACTGGGACCGCGTCGCCGTCGCCTACAGTGAACCCCTGCCGGCAGCTGTCCGCCACGAGCTGCCGCTGCTCGACGCCGAGGTGAAGGCCGTCGGGTTCGCGCAGCGTACGACCGGGCCACAGCGGCAGCCGTACTATGATTACGGTCAGCGCAGCCCGCTCTGGGACACGCGTCACATGAGCGGTCATTACACCGATTTTGGTCCGGCGACCGAACTGCTGGTCGAGGCCGACGACGCGCTGGCCATCATCGGACCTGGTGAGGAGGTGCATCTCGAATTCGATGACACTCTACCGCCTCTGCAACCCGGCTGGCAACGTCGTTTTGTCCTTGAAAGCCGGGGCTGGGCGAAAGATATGGATCTCTATACGGAGCATGGCCAGACGCTGGAACCGCTGCCGGATAGCGGTCACCCCGCGGCACGGCGTGAGGCACTGCATTCCCTCTATAACCGGCGTCACCGCTCGGGGATATAGGTCCGGGCCGGTTCTGGGGAGCTTCAGCGAAGGATGGTGCCCGGGGCCGGAATCGAACCGGCACGACCGCGAGGTCGAGGGATTTTAAGTCCCTTGCGTCTACCAATTTCGCCACCCGGGCCGGCAGTTTGCCGTTGCGATTCTACAGAGAGTGCCCGGTGTGTAGAAGCCTCGTCACCCGTACCGGCGCAGGCATCCGGCACCGTCAGTCTGAAATACCGGAAATTTGAACTAAGCTTAGCCGTGTGTAATCACGAATCCGTATGTGACTTGAGTCCCGTCGCGCTGCCGAGGTGCCGATAATGATCAACAAGCATTATGCCGTACTTGCGCCTGTTTCACTGCATCCCGCTACGCCCTGTTTCACGCCATCCGGCTGGGTACCGATGGCCTATATCGATGACCCTGCAATCAGCGTGATGACGGACTTCAAGGAGGTTGTTCCGGTCACCATCGAGCCGCACTTCAGGATCGCGGCGGCGCTCAGGAAGATGAAGGTGGCCGGTGTGCGCCTGTTGCTCGTGCCGGATAACGAGGACAACATCATTGGCATCATTACGGCCGCTGATATCCTGGGTGATCTGCCGCTGAAAAAGGGGCAGGAACTGGAGATGTCGCATCATGACCTGCACGTCGACATGATCATGACGCCACTGGACCGGGTCCTGGCCGTGGACATGGTCACGGTGCGTGATGCGCGTGTCGGACACATCATCAGCACCCTGAGAAAGCACGAACGTCAGCACATGCTGGTGGTCGAGATTGACAGGATGACCCGGCAGCACAAGATCCGCGGTCTGTTCTCGACCTCGCAAATCAGCAGACTGGTCGGTCAGGATATTACCGACCCGGAATATGCCGCTCACACCCTGGCCGATGTCTATCATGAGCTGGGGTGAACGGTCAGGCGTTTCCCTGGCCGCCGGGAAGACTGTCCCTCCGGGCGGAGTGAAACCTGGTGAAAATGGAGGCTGAGGTCGGAATCGAACCGGCGTCCACGGCTTTGCAGGCCGCTGCATAACCACTCTGCCACTCAGCCGTTGGTACTTTTTGGTGGCCTGTAAGGTAAAAACCCCGGCTGGTTTACCGGGGTTCGTACCATTTTCGAATTTGGAGCGGGAAACGAGATTCGAACTCGCGACCCCAACCTTGGCAAGGTTGTGCTCTACCAGCTGAGCTATTCCCGCAGCGAGCCAACTATTTTATCGTCACGCGTTGATGTGTCAAGCATTAACCTGCTATCTCAGCTGTCATTTCCGACGATCACCGGCCAGGCGGCGCGCATGTAGACGATCATGGACCACAGGGTGAGCACGGCCGCCACGTACATCAATATCATGCCGACATCGTGGGTCGGAAAGGACGCGATGGGTGATTTGAACAGCAGCAGCAGGATGCTGACCATCTGCGCGGTGGTCTTGACCTTGCCGATGACCGAGACCTTGACCGTGGTGCGCTCGCCGATTTCCGACATCCACTCGCGCAGTGCGGAAATCGCGATCTCGCGACCGACGATCACGGCTGCCGGTATGGCGAATACGACAGTCGGGTTGTCCTGCACCAGCAGCACCAGTGCCACGGCCACCATCAGCTTGTCGGCGACCGGATCGAGGAAGGCGCCGAACACGGACAGCTGCTTCAGCCGGCGCGCCAGGTAGCCATCGAGCCAGTCCGTCAGTGCGGCAAGGCCGAAGATGGCGGTACTGGCGATGTTCGCCCAGCTGTAGGGCGAGAAGAATACCAGCACGAACACCGGGATCAGGACTATCCGGAGTACGGTCAGCATGTTTGGAATGTTCCAGATCACGCGCATGTGTCCTGTCTATTCATTGTGAAATGCATCATATATCTGCTGTGCCAGTGCACGGTTGATTCCCTTCACGCCAACCAGGTCATCAACACCGGCACGCGCGACTTCCTGCAGTCCGCCGAACTGTTTGAGTAATTGCTGGCGGCGTTTCGGGCCGACGCCGGGTATCCCCTCAAGTGCGGATGTCCTGCGTGTCTTTGCACGCCGTTGCCGGTGCCCGGTGATGGCGAACCGGTGTGCCTCGTCGCGGATCTGCTGGATCAGGTGCAGCGCCGGAGAATTATCCGGCAGATGCACGGCACGCCCGTCACCGGCAATGAAGAGCGTCTCAAGTCCCGGCTTCCTTTCCGGCCCCTTGGCAACGCCGACAATGCGTACACCGGTGACCTGCAACTCCTCGAGTGCCGATACCGCTGAGCTGACCTGGCCCTTGCCGCCATCGATGAACAGAAGGTCGGGCAGCTTGCCCTCCCCCTTCATCAGGCGCGTGTAGCGGCGTGTCAGCGCCTGTTCCATGGCGCCATAGTCATCACCTGGCTGGATATGCTCGATATTGAACCTGCGATAGTCTGATTTTAATGGCCCTTCCATGCCAAATACAACGCATGATGCGACCGTTGCCTCGCCGCTGGTGTGACTGATATCGAAACACTCCATGCGTTCGGGGGGGTCCGGGAGTCCCAGCGCCGACTGCAGCTCACGCAGCCGACCGGCATAGCCCTTGCGCGTGTTCAGCCAGGAAGCGAGTGCCTGTTCGGCATTGCTGCGTGCCAGCCTGAGCCAGCGTGCGCGGTCACCGCGCACACTGGTGGTCAGTCTGACCCTGTGACCGGCCTGCTCTCCCAGCACCTCTCGCAGCAGGCTGGAATCCGCCGGGCGGTGGCTGAGCAGTAGCTCCGCGGGTATCTCCCGGCCGATATAGTACTGCGACAGAAAGGCGGACAGCACATCCTCGCTGCCTGACTCGGCAGGGTTCTTCGGGAAGAAGACGGTATTTCCCAGGTTTCGGCCGCGACGGACAAAGAAGACCTGGATGCAGGTGTGGCCCCTGTCAGTCGCGCAGGCGACGATGTCGAGATCGCCCCGCTCGTTGCTGACGTACTGTTTTTCCTGCACCCGGTGCAGGCTGGCTATCTGGTCACGGATTTCAGCAGCCTGTTCGTAATGCAGATCGGCGGCGGCGCGTTCCATTTTCTTCACCATGCCGTCGATCACGGTGCTGCTCTTGCCCTCGAGAAACATCACCGTGTTGCGCACGTCCCCGGCATAGTCTGCGGTGCTGACGTAGCCGACGCAGGGCGCCGTGCAGCGTTTGATCTGGTACTGCAGGCAGGGCCGGGCGCGGTTCCTGAAAAAACTGTCCTCGCACTGGCGCACCCGGAACAGCTTCTGCAGCAGGTGCAGGCTCTCGCGTACGGCACCGCTGCTGGGATACGGCCCGAAGTAGCGACCCTTGCCGCGCCGGGCACCGCGATGAAATGACAGGCGCGGAAATTTCTGGTCGGTTGACAGGTAGATGTAGGGGTAGCTCTTGTCATCACGCAACAGGACGTTGTAGCGGGGCTGGTGCTGCTTGATGAGGTTGTTCTCCAGCAGCAGGGCCTCGCCTTCCGTGTTCGTAACGGTGACCTCGATGCCGGCGATCTGTCCGACGAGCGCCTGGGTCTTGGCATTCAGGCCGGTCTTGCGAAAATAACTAGAAACACGCTTTTTCAGGTTGCGCGCCTTGCCGACGTAAAGCACATCGTGCTGCGCATCCAGCATGCGGTAGACGCCGGGTCTGGAGGTCAGCGTCTTGAGAAAATCGCCGGCATCGAAGCTGCTTGTTTGCTCAGGCATGGGGTTTTGCCAGTCCCGGCGGGCCGGTGTTACTGCGCGGCGAGTGTGTCACTCGCGAGGCGGAAGATTTCGCTGAACATGTCCGTTGTCAGGCGGCGGGTCTGGGTGTTGTAGCGGCTGCAGTGATAGGAGTCGATGAGTGTCAGGTCGCCATGCAGGCGATGCAGGCTGGCATGGCCGAAGGGGTGAGCTGAAAGCCGCAGGCCGGATGCGCGCAGCACGGCATCGTGGGCAATCTTGCCGAGCGCCAGCACGACAGCACCGGCCGGCAGTTCCGCCAGTTCCTGCCGCAGGAAGCTGTTGCACTGGCGTATTTCCCCGATCAGTGGCTTGTTCTGGGGCGGCAGGCATTTCACCGCGTTGGTGATGCGGCAGTTCGACAACTGCAGGCCGTCGTCCCGGGAGATGGACTCGGGCCGGTTACTGAAGCCAAAGTCATACAGCGTCTGATACAGCAGTATCCCGGCATAGTCGCCGGTGAACGGGCGGCCGGTTGCATTGGCGCCGTGCATGCCGGGGGCCAGACCGACAATCAGCAGGCGCGCCCCGGGGTCACCAAACGGCGCAACCGGCCTGGCATGGTAGTCCGGGTAGGTGCTGTGCGTCTGGTCGAGGAATGCAGCCAGGCGCGGACAGTCCCGGCAGTCCGGGTCAAATGCTGATGCTGTCGTTGTTGACATTCAGGGCCTGGGTTTTGCCATTGCGAAGGTTGAGGCGCACGATTTCGTGAAAATTGGTGTTCGCAATGTAAAGGCTATCCCCGTTGAATGCCAGCCCACCCGGTTCGTCCAGGCGATGATTTACCGGAATACTCGAAACCAGTTTATTCCTGGTTTCTATCCTCTTGATTTTGTTATTATATGTGTCAGCGACCCAGAGCAGCTTGTGGTTCGGGTCCGCGTGAATATCTAGCGGGAACTGCATGCGGGCCACGGCGGCATGACCGTCATTGTCGCCGCAGTCGCAGAGGCTCCTGCCGACCAGGGTGCTGACCTGGCGCGTCCCGAGGTCCACGGCGCGGATCGCCGATGACTTGGCATCGGCAACGAACAGCGTGTCATCCATGAGCGCAAGGGCGGACGGCTGGGCGAAACAGGCATTGCGCGAAATGCCGTCGACGATGCCCTCGCGACCGCTGCCGGCAAATATCTCCAGCGTGTTCGTGATCAGCGAATGTGCCCATATCTGGTGCAGTCCGGTCATGGCGATGTATATGACGTTCCTGCTGATGGCAAGCCCCGTTGGCGAGTTCAGGTCGGTCTCGGCCGGGTTGGTGAAATAATCCCCCTGCGGGCTGAGCGCCACGCTGCCGGTTCCGGCAATCGTCTCGACCTCTCCGCCATGTCTGCGAATGCGGCGGATGGCATGATTGCCCGTGTCGGCCACGTACAGGAACCCGTCAGCAAGCACCATGCCCTGCGGATTATTGAAGGCGGCTCCCATGCAACTGCCGTCGTTGAAGCCACAGTTGTCACTGCCGAACTGGCGAACGATGTGTCCATGCTCTGTGGTTTCAAGAATGCGGTTATGGCCACTGTCAGCGATGTAGATGCGACTGCCGGAGACCAGTACCTTGCCGGGGAAAGACAGCGGCCCTGTAGTGTCATTGTCGCATTTCCTGCCGTCAGGGCGGTCCCTCACGATTGCCAGATGCTGCCGGCCGTTCTCCAGCAACGTCTGGATGATCCTGTCAAGCCGGGCGCGCTTGCCCTCGCCTGTCAGTGCGCCAACAATCAGGCCGCCGGTGTCGATGACAACAACCGATGGCCACTTGCGTATGCCGTAGTTATTGGACAGCTGGAGAGCGGAATCGTTGATCACCGGGTGATGGATATGATTGCGGCAGATCGACTTTTGCAGGTGTTCACGCGACTTTTCATGAGGGAATCTCGCGGCGTGGATGCCGATGATGGCCAGCTTGTTGCGGTACCTGTTTTCCAGGTAGTCAAGGTCCGCCAGCATATGCTGGCAGGGGACCGAACTCCAGGTACCGAAAGCCAGCAATACGACGCTGCCGCCCTGTTTTTTAAGGCTGACCGGGCGGTCGACATTCAGCCATTCAAGATGGTCCGGAAACTCCGGGGCGCGATAGCGGTTTACTCTCATTGCCTGTCACCTGCGTGGATGCAATCATGCTCCCCTGTAGTGAGGAAAGCATGCCAGGCACAATCATGCCAGCGCCGCAAACGCAAACCATGATCCAGGTCTCAGAATATCCGGCATGCGGACACCGGCCCGTGACAAATGGAACGCATGTGCCCTGCGGGCGGTGCGCCGCCATAACAATCTGCCTTCAGGCAGTGGCGGGGATATCCTCCTCGATCAGGCCGTGACGTATGGCAAAGCGTGTCAGTTCGACGTCATTGGAGACGCCGAGTTTTTCATACAGGTGATAGCGATGCGTACAGGTCGTCTTCGGACTCAGGCAGAGACGCTCGGATATCTCGGCATTACTGAAGCCCTGGGCGACCATCAGCAATACCTGCATTTCGCGCGGGGTGATCGATTCCAGCGGTGACTGGACCTTCTTGTTGATGCAGGTAATGGCGAGTTTCTGGGCGATTTCCTGCGTGATGTATTCCGTACCGTCATGCACTGACTTGATGGCGTCGATAACTTCCTCGATGTCGCTGCCCTTGGTGATGTAGCCGGCAGCGCCGGCCTCCAGCAACCGGACCGGAAACGGGTCATCGCCGTACATGGTAAGGGCAATAACCCGTGTTGCAGGGAAGGACTGACTGATCCTGCGGGTAGCCTCCAGGCCACCGATGCCCGGCATGCTGACATCCATCAGTACCACATCGGGTCGGTGACTGCGCACCAGGTGGATTGCCTCCTCGCCGTTACCGGCCTCGGCCACGATCTTCAGTTCCGGGTGCTTGCCGAGAACGTCCCTGAAGCAGGAACGAATGAGTTGATGGTCATCGACCAGCATAACCTTGATCATGAAACTCCCCCCTTGCGTTTCGTGTAATGAGTGCATGCTGTACTACCGGATTTGCGCTTCAGGCTAGCACCGGATATTTGGCGGGACAATCAGAGAACTCTTAGTTTTCCGGCAGCGCGTCACCGACGCCCGGCAGGAGTAATTCCGGACAGCGGGTCAGTCATGTCGTGCTGGTTTACCAGCGCCCCCCGTTATCGTACCTGCGGCAGCGGTCCCGGGTCCCGGATCCGGGCCAGCTATCGCGCATTACACGCCTGGTTCAGCAGGCGCACCTGCCAGGACGGGTTCCAGTGGCAGTTTGCCCAGGACCGATCTTGCCGCTTCCTCGAGGGCGGTATCCTTGCCGGGGATGTCCTGGTTGATGAGCAGCCAGAGAGCCCTCTCGATGGCAATGGTCTCGGTGTCGCTGAGGGTGACTTTCCAGTGGTATCTGCTCATGGGTCGGCACTATGGTGTGAAATATCGGCTTACAGGGCGGTCCACCGGCAGTATCTGCACTCACTGCCTGCGGGTCAACCAGCCGTTATTGTTGTAATATCCGGTCCAGTATGGTTTCAGTTTCCCGAATTTGTGCCGATAAGCCTGCAAGTCCATAGACACAAACCGTTAGCATGCAATTACCCGCTCCAGTCTACGATGCCGTTCCTGCTGTCTATTTCATCATGGGAATCGCAACCTGGTATTTCGCCGTCGAGGCAGTCGTGCTCGAAAAAGGCATGGGACTTGCCGCTTTTCTCTCGGCCGGGGCACTGGTGCTGATAGCTTACGGATTCCATATCAAGCGCCTCAGGCGCCGAAAGCGGACAGCAGGCCAGACTCAAAGCTGACTGTCCGGGTAACCCTGTGCACTACAATTTGGAAACGCCCCCTTATGGGGGCGTTTTTGTATGGCGATGGAGGCAGTCTGCAGCGAACTCGTCTCTGCCAGATTCCCTGATAACGGGAAATCTACAGTGAATTATAAGGGAATAAAGCCAAGCCGTTAAAAGTTAATAGGTTAGCCAAGCATTGAAGTGATATTGCATTCTGCATTGCATGCTGCAATTTTTCTCCTTGCCTCCAAGTGGTACGGAGTCATTTCGAGAGAGATTGGAATAGCGCAGCATAAATTTATTACTAATTTAATCAATATGATAAAAATCACTCTTCATTCATTTTCTCCTTAGCGCAGCATTACTCTGTGACATGGCCTTATTATTGCTTTGTAGTACCTGTGTAGCCATGCAATGAGTCATTGATGAAAACTGATAGCCAACTGCAAATGTGGTGGACATATACACGGGGAAACTGCCGACGTCTCTTCTGCGTTCTAATGCTGACGCTACCGCTTGCTGTACTGCCAGACAAAGTAGGCGCTGCCACGTCTCCGGACACAATAACGTTCGGTGTCGTCCCGCAACAATCTGCAGGCAAACTGGCGCGGCTGTGGACACCGGTTTTTGAGAAACTCTCCGCGGTCACCGGCTACACGATTGAATTCAGGACTGCTCCGGATATCCCGGAGTTCGAACGACGCCTTGCAAAGGGAGAGTATGCGCTTGCCTACATGAATCCCTATCACTACACGACCTTTCACCAACAACCGGGCTACCAGGCATTCGCCAGGGCAACAGACAAGAGGCTCAAGGGTATTGTTGTGGTCCGGGCAGACAGTGCCTACCGGGAAATGGACGAACTTGCAGGGCTGACACTCGCCTTTCCTTCCCCCGCGGCATTCGCAGCCAGCATTGTCACGCGTTCCTATCTGCAGAACCAGTCAATTCCCTTTCAGGCGAAATATGTATCTTCGCATGACTCGGTCTACCGCAGCGTCGCCAAGGGACTCTATCCCGCGGGTGGTGGTGTGATGCGCACCTTCAATAATGCGGAGGATGATATCCGCGGGCAGTTACGCATCCTCTGGGTATCGCCAGGCTACACACCACACGCTTTTGCCGCCCACCCGCAACTTGACCGGTCGATGGTCGACACCATACAGACCGCCATGGTAGAGCTGGACCATACGGAGACCGGCAGAAAACTGCTCGCCGATCTCAACTTCAAGGGCATCTCGCCCGCTCAGGATGAGGAATGGGATGACATCCGCGCATTGAACTTGCAGTTGCTGCATGATCTCATAGCCCCATCACCATAAGCCACGGAAAGCGGCCAGCTCACCTGATGTCATTTCGTCTCAAGACCATTATCGGCGTTGCTGTCATCGAGGCCACACTGCTTCTTGTTCTCGTCTGGACCGGCATCAATTACCTGCGAGCAACAAATGAAGCAGAGCTGATCAAACGTGCATCAACAACCCTGACGCTGCTGGCGCGCGCATCACGGGATGCGGTTTTGTCAACGGACATCGCTACGCTTGAAGACATCGTTTTCGAGGCGACCAAGACTCCAGAACTGAACTATGTACGGATTCTGAACGGCAGAGGGCTGATACTGGCGGAGTCCGGAGATTCTCACAAAGGGAATCTTCCATTCAGTGCTGATCGTTCGTACGAGGAGGTTGACGACAATGTCTACGACACGGCAATCGACATCTCCGAGAGCAGTTCTAATTACGGACGTATCGAAATCGGCCTGTCAACCACGCATATCGATAATGTACTTTACAGTGCCATGCAGAACGCCAGCACCATCGCACTGCTCGAAATGGTGCTGGTCGCGCTGTTTTCCCTGGCGCTAGGAACCTACCTGACCCGCCAGCTCTATGGCCTGACGAAAGCCGCCGACAAGGTAGCCAGCGGTGAGTACGGCTACCAGCTGGACATCAAGGGCAGCGACGAACTGGCGCGGACGGCTGCGGCATTCAACCGCATGTCAATGGAACTGAAACTGGACCGGGAAAAACAGAACGCCATTCTCAGATCCGCACTCGACGCCATCATTTCCATGGACGTGAAGGGGCGTATTGTCGAGTTCAATCAGGCCGCGGAAGACACCTTTGGCTACAGCCGGGACGAGGTCCTCGGCAGGCCCATGAAGGACATGATCATTCCGCCCTCACTGCGGACCGCGCACGAGAAAGGCATGTCGCACTACCTGGCAACCGGCGAAAGTCCGATCATGGACAAACGCATCCAGGTAACAGCCATGCGTGCAAGCGGCGAGAAATTCCCGGCAGAACTGGCCGTCACCGCCGTCGACATTAGCGGCAGAAAACTCTTCACCGCCTTCATGCGCGATATCAGCGAGCGCATCAGGAACGAAACCACACTAAAAGAAACCAAAGAAGCAGCTGAAGCGGCCGACCGGGCGAAGACGCGTTTCCTCGCCGGCATGAGTCATGAGATCCGCACACCGTTGAATGCACTGCTCGGCTTCCTGGGTTTGCTGAGTGAGCAGGAAAACATCACCGAGGAGCAGCTGACCTGGATAAGAACGGCCCAGCAATCCGGAGCTTCCCTGTTACACTTGATCAATGAAACGCTGGATTTCTCCAGGATAGAAGCCGGTAAAATGGAACTGGATGCGCATGACTTCGATATTCGCGAACTGGTCGAAAGCACGATGTCTGCACTGGCGCCGAAGGCCGAGGCCAAGGGCCTGAAATTCACCGCTGGTGTTGACCCTGCCGTCCCCGTGCGAATCGTGGAGGACAGCGGCAGGCTGCGTCAGGTCCTCATCAATCTGCTCGATAACGCCATCAAGTTTACAGATTCCGGCAGTATCGAGCTCAAGGTAAAGGCGGTCGATCACAACAGCCTTCCCTGCCTGCACTTCAGCATCAGCGACACCGGCCGTGGTATACCGGAAAGCGAGCATGATGCCGTGTTTGGCGAATTCACCCGACTTGCAGAGTCCGGCAAGCTGACCTCGGGCACAGGTCTCGGGCTGTCTATAGCCAGACGCGTGGTGGAACTGATGGGCGGTCGTATTGATTATGAAAACAGGGACAACCGCGGCACCTGCTTCTGGTTCGAGATTCCCATGGCCGCTGCCAGCGATACAGAAACCGAGGCGGAAGTTTCATCTCTGCAGGAAAAGGCTGGCCGGTTACCGAAAAGCCGGATCCTGCTTGCCGACGACAGCCCGGCTAACCAGATGGTCGCACTCGCGATGCTCAGGGAATCCGGCTGCACTGTAGACACCGCCAGCGATGGCATGGAGGCGGTGGAGGCAATCCGAGCCTTGCCCTACGATCTTGTCCTGATGGATATCTCGATGCCGGAAATGGATGGTCTGCAAGCGACCGGTGCAATCCGCGAACTACCCGGTAACACGGGAAGCATACCGATCATCGCCATGACCGCGCATGCCATCGTTGGTGACCGGGAGAAATTCATCGATGCCGGCATGAACGACTACCTGTCAAAACCCATCACAAAACAGGGACTCTATGAAATACTTGAAAAGTGGCTGCCAGCAGGAAACGCAGACATGGCAGAAGATGCGCGCAATCCTGCATCTGACGAAACATCACCGGCGATTCTAGATACCCGGGTATTCGATCAGCTCGCGCGTGATACCAGCGAGGAAATCGTTCCCCGCATGCTCGCTACCTTCTGCAAGGAGACACGTGCCAGGCTGGAGACACTGAAGCAACTGGGTGGCGACTCCACAGACATCGAACAACTTCAGCGCGAAGCGCATACGCTGAAGTCGAGTGCAGCGACCTTTGGCGCCATCGAGCTTCAGCGAGTAGCCAGTAACGTCGAGGCGGCCTGCCGCAACGGCGAACAGGCCCTGGCCTGGAGCATGCTCGACGCGCTGCAAGACAGCATTGAGCATACCCTGGCCGCTCTTGAGGGCTACCTTGCCATGCCGGCTGGTGACGATCAGGCAGAAACGGCAAGCCAGTGATATCTGGCATATCATTGACGACCAGTATGTGACAGCCACCAACGAAATCCCAGGAAATACAATGAACGAAATCTTGACGAATGTACTGCTTGTCGAAGACAGCCTGTCACTGGCAACTGCATATATGGAATATATGGCGAAACAGCCATACAAAATTACCCATGTCATGACCGGACAGGAGGCACTGGACATCATCGACGGGCAAACACCCAACGCCGTGCTGCTCGACCTGGAACTGCCGGACATGAACGGCCGTGACATACTCGAGCATATACGTGAACAGGCCATCCCGACTGCCGTTATCATCATCACTGCCCATGGCTCAGTAGACGTGGCAGTGGAAGTCATGCGCGCCGGCGCTAACGACTTTATCGAAAAGCCGTTCACCGCGGACCGCCTCAACGTTACCCTGGAAAATGCGTTGAGACGCCAGAACCTCGAAGAGTTTGTCGACATGCACCGGCGCGACCACTTTCACGGCTTTGTGGGTGCCGCATTAGCGATGCAGAGGGTTTACCATATCATCGACAGTGCTGCCTCGAGCAAGGCAACCGTATTTATCACCGGTGAGAGTGGCACTGGCAAGGAAGTCTGCGCACAGGCCATCCACAATGCCAGTCCGCGCCATGAGAAGCCTTTCGTGGCACTGAACTGCGCAGCCATTCCGCGGGATCTCATGGAAAGCGAGATATTCGGCCATACCAAGGGCGCGTTTACCGGCGCCGTCGCGGCCCGCGAGGGCGCCGCAGCACGCGCCGATGGCGGCACGCTGTTTCTGGACGAGATCTGCGAAATGGACATGGACCTGCAAAGCAAGCTGCTGCGTTTCATCCAGACATCGAGCTTCCAGAAAGTTGGCAGCAATACCATGCAGTCCGTGGATATCCGTTTCGTCTGTGCCACCAATCGGGACCCGATGGAGGAAGTCAGGGCAGGACGCTTCCGCGAAGACCTGTATTACCGCCTGCATGTAATACCTATCGAACTCCCTCCGCTACGGCAACGCGAGGACGATGTCATCCTGATTGCACGTCACCTGCTGCAGACCTACACGCGCGAGGAAAACAAGCATTTCGAGCGCTTTGCCCCGGAGACCGAGTCCATCATGAGGACTTTTGACTGGCCAGGCAATGTCCGCCAGCTGCAGAACGTCATTCGCAACATTGTGGTGCTCAATGATCAGGACGTCGTCACTCCGGGCATGCTGCCGCCGCCGCTGAGTGACATCAGCACCTCACCGTCGGCAACATCAGCCCGTACCCGGTTCGACACGGGTGATACCCCGGCTGCGGGTGTCTTAACCGATGCCGCGGCAATCCGGCCATTGTGGCAGATTGAGAAACAGGTAATCGAGCAGACCATCGAGCACTGCGACGGCAATATTCCCAGGGCCGCCGCCCTGCTGGAAATCAGTCCCTCAACGATCTACCGCAAGCGCCAGCAATGGGAAAGCACAGAGGAAAGCTCCTGATATCCGCGACAGGCAATACGTCGATTCGATCAGGGAATTCAGCTCCATGACAGCAAAACTCAGCATTCTGAGCACCAAAGAGGCGCCCGCGACTGCCGGCGACTGGGTGATGCAGCACTGCCGCCATGCCGGACTCGAGGAAACACCGGCCTTCCGCGTCATGACCTGTGTCGTCGAGGCGGTCAATAACTGCGTCGAGCATGCCTACCGGGAGAAACCCGGCGTGATCGGCATCCGGCTGTTCTGCAATGCACACTGGCTGGTCGTGCAGGTCCAGGACCATGGCGCGCCGGTTGCACGTCGAACAGCCCCGGCGGGACCGGATCCGCTGCAGATCGATGGCCGTGGCTGGTTCATCATGCAGCAATGGATGGACATTGCGCAGTACCGGCGGCGCAACCTCCATAACGTGGTAACTCTCGCAAAATGCCTCGAATAGTGAGACATCTGCGGCCAGGAGGCCCCGGGGCAGCAGATAACAGCCGCTAATCGCCACCCGGAAACTGGCACACGGATTGCAATGTCTTCAGGGAACAACACCCCCCCAGACTGGAGGAACCCATGAAGGCAATGATACTGGCGGCGGGCAAAGGCACCCGTCTGCAACCCCTGACGAATTACCTGCCTAAGCCCATGCTGACCCTGCTGGGCAGACCGGTACTTGAATCCATCATTGAACTGCTCGCCGAGCACAACGTCCGCGACATCATCATCAACACCAGCCACCTGGCATCCGAGATCGAGGGTTATTTCCGTGATGGCAGCGGCCGGGGGATCGATATCGCCTACTCCTTCGAGGGCCACCTCGAGGGCGACGTCCTGCATACCCGGGCCCTGGGGTCGGCAGGCGGCATGCGCAAGATCCAGGATTTCTCGGGTTTCTTCGACGACACTTTCATTGTACTGTGCGGCGATGCACTCATAGACCTGGACATCAGCGCGGCAGTCGCCGAGCATCGGCAGCGCGGCGCGCTCGCAACGCTGGTCATGAGAGGAGTATCACGCGACGATGTTCACAAGTACGGCGTGGTCGCCACCGACAGCGATGGCCGTGTCACGGCCTTCCAGGAAAAACCGGCCCCGCAGGAGGCCGTATCAACAACGGTCAACACCGGTATCTATATCTTCGAACCGGAGATTTTCGAGCACATTCCCGCAGGCTGCGAGTATGACATCGGCGGCCAGCTGTTTCCCGACCTTGTCAGCAAGGACCTGCCCTTCTACGGCACGACCCTGCCGTTCCAGTGGCTCGATATCGGCACCCTGTCCGATTACTGGCATGCCAACAGGTTGTTGCTGAATGGTGGCTACGCGGACTACCGGTTGCCCGGCAGGGAGGTGCATCCGGGCATCCGCGTCGGCAACCACGTGCGCGCCAACTGGGACCGCATCGAGATCGAGGGACCGGTGGTAATTGGCAACGGCAGCGCCATCGGCGACGGTGCACGCATCACCGGCCCCACCTACATCGGCACCAATTGCGTCATCGAACCGGGCGCCCGGGTACAGCAGTGCCTGCTGAGCGACTACACCCGGGTAAGGACACCCGCACGGTTGACGCAACAGATCGTCAGTGCAGGTTTCTGCGTCCAGCCGGACGGCGCGTTCGTCGACTGCGCAACCACCAATCTCGGCTGGCTGGTTGACAATGCACACCGTCCGGAAACCGCACACACGCCACACCCTGACCTGCTCGAGGCCGTTTCCTCCGCCGGCTAGGCATTTCTACCGCTGAATACACCGGGCCACGGACGGCCATTAACTACAAACCCCCGCCCTTCTGGACCGACAGGCACTACGCCCCCCTGCCACAGTCACCAGGATTCGTCGCATATTGCGACAACCACCACACCGTCATGGCAGGCGTCTGCCTCGCAAATTGCAAACATCTCCCGGCAAACGCCATCGCCCGGCATGACACTCATCCCATGTCGCTGTTTTAACTATAAATATAAATCTGGCACGGCAGTTGCAATAACACTGACGAAAGATGCCGGCTGACAACTTCCATGTCTCCCCGGCAAGACCCAACCGATTGTAACAAGGAGTCACAGGATGAATATCTATAGCAACCGAAATGGCAGTGTCGATGTCGTAAAACTCCCGCAGCGCCTGGTGCTGGAAAATGCCTCGGTGGTGCGCAATGACCTGCTGGAGATGATCAGCCGGGGCCACCGGCACCTCGTGCTAGACCTCGGCGAGGTCGCGTTTGTCGACTCCAGCGGCCTCTCGGTACTGGTATCCGCACTCAAGTCAGCCAGCAAGTTCAATGGCCGCGTGGTCCTGCTGAATCTCTCGGACGACGTACGCGCCCTGGTCGAACTCACCCGCATGCACGAGGTATTCCAGATCTTTGCCGACGAACAGGCGGCCATCGAACAGCTCAGCCAGGAAGTCGCTGCCTGAAGCACGTGACTGCAACAGGGGATCAACACATGACCAGAAAGTCTGACAAGGTATCCATCGTCGTCTTCATCGATGCGCTGGGCTGGGAAGTTCTGCGGGACCGCCGGTTTCTCGAGGAGGAACTGCCCTTTCGATCGAAGCTGCGCTCGGTGTTCGGCTTTTCCTCTGCCTGCGTCCCGTCCATCCTGACTGGTAACCAGCCCCGCGACCACGGACATTGGTCATTTTTCTACCATACGCGCAAACGCTCGCCCTTTCGCCCGCTGCGCATGCTGCGCTGGCTGCCGCGGTGCATGACCGACCGCGGTCGCGTACGCAACTGGATCAGCAAGCTGGTGAAGCGCATCTACGGCTTCCAGGGCTACTTCCAGCTCTACAACATGCCGTTCAATCTCATTGACCGGTTTGATTACTGCGAAAAGCGCGACCTGTTCAGGCCTGGTGGCATGAACAAGGGCGAGAGCATATTCGATCACCTTGAGCGTTCCGGCACAAAGTATCACTGTTCGGACTGGCGCGAGGCGGAAGAGACCAATCTCGAGTCGCTGAAAACCAGCCTCGGGGAAGGCGGGATTTCGTTTGCCTTTCTCTACATGGCCTCGATGGACGGCCTGTTGCACCAGGTCGGCAAGTCCAGCAAACAGGTCGACGCCAAGCTTGAATGGTACGAGCAGCGCCTGCGCGAACTTTTGGCAATGGCGCGCGAGCATTACGGCGAGGTGCGCCTGTTTGTCTGCTCGGATCACGGCATGGCCACGGTCGAGCGGACTGTCGATATCACCAGCCAGGTGGAAAAACTCGGTCTGGACGAGGGACTCGATTACATCGCCACCTATGACTCCACCATGGCGCGTTTCTGGTTCTACAGCGACGAGGCCCGCCGCCGTATCCCGCTGCTGCTGTCGGAGATACCCGAGGGCCGCATCCTGTCGGATGACGAACTGGCCGCACTCGGCTGTGACTTCGACGGCCAGCAGTATGGCGAACTG
>Ga0209536_100004122_pt1 | contig 23065 bp, 22 predicted proteins | sample DeeMarSeWOR28_12_FD_187461 | JGI IMG/M metagenome (GOLD analysis project Ga0209536, IMG submission 187461) | Marine sediment microbial communities from White Oak River estuary, North Carolina - WOR-2-8_12 (SPAdes) (version 2) | ecosystem: Environmental > Aquatic > Marine > Intertidal zone >... | reverse complement strand
CGCCCAGCCGCTGAACCGCTCAACCGTCCTACGGTCTCGCCGTCCTAGAACCCCACCGCCGCTCCATCCCGCCTCGGATCGGCCGCTCCGATCAGCGTCCCGTCCTCGGTCACCAGCACCACCTGCACGCCACCGAAGTACATGTCGTAGGGCGGATGCACGCTGAGCTGGTAGCCCCGCTCCCGCAGCGCCGCGAGCACCTCTGCCGTGAATCCCGTCTCGACGTGGGCCTGCGGGGTCTGGAAGAACGGATAGACCCGAGGCATGGCGATTGCCGTCCACGGGTCGAGCCCGAAGTCGAGCGTGTAGACGATGGTGTGCACGATCGCCGGGGGGATGCGGCCCGACGCCGGTGACCCGACGGCCATCTTGATCCGACCGTCGCGCAGCACGAGCGTCGGCGTGGTGCTCGAGCGCGGCGTCCGGCCGGGACCCCGCCGGTTGGCGACTGGCCCCCCGAAGTTCGCCGCCGCCGTGTTGTAGAACGCGCCGCCCGCGTACGCGCCGCTGCCGAAGTAGAGCCCGAGCGTGTAGGTGAGCGAGACGGCGTTGCCCTCGGCGTCGATGACCGAGATGTGCGTCGTCTGCGCCTCCTCGGACTCCTCGCCGTCGCCGCGCGGCTCCTCCTCCGGGCGGGGAAGGGTCGTGGGTGGGAAGGCGCCAACCGCCACACAGCTCGCGGGAACCGGGTCCCGCTCTTCCTCCCACGGGTCGCCCGGCTCCAGCGCCTCGGGGATCGTCCCGAGTCCCACCAGCCCAGCCCGCTCGCGCGCGAACGCCTTGCTGGCCAGTCCCACCGCCGGCACGGCCGCGTCCGTCGGGTCACCGATCCAGCGGTCGTAGTCCATGCGCGAGAGCCGGATCGCATCGACGATCGCGCCGAGGGCCGCTGGGCTCTCGATCGGCCGCCCCATTCCGGCGAGGTCGAACGGCTCCAGCAGGGCGAGCGTTTCGAGCACCTCTACCCCGGCGAGCGGCGGCGGAGCGGTGAGCACGGTATAGCCGCGGTAGGTGCCGCACAGAGGGCGCCGCCAGCGCGGCTCGTAGGCACCCAGGTCGGCCAGCGTGATCGGATTGCTGCCGCGGCGCAGGGTCTCGACCACGTCTCGAGCCACGGCGCCGGCGTAGTACCCCTCCCGCCCCGCCTGCGCGATGTGCTGCAGCGTTGCGGCGAGGGCGGGCTGCCGCAGGCGATCCCCCGCCTGGAGCGGCCGACCGTCCGGAAAGAACGTCGCCGCCGCACGGGGATCGTAGTGCAGCTTCTCCGCCTCCTCGAGGATCACCGACGCGAGCAGCGGGTGCACGAGAAACCCGTCGCGCGCGAGACGGACCGCCGGCGCGAGCACCTGCGGCAGCGGCAGGCGGCCGTACCGAGCGTGCGCGCCGAGCAGTCCTGCCACCGCGCCGGGCACGGCGGCCCACCGCTCCGGAGGCACCAGGGAGTCGCGGATGGCCGCGTCCTCATCGATCGCGTCGAGACCGTAGTCCGGCGTCGCGGGCGAAGACGGATAGAACTCCACGTGCCATCCCTCACGCTCCCGTGCGAGCCACATCGTGATCGATCCACCCCCGCCGACGCCGGACATCATCGGCTCGACGACCCCGATCGCGAACGCCGCCGCGACGGCCGCGTCCACCGCATTCCCCCCGGCCTCCAGCATCGCGAGACCCGCGCGCGCCGCTTCGGGATGCGCCGCGGCCACCACGCCGTGCCGCGCCTCCACACGCTGCTGCGGACGTGGCGCGATCTGGCCCCACACGAGTGACGGCGCCACGCACCCGGTCAGCAGCGCTCCGACCATCGCCTTCATCGACGGTTCCTTTCGCATGGCAGGACTCCGACTCGCGTGCCCCGCATTCGACCGACTCCCTACCCCGGCACCGGACTCCAGCGCAGCACCCCGTCCGGATCGGCGGCCCGGAGCTGGAAGGCCCACCCGCCGTCCAGATCGGCCACCTCGAGCAGGATGCGGTTCCATCCCGGCTCCAGTCGCACCGACACCGCGAGATCGTCGGCCCGGGAGACGTGGCGACCCTGGCGTTCGGACACGCGGACGCCATTCACCCAGAGTACGTGCGCGTCGTCGGCCCCCAGCAGCAACAGCGCTTCGCGAGCATCCGGCGAGAACAGCCAGGCCTGGGCGTACGCGGCCACCCAGTCGTTCGGCGTGAAGTGCGGATTGAGCCTCACCTGTCCGTCGGCGCTCGCCTCGGCCCGCTGCCAGCGCACCGGCCGGCCGTCGAGTCCCTCGTACGTCGCGTGGAGGGACGGATCCTGCTCGGGCCCGTACGCGCTGTCGATGGCCGGGCTCACCTCCGTGCCGAGCAGGCGAGGATTGGGGAACGGCCCCACCACGTTCCACGGCGACGCCCACGCCCGCACCGGCCGCAACTCGACCGCCGCCGGCACGCGGCGTGACGCGCCGGTCACCGCGATGGCGACCTCCGTCCGGGCGGGGATCGCCCCCAGCGTGAGCGGCGGGAGCGGCGTCCCCGGCTCGTCCGCCGCAGCGGGAACGATGCGCCTGGGACCGCCGGCGATCGAGAATGCCGACGGATCCCGGTCGGCCGCCGGATACACCACGACCTCGTAGCGGTCGGGGTGCGGCACCGCCACCGAAACGGTCACTGTCTCGTCGGCGGTCGTGACGCGGAGCGCATCCGCCAGCACCGCGCCGCGCGGGATCTTCACACCGAGGACGCGCCGCGCGTCGGGCGGTGGCAGAGGCGCGGAGGGGCGGTGCGGCTCCGCCTGGTACCAGTACGCGACCGTCGCGTAGTCGGCGAGTTCCTCGTTCGCGTGGCCGTGCTCGAGCGTCACCTGCAGCGAGGAGTGAAACGGGATGGGGTCCGGGAGGTGCCATCGATACGCGGCGATGCGCCCCCGCGCCTCGTCCTTCACCACGACGCCGTGGAACGGCGCGGCGAACGGCCCCTGATCGAAGTACCATCCGCCGTTGAAATAGTCTTCCGTACCCGTTCCCTGCCCTCGAAAGACCCCATCCACGACGAAGGCCTCGTCGCCCTCCAGGAACCAGAGCCGGTCGTCGTAACTCTCGGCATTCAGTGAGAGACCCGCGAACACCCCTCGCCCCCGGGCGTCCAGCACGACGTGCGGGAGAGTGTCGGCGGTGCGCGGATTCCGATGCCACCACGCGTGGAACGTGCGCAGGTTGCGCGGGAGATCCTCCGTGCGCACCCATCCGACGTTGTAGTAGAAGGCGTCGATCTCCCGCCCGGTGCCGTTCTCGACGACGATCCGCGCCCGGCGGCGGAACGGCATCGGGAGGTAGCTGTAGAACCCGCCGCTCGACACGCCCATCGGGAGCGCCGTGTAGTGCCGCTTGTCGAACCCGTTGCCGAAGAAGTCGCCGAGCGGGGCGGCCACGGAGGGGTCGGACTCGCCGTCCCAGTACATCTTGAGGGCGATCCGGCGCAGGTACTCGGGGTCGGCACTGGCCACGGTGATCCACAGGCGCTGGATCAGTCCCGGTCCCTCCACGTCGACCAGCACGGCCGAGTCCCCGGCCGCGATCTCGAGCCGGTCGCGGTTGCCGCCGGTCGTGTCGTAGGACGAGACCTGGCCGAATTCCCCCAGCGGACCGCCATACAGGTTCGCGAGGAAGTCGGCGGAGCCGGTCTGCTCGGACCCGCACGCGACGAGTGCCAGCCCGGTGGCGACGACGGTCGAGCGAAGGGATGCCACGGTCGGACCTCCGTGTCGTTTCCGGTGCAACGTTACGACTCGGGGAGTGGCGGGGGAAGGACGCCGCAATCCGACGGTGCGCCGCTATATTCCGCCCATGCGCCAGGACCATATCCGCAATTTCTGCATCGTCGCCCACATCGATCACGGCAAGTCCACGCTCGCGGACCGCATGATCGAGGTGACCCGGACGCTCGAGAAGCGTCAGATGCGCTCCCAGGTCCTGGACACGATGGATCTCGAGCGCGAGCGGGGAATCACGATCAAGCTCAACGCCGTGCGCATGACCTACGCCGCATCGAGCGGGGAGGCGTATGAGCTCAACCTGATCGACACGCCGGGGCACGTCGACTTCACCTACGAGGTGTCCCGCTCCCTGAACGCGTGCGAGGGCGCCATCCTGGTGGTGGACGCCAGCCAGGGCATCCAAGCGCAGACCGTGAGCAACCTGCTGCTCGCGCTCGACGCCGGGCTCGAGATCGTGCCGGTTCTGAACAAGATCGACCTTCCCGCCGCCGAGCCCGACCGTCGCGCGGCGGAGATCGCCGAGTTGATCGGTGGGAGCGACGCGGACGTGCTCCGCATCTCCGCCAAGGAGGGGGCCGGGATCGTCGAGGTGCTGGAAGCGGTGGTCCGCCGCGTGCCGGCCCCGTCCGGGGACCTGGAGGCGCCGCTGCGCGCCCTGATCTTCGACTCCTACTACGACCGCTACCGCGGGGCGATCCCGAGCATCCGTGTGGTCGACGGACGCATCGAGAAGGGGATGGAGATCGCGTTCGGAACCCATCCGGCGGACCGGTACGAGGTGGCGGAAGTGGGCTACCTCCAGCTGGGGCAGCGTCCGACACCGGTGCTCGAGGCGGGCGAGGTCGGCTACGTCGTCGCGAACGTCCGCGGGGTGAAGGAGACGCGGGTGGGCGACACGGTGCTCGACGCCACCCGCCGCGCGGCCACGATGCTGCCCGGCTACCGGGAAGTCCACCCCATGGTGTTCGCCGGGCTCTACCCCACGGACACGGGCCAGTACGAGGAGCTGCGCGACGCGCTCGAGAAGCTGCAACTGAACGACGCCTCCCTGCACTACGAGCCCGAGACCTCCGTCGCGCTCGGCTTCGGGTTCCGCTGCGGCTTTCTCGGACTGCTGCACATGGAGATCGTCCGGGAACGACTGGAACGCGAATTCGACCTCGATCTGATCGCCACGGTGCCGAACGTGGAGTACCACGTGCACTTCACCGACGGCACCACACGGATCATCGAGAACCCGACCAAGCTGCCCACGGGTTCGGAGGTGGAGCGCGTCGACGAGCCCTACATCCGGGCGCGGATCACGGTTCCCACCGAGTACATCGGTGCGATCATGCAGCTCGGGCAGGAGCGCCGCGGGGATTACGTCGGCATGCACTACCTGGACCCGACCCGGGTGGAGCTCGACTGGGAGCTGCCGCTGGCGGAGGTCATCCTGGACTTCTACGACCGCCTCAAGACGGTGACGCGCGGCTACGCGTCGATGGACTACCAGCTCTCGGGCTACCGGTCCAACGACCTGGTCAAGCTCGACATGCTCATCAACGGCGAGCCGGTGGACGCGTTCAGCGTGATCATCCACCGCACGAAGGCGTACGAGTGGGGCCGGAAGGTCACTGAGAAGCTCAAGGAGTTGATCCCGCGCCAGCTGTTCGAGGTCGTGGTGCAGGCGGCGATCGGCACGCGCGTGATCGCACGGCAAACGGTGCGCCCGCTGCGGAAGAACGTGACCGCCAAGTGCTACGGCGGCGACATCACCCGGAAGCGGAAGCTCCTGGAGAAGCAGAAAGAAGGAAAGCGGCGCATGAAACAGGTCGGCACGGTGGAGATTCCCCAGGAGGCGTTCCTGGCCGTGCTGCGCGTGGACTGAAGGAGCGAGGCATGCGATACGTCGTCGGCGTCGACATTGGCGGTACGAACATCGTGGTCGGGACCATGCCCGAGGACGGCAGCCGGATCCTCGGTATCCGCAAGGAGCGGACGATCGGCAAGGATGGCCCCGACGCCGTCGTCGCGCAGATCGCCAGGATGGTGCGGGAGTCGCTCGCCGACGCGCGGCCGGCCACGGGCGGCGAGCCGCTCGACGTCGCGGGCGTGGGGATCGGCGCGCCCGGACCGCTCGACACCAGGAACGGCATCGTGCTCCTCACCCCCAACCTCGGCTGGCGGAACTTCCCGCTCCGGGACCGGGTGCGGGACGCGGTCGGGCTCCCGGCCACGCTCGACAACGACGCCAACTGCGCGATCTTCGGCGAATGGTGGCGCGGCGCGGCTGCCAACGCCGAGATCGTCGTGGGACTCACCATCGGCACGGGGATCGGCGGCGGCATCGTATTCGACGGCGAGATCTTCCACGGGGCCAGCGACATCGCGGGCGAGATCGGCCACATGACCATCGACTCGACCGGACGGCGATGCAAGTGCGGCAACTACGGCTGCCTCGAGGCCTACGCCTCGGGCACGGCGATCGCCGAGCGGGCGGTGGAGGGTCTGCAGTCGGGCGCGCTCAGCCGGCTCGGCACGTACGTCGACGGGGATCTCTCGTCCATCACCGCCCAGATCGTGTACGACGCGGCGCGCGACGGTGACGAGTACGCGCTCGAGGTCATCCACGACACCGCCCGGTTTCTCGGTGCGGGCGTCGCCAGTCTGATCAACATCTTCAATCCGGAGATGATCGTGATCTGCGGCGGGGTGACGGCGGCTGGCGGCCGGCTGTTCAAGCCCCTGGCGGCGGAGGTGGCGCGGCGTGCCTTCCGCCCCGCCGTCGAGCGCTGCCGGATCGTGCCGGGATCCCTGACGGGCACGGCGGGCGTGTACGGCGCCGTGGCCGCCTTCAAGGTGCAGACCTGGGGAGCGGCGTGAACCGACTCGGGATCGTCGGGACCATGGTGTGGGACACCATCCACGGGCGGGGAGACAGCGCGGCGCCCGTGGAGGAGTGGGGCGGCATCGCGTACGCGCTCGCCGCGCTCGAGGTTTCCCTGCCGGCGGAGTGGCAGATCGTGCCGCTGATCAAGGTGGGACGCGATCTGGCCGATCGCGCCAACGAGTTTCTCGGCACGCTCACCCGGCGCTCGACCGCGGCGCGCTTCATCGAGGTTCCGGAGCCGAACAACCGGGTCACCATCCGCTACGCCGACGCCGTGCGCCGGGCGGAGCGACTGAGCGGGGGCGTTCCCCCGTGGCAGTGGCATGAGCTGGGCCCGCTGGTTCGTGATCTCGACGCCATCTACGTAAACTTCATCTCCGGTTTCGAGATGACGCTGGAGACCGCCAGGTTGCTCCGCCGGGGCTTCGACGGTCCGATGTACGCGGATCTCCACAGCCTCATGCTGGGCGTGGACGGCGACGGGTTCCGCGTGCCGCAGCGACGGCCGGACGTCGTGGAGTGGTTCCGCTGCTTCGACGCGATCCAGATCAACGAGGACGAGCTGGATCTCGTGGGCGAAGATCCGATGGCGGTGGCGGCGATTGCGATGGCGCAGGGGGTGCACGTCTTCGTCGTGACGCTCGGCGAGCGCGGCGCCGTGTATTTCGCGGCCGGCAATGCCACGTTTCGTGAGGTGCGCCGGCAGCCGCTCGACACCGGTCGGCCCGTGACGACCGGAAGGATCCCCGCGGATCTCGTCGAGGTGCTCGATCCCACGGGCTGCGGGGACGTGTTCGGGGGCGCGCTCGTGGCGGAGCTGGTGTGCGGCACGGCGATCGCCGATGCGGTGCGGCGGGCCAACGCCCTGGCCGGGAGAAACGTGCGATACCGGGGAGCCGCCAAGCTCCAGTATCACTTGCGTGGGGAGATCGTGCCGACATGACCCGTGTGGTGGACGTGCCGAGCCACTTCGACGACCGCAGCTTCGAGCAGTTCGCGAACGCGTGCGGGAACTTCACCGGCGACCGTCTCCTGTTCGACGCGCACGCCACGCAGTGGGCGTCCCCGTTCGGGCTCGTGTCGCTCCTCGCCGCGGGCCAGTGGGCGGCGGAGCACGGACCCGAGCGCCCGCTCCTCACGGCACCGTCCGACCGCGACGTCGCGCACTACTGGGCACGGGCCGGTTTCTTCACGCACGCCGCCGACTGGTTCGAGCTGCACGGGAAGGTGCCGCGGGTTGCCGCCACCCACTCCTCCGACGTGCTCCTCGAGATCACTCCGGTGCGCGGATCCGACGATGTTCACACCGTCGTCGAGTCGATCCAGGAACGCTCCGCGGCGATCCTCGCCGAGCTCGGCCTCGAGGCGACCGCCGCGATGGGATTCGCTATGGCGCTTTCGGAGGCATGTCAAAATATTGTGGAGCACGCCGGAACGTCCGGATGGGTGGCGGTGCAGACGTACCACTGGCGCCGGCGACTGGGCCGACGGGTCGTCGTCATCGGCGTGGCGGATGCGGGCGTCGGATTCCGCCGCTCGCTCGAAGCCACGCAGGCGGACCGGTTCGGCGACCGCTGGAGCGACGCCAGTGCCCTCGAGGCCGCCCTCTTCCACGGCGCGAGCCGCTTTCGCGACCCGGGCCGCGGCCAGGGCCTCGGTGGCATCGCCCGGTACGTGAACCGCTGGTCCGGCAAGCTCGCTGTCCGCAGCGGCACCGCGAGGATTGCGATTGTTCCACAGTGGGACGACGACCAACCACTGACCGACGGACTGGCTACGTTTCCCGGGAGTCAGGTGCTGATGATCGTGCCTGCACAGGAAGCCAAGTGAGCCCATGCAACACATCGACGTGAAGGCCATCCTCGAGCGTACGGTCAGCATGACGTACGGCGACCTCGTCACACGTCCCACCGGCAAGGCCGTGCGCGGAGGCATCGAGGCGGCACTGCAGGAAACGGACGGGGAGCAAGTGGCCGTGATCGATTTCGGCACCGTCCGCCTGCTGGACTACTCGTGCGCCGACGAGGTCGTCGGCAAGCTGCTGCTGGAGCACGGCCGCGCGCGGTACTTCCTGCTGCAAGGGGTGACCGCCTCGCACTGCGAGGCGATCGAGCCCGTCCTCGAGCGGCACGGACTGGCCGCGGTGGCTCGGGATCGCGAGGGGCGCGTCCGAGTGCTGGGACACGTCCCGGCCGGCGCGCGCGAGGCTCTCTCGTTTCTCACCGTCGGCAGCGAGGAATGGCACGATCCGCACCTGCCGGAGGAGACGGCCCACGAAGTGCTCGAGTTCCTGCGCCGGCAGCGCGGGACCGCGGCCGCCGAACCCGTCCCCCCTCCCGCCGCCGAATGACGCTGCCGCCACTCGGGCCGTCCACGCGCGCCATTCACGGGACACCGCACCGGCACCCCGACCGGGCGCCGGTCGCGACGCCGATCTTCCAGACCAGCACCTTCCACCACCCGGTAGGCTCGAGCGACGAGGTGCTGTACACGCGGTACGGCAACAACCCGAACCAAGTGGCGCTGGCCGAGAAGCTGGCCGCGCTGGAGGGCGCGGAGCGGGCCATCTTCCTGTCGAGCGGCATGGGAGCGACGGCGCTCGCGCACCTGGCCGTGCTCCGCCCGGGTGATCACGTGCTGGCGAGCGAGTGGATCTACGGCGGCACACGACGGCTGTTCATGGAGGAGTTCGGCAAGCTCGGGATCGAGGTCACCTTTGCGACCCCGGACAACGCCCGGAACTGGCGGCAGCTCGCGCGGCAGACCACCCGCGCGATCTTCGTCGAGACGCCGACCAACCCGCTGATGCGCGTCCTCGACCTCGATCCCATCGCGGCGTTCTGCCGGGAGCGCGGGCTGGCGCTCATCGTGGACTCGACTTTCGCCTCGCCCGTCAACTTCCGCCCGCTCGAGCACGGCGCCGACGTCGTCATTCACAGCGCGACCAAGTACCTGAACGGCCACTCGGACGTCATCGGCGGCGTGGTCGCGGGCAGCGAATCGGTCGTCGAGGAGGTCCGGCGGCTCATGCAGGTCTGGGGACAGTCCCCCGACCCGCACGCGACCTGGCTCGCCGAGCGCGGCCTCAAGACGCTGGCCGTCCGGATGGAGCGCCACAACGCCAGCGGGATGGCGTTCGCCGAGTGGGCCGAGGGGCACGCCGCCGTCGAGGCGGTGCACTATCCCGGACTGCCCACGCACCCGGACCACGCCGTCGCCGCGCGCACGCTGAACGGCTATGGCGGCATGGTGGGACTCTCCCTGCGCGGCGGGGCCGCCGCGGCGGACCACATGCTACGCCGGCTACGCCTGGCCTCGCACGCGCCGAGCCTCGGCGGGGTCGAGACGCTGGTCTCGGAGCCGCGCTTCACATCGCACGCGCTGCTCACACCGGAGGATCGCACGGAGCAGGGAATCACGGACGGCTTCATCCGCGTCAGCCTGGGTATCGAGGATGTCGAGGACATCATCGCCGACTTCGACGCAGCCCTTGGCAGCCCGTAATCCGTGATCCGCTTCAAGAAGGTCTTCAAGGCGTTCCCGAAGGACTCCCTTGCGCTCAAGGACCTCACGTTCCACGTGGGGCGGGGTGAGTTCGTCTTCTTCACCGGCCACTCGGGCGCCGGCAAGTCGACGGTGCTGCGCATGGTGTACGCCGACGAGCTGCCCACCTCCGGGGCGGTGTGGGTCTCCGGCATGGCGACGGCCGAGCTGCGCCGCCGGGACATCCCCCGGCTCCGGCGCCGCCTCGGCATCGTGTTTCAGGACTTCCGCCTCCTGGAGGACCGGACCGCCGAGGAAAACGTGGCGTTCGCGCTCGAAGTCACCGGAACGCGGCGCGCCGCGATCGCGCCGAAGGTCATGCGCGTCCTCACCCAGGTGGGCCTCGCGGCGAAGGCACACGCGTATCCGCGCGAGCTGTCGGGTGGCGAGCAGCAGCGGGTGGCGATCGCGCGGGCGCTGGTCAACGATCCCCTGGTGATCCTCGCCGACGAGCCGACGGGCAATCTCGATGAGCGCGCCACCCGAGGCGTGTTCCAGTTGCTGCGCGACATCAACGCGACCGGGACCGCGGTGATGATGGCGACCCACGACCTCGACCTGGTGCGGCAGACGACGTACCGCACCATCGAGCTCAAGGAGGGCGCGCTGGTGTACGACTCGGGAGACGAGCCGTCGGCGCTCGCGGAGGACGGGCGATGACGCTCACGCTCCGCGAGGCGCTGCTCTCCTTCCGTCGGGCGCCGCTCCTCTCCGGCCTCGCCGTCACGACCATCGGGTTCGCGCTGTTCGTCGTCGGACTGTTCGGTCTGGTCGCGCTGAACCTCCGGGCGACCCTGGCGGAGGTGGCGGAACGGGTGGAGATCGTCCTGTACCTGGCGCGCGGAACGCCGGTGGACGTGGTGACCGTCGCCATCGGCGACATCCAGGTGTTCCCCGAGGTCCAGGACGTCACCTACGTCACCGAGGACCAGGCCCTGGAACGCGCGCGCCGCGAGCTGTCCGAGTTCCGCGGCGTGTTCAGCGATCTCACCCAGAATCCCCTCCCGGCGTCGCTCGAGATTCAGCTCAAGCCCGGGTTTCGCGACGCCGAGCACGTGGCGGCGGTGGCGGACCGGCTGACCGGCTTCCGGTTCGCCGAGGACGTGCGCTTCGGCGGCGACTGGGTGGAGAAGCTCGACCGGCTGCGCGGTATCGCGGCCGCCGTCGGCCTGGTGGTCGGGATCGCCTTCGGCGCGGCGGCCGTCATCATCATCGGGACGACGATCCGGATGACCGTACTCGCGCGCAACCGCGAGATCCAGATCATGCGCCTCGTCGGGGCCACCGACGGTTTCATCCGCCGCCCCTTCCTGCTCGCCGGCGCGCTCAAGGGCGCGCTCGGCGGCCTGCTCGCGATCGGCCTGGACTACGCCGCCTACCAGGCCGTCTCACGCTCCCTGTTCACGGCCTCGTTCTTCTCGCCCGGGCAGACGCTCCTCTTCCTCCTGTGCGGGACGGTGCTGGGCTTCCTCGCCAGCGCGGCGAGTGTGAACCGCCACCTCCCGCCACTGTGAGGCTCGCGGCGTTCCTGCTGGCGGCGGCCGTCGCCGCCGTCGCCGCGCCGCCGGCACGCGCGCAGACGGTCACCGAGCGGATCCGCGAGAACCAGCGCCGACTCGAGGAGATCCGCCAGGAGCGCAACCAGCTCGAGCGCCAGCTCAATCAGTTGCAGGGACAGGCGCACACGATCGCCTCGGAGCTGCAGAACATCGAGCGCCAGAAGACCGTGACGGGGCGGATCGTCAACGAGCTCGACCGGCAGATCGGGTCGCTGAACTCCGAGCTGGACACGGTCACGTTCGAGCTCATGATGACGCAGGACGCGCTGGCGGAGTCCGAAGCGGTGCTCGAGCGGCGGTTGGTCGAGATCTACAAGCGCGGCGACCTGTGGATGTTCGAGGTCCTGCTTGCCGCCGAGAGCTTCGGCGATCTCCTGAGCCGCTACAAGTACCTCTACCTCGTGAGCCGGCAGGACCGCGCGCTGGCCCGGCAGGTCGGGGAGCTGCGCGACCGGGTGGCGCAACGCCACCGGGAACTGGTGGCCGTGCACGGCCAGTTGGCCCGGCAGCGGGACGACCGCGGCCAGGAGCTGGCTCGCTACGTTTCATTGGAACGGCGCCGCCAACGCGCCCTGCAGAACACCGAGGCATCGCGACGCGCCGCCAGTGACCGCCTCACGCGCCTCGCCCGCGACGAGGAGCAACTCGCGGAGCTCCTCGCCACCCTCGAGCGGGAGCGCAACCGGGTGTTCGGCGGCCCACCCACGATCACCGAGTCCAGCATCGGCGCCCTGGAATGGCCGGTCGACGGCCGCCTGCTCTATCGCTTCGGCCGGGAGGCGGGCCCCGACAACACGACGCTGCGACGGCAGGGGATCGGGATCGCCACGCCGGCCGGCACACCGGTGCGCGCCGTGGCGGGCGGGCGGGTGGAGCACACGGGACCGTACGGCACGTACGGCTTGATGGTCATCGTCTCGCACGGAGACTCGTACCGGACCCTGTACCTCTACCTCTCGCAGCTACGGGTCCAAGTGGGCCAGGTCATCGACGCCGGGCAGGTGCTCGGCCTGTCGGGCGGCCAGTCCACTGAGGAGGGCCCCCACATCGAGTTCCAGATCCGCGGTGACGGGGCCATCGCGCTCGACCCTCTGACCTGGCTCAAGCGCCGCTAGCATAACTACATATAATATATACACTTACGGCAGTTGGCGACGTAGTTACTTGACAACATACAAACGTTTGTATTAACAATTCATACATATGAATGACCGTCACGGTACCGCCGCTACCCTGATCGACGCGGGCCGCGAGCTGTTCTCGACGCACGGCTACGACGGCACGTCGATCAGGGCCCTGACCAGCCTGGCCGGTGTGAACCTCGGCGCAGTGACCTACCACTTCGGCTCCAAGGAGGCGCTGTACGAGGCGGTCGCCGCAGCCGTCGTGCGACCGTTGCGCGATGTCGTCACCGGCATCGCAGCCCTCGGCACCCCCCCGCTCGAGCGCCTCGACACACTGGTGCGGGGCGTCCTGCGCCACCTGCACGACCACCCCGAGCTCCCGCGGTTCATGATCCAGCTGCTCGCGAGCGATCGGCCGGTCCCGGCGGCCGCCGGGCAGTTCCTCCGGGACAACATGGGAGCGGTCGCCGGAGTGATTGCCGAGGGACAGCAGCTCGGTGCAATCCGGCCGGGCAACCCCCGTCTCATGGCACTCAGCATCCTCGGGCCATCGATCTGGGTGGCGGCGTCGCGGCGCGTGCTCGCGGCGGCCCTCAGCCTGAACCAGGACGACGAGCAGGCACGCGCCGAGCTCGCCGACGCGTTCGCTCGCTTCGTCAGAGGAGGACTGGTGCCTGCCGCCGAGGAGGGCGCATGACCAGCCGACCCGGCCGAGGCGCGATCGGCGCCGCGGCGCTCTGCGTGGCCCTGGGGGGCGGTGCCGCATCCGTCCGAGCCCAGAGCGCTGCCGCGCCTCCGCCTCCGCTCAGTCTGTTCGACGCCGTGAGCCTCGCGGTCGAGACGCACCCCGCGCTCCGCGCCGCCGAGGCGTCCTTTCGGCAGGCGAACGCACAGCTCGGCCAGGCGCGCTCGGAGTGGTTCCCGCAGCTCAGCGCCCGCGCGTCGCTGATGCAGTATCAGGAGCCGATGATCGCCTATCCGCTGCACGAGCTGAGCGCCACGGCCATCCCGATCTTCGACGAGACGCTCATGCAAGGCGGCGTGGATCTCGGGTGGCTGGTGTTCGACGGCGGCGGGCGGCGGGCACGGGTGGGCGCCGCGCGGGCGCAGGAGGAGGGAGCCGCCGTGACCCGCGAGGCCGTCGAATCGCAGCTGATCGCCGACGTCACGCGGGCGTATCTGGCGGTCCTGTCCACGGCGGAGATCCTGGACGCGCTCGGCGAGCACGACCGGGCGCTCCAGGCCGAGCGCGAGCGGGTGCGGCAGTTGCTGGAGCAGGGGCAGGCGGCGCCGGTGGAGCTGCTGCGGGTGGACGCCGCCATCGCCCAGGCGGCCGCCGAACGGATCTCGACGGAGGCCGTGCTCGACGCGGCGGAACGTACGCTGGCCCGCATGCTCGCCGTGGAGGTCGATCGTGTGCGTGCCGGCGCGCTCGCACGGGTACGGCTGACCGCGCGCCCGAGTGCCGACCGCGTCACGTTGCTGGACCGTCTCGAGCGCGGCAATCTGGACATCCTCGAGGCGCAGTACGCCGCCCAATCGGCGGACTGGACGCGCCGCGCCGCGCAGTCCACCTGGTTTCCCCGACTGGAAGGGATCGGCTCGTACGGACTGTGGGCGATCCCCGGCGGATCCACGCAACTCGAGTGGCAGGTCGGACTCCGACTCTCCTATCCCCTGTTCACGGGGGGACTGCGGTCGCGCTCCGTGGCCGGTGCCAGCGCGCGGGCCGAGGCGGCTGAGGAGAGCCTCGCGCTCGCCCGGCTGCGCGGGCAGGAAGAGTTGGACCGGGCGTTGACGTCCGTACGGGAACAACATGCCCGCGGCGAGGCCATGGCCACCGCGGTCATGCACCTGACCGAGGTGGCCCGCATCGAGCGCCTCGCCCTCGACGCCGGCGCCGGGACGCAGACCGACTTCCTCCGTGCCGCAGCGGATCTGCATCGCGCGCGGGCTTCCCTCGTCCAGGCCGAGTACGGTGAGATCGTAGCGCTGGTGGAGCTGTCGCGCACGACCGGCGATCTCACCGCGGACTGGCTGCGAGCCACGATGGAGACGCTCCCATGACTATCAGACGCCGCCTGGCGCTCATCGGCATTCCCCTCGTACTCGTCGTCGTCGTCGTCCTCCTCCTCGCCCGCGGGGGCAGGAACGGGCAAGTGCTCGAGGCGTCGGGCACGGTGGAAGCGACCGAAGCAGACCTCGGATTCCAGGTGCCGGGCCGCATCGAGCGCATCGCGGTCGAGGAAGGCGCCCAGGTCGCCGCCGGGACCGAACTGGCCTGGCTCGACCGGCAGGAGCTGGAGGCCCAGCGGCGCGCGGTCGAAGCCCAAGCCTCCGCGGCGCGGGCGCGGCTCCGGGAGCTGCAGCGCGGCTTTCGAGCCGAGGAGATCGCCCAAGGCAGCGCCACGCTGGCCGCCGCCGAGCAGCGGCTCCGGGACGCGGAGCGGGATCTGGAGCGAGCCCGGCGCCTGTACGACGGCGGCGCCATCAGCGAGCAACGCCTCGACAACGCCAAGACGACGCTCGCGGTGAGCGAAGCGGAGTACCTGCGAGCGCGGGAGGGTCTGCAGATCCTCGAGACCGGTCCGCGCGAGGAACAGATCGCGGCCCAGCGCAGCGTCCTGGCCCAGGCCGAGGCGGTGGTGGCCCAGATCGAGGCGGCGCTCGCGCACGCGGTGATCGCCGCACCGTTCGACGGCACCGTCACGGTGCGTCATCGCGAGCCCGGCGAGGTGGTACCGGCCGGGTCGCCGGTACTCACCCTGATGAACCCGTCCGACCGGTGGGTGCGGATCTACGTGCGGGAGGACCAAGTGGGGCGCCTCACGATTGGGGGGGCGGCGACGATCAGCGCCGACGCGTATCCGGATCGGACGTACGCGGGGCGGGTCGTGTTCATCTCCAGTGAGGCGGAGTTCACCCCGCGAAACGTGCAGACGACCGCGGAGCGGGTGAAGCTGGTCTACCGTGTGAAGGTGCGGGTCGTGGACGATCCGTCGCTCGACCTGAAGCCCGGACTCCCCGCCGACGTTCGCCTGGATCCCGCCCCGTCGTGACCGCCGCCGTCGACGCGGCCGTCTCCCTGCACGGGCTCCGACGGTGGTTCGGCGATGTGCACGCCGTGGACGGGCTCACGTTCGAGGTCGCCCGCGGCGAGCTGTTCGGCGTCGTCGGTCCCGACGGCGCCGGAAAGACGACCACCCTCCGCATGCTCGCCGGCGTGCTGCGGCCTACCGGAGGCGACGCGTTCGTCGGGGGAATCAGCGTCCGCGACGACCCCGAGGGGGTCAAGCTCCACATCGCGTACATGTCGCAGCGGTTCGGCCTGTACACCGACCTGACGGTGCGCGAGAACATCGACTTCTACGCCGACCTCTATCTCGTGCCCGGCGCGCAGCGCGCGGCCCGGGTCGAGCGGCTGTACGCGTTCTCCGGGCTCGGGCCGTTCCGGGACCGGCTCGCCGGCCAGCTGTCGGGCGGGATGAAGCAGAAGCTCGGGCTCTGCTGTGCGCTCGTGCACGAGCCCGAGATCATGCTGCTGGACGAGCCGACGTTCGGCGTGGACCCCATTTCCCGCCGCGATCTCTGGCTCATCGTGCACGAGATGGTGGCGTCCGGGATCACGGTCGTCGTCGCGACGGCGTACCTGGACGAGGCGGAGCGCTGCGACCGCGTGGCGATGCTGCACGAAGGGCACCTCATCGCGCTCGACGCACCGGCGGGCCTGCAGGCGCGACTGGCGGGCCGGATCCAGATCGTGGCGACGGACGCGCCGCGGCAGGCCCGGGAGTTCCTCGCGCGAAACCCGCGCGTGCAGAACGCGGTGCTCTTCGGCAACGTGATCCATGCGACGCTGGAGAATGCCGCGCGCGACTGGCCCGTCGTCGAGGCGGCTGCGGAGGCGGCCGGGCTCACCCTGCGGCGGGAAGTCCTCGCCGAACCGTCGCTCGAAGACGCGTTCATCGACCTGGTGCGGGAGGCGAATCTTGCCCCGCGCTGATGTGGTGACGGTCCGCGCGTTGACCCGCACGTTCGGCGACTTCGTGGCGGTGGACGACGTGACGTTCTCGGTCGCACCGGGCGAGGTGTTCGGATTCCTCGGCCCGAACGGCGCCGGCAAGACGACCACCATCAAGATGCTGACGGGCCTGCTGCGCCCGACCGCCGGCACGGCCACGGTGGCCGGCCGGGACATCGCCCGCGAGCCGGGCGCGGTCAAACGGCAGATTGGCTACATGTCGCAGCTCTTCTCGCTCTACGCCGATCTGGCGGTGGACGAGAACATCGAGCTCTTCGCCGGCCTCTACGGTGTGACGGGCGACAGGTTGGCCGAGCGCCGCGCCTGGGTCCTGGAGATGGCGGGGCTCACGACGCAACGGCACCGCATCACCGGGGAGCTGTCGCTGGGGTGGAAGCAGCGGCTCGCCCTGGGGTGCGCCGTGCTGCACGAGCCGCCGATCCTGTTCCTGGACGAACCGACGTCGGGCGTGGATCCCGTGTCGCGCCGCAGCTTCTGGGATCTCATCTATCAGCTCGCCGAGGGCGGCACGACCGTGTTCGTGAGCACGCACTACATGGAAGAGGCGGAGTACTGCCATCGCCTGGCGCTCATGAACCGCGGGCGCCTCATCGCGTTGGACCGGCCAGCCCATCTCAAACGCCTGCTCGACCATCCGCTCCTGGAACTCAAGACCGACGATGCGCCGCGTGCGGTGGAGGCGCTGCGCGGGCTGCCGGTCGTGCTCGAGGCCGCGATGTTCGGCCGCTCGGTACACGTCCTGGCCTCCGATCGGGACGGGGCTTTCGCGGCTGTCCCGTCGGCGCTGGCCGCCGCCGGCCGCACGTGCGAGGCCCTCCGAGTCGTCGAGCCGTCCCTCGAGGACGTGTTCGTCGCGCTCGTGCGGCGCGAGGGGGGAGCGAGGGCGGGATGAACCGCACGCGCCTCGTGGCGATCGCCCGCAAGGAGTTCCTGCAGATCCGTCGCGACGCCCGGAGCCTGTACCTCGCCTTCATGCTCCCCCTCCTCCTGCTCATGCTGTTCGGCTACGCGATCAGCTTCGATATCCGCAACATCCGCCTGGCCGTGCTCGATCGGAGCCGCACCGCCGCAAGCCGCGAACTCGTCGAGTCGTTCGAGAGCTCGGGGTACTTCACCGTCGTCGGCCACCTCGCCCGCGCGGCCGACGTGGACCGGGCGCTCGCCGATGGACACGCCAAGCTGGTCCTGGTGATTCCGCCCAGCTTCGCCGCGCACCTCGGGTCGGGTCGCGCCGCCGAGGTGCAGCTGCTGCTCGACGGCTCGGACGCGAACACGGCCACGATCGCACAGAACTACGCCGACGCGATCGTGAGCGGGTACTCCACCCGCGTGACCCTACGAGGAAGGTCCGTCGCGCTGCCCGTGCGCGCCGAGAACCGCGTGTGGTACAACGAGACGTTGGAGAGCCGGAACATGATCGTACCGGGCCTCGTGGCGGTCATCATGTCGATCATCGCGGCCATGCTCACCGCACTGACGATCGCGCGGGAGTGGGAACGCGGCACGATGGAGCAGCTCGCCGCCACGCCCGTCCACCGGCTGGAGGTCGTGATCGGGAAGCTGCTGCCCTACGTGGGCATCGGCCTGTTCGACGTCGCCGTGGCCACGGGGGTGGCCCTCGTGATCTTCCACGTGCCGTTCCGGGGCGACGTGCTGCTCCTGGCCGGGATGACCCTCCTGTTCCTGCTCGGTGCGCTCGGGTTGGGCATGTTCATTTCGGCGGCCATGAAGTCCCAGATCCTCGCGACGCAGGTCGCCATGATCGCGACCTTCCTCCCCGCCCTGCTGCTCTCGGGCTTCATCTTCTCGATCGGCACCATGCCGTGGGTCCTGAAGGCGGTGAGCCGCGTGGTGGCCGCGCGGTATTACGTGTCGGTCACCAAGGGGATCTTCCTCAAGGGAGTCGGCCTCGACGTGCTCGCCGTCGACGGGCTGGCGATGGTGCTCTTCGCCGCCGTCGGGCTCGGGCTGGCGATCCGCGTATTCCGCAAGGAGATCGCGTGAGCAGCGGGTCGCTGCTGCGGATCCGCGAGATGGTCCGGAAGGAGTTCCGGCAGCTGCTGCGCGACCGGCGCACCCGGGCGGTGATCTTCGTCTCGCCGCTGCTGCAGCTCCTGATGTTCGGCTATGCCGTGAACACGGACATCCGGGACACCGCGACGTTCGTGGTGGATCTCGACGCGACCGCCGCGTCCCGGCGGCTCGTGGACGCCTTCGTCGCCACCGGGTACTTCGAAGTCGTCGGGCGATCGGACCGGCCCGCCGACCTGGTGCGCGCCCTCGACCACGGCCATGCGCTGATCGGCATCGAGATCCCTCGGGGATTCGCGCGCGATCTGACCGGTGGCGGCGCCGCGGTCCAGGTCATCGTCGACGGCACCGAGTCGAACAGCGCCACGATCGCCCAAGGGTACGCCTCACGCATCGTCCGGCGATTCGCGCTCGAGCAGGCGGCGGCCGTGGGGGCCCTGCCGTCGGGCGGGGTCGACCTGCGCGCGCGCGCCTGGTACAACCCCAACCTCGAGAGCCGTGCGTACAACGTCCCCGCGGTCATCGGCGTGCTCATCATGCTGATGTGCCTGCTCTTGACCGCGCTCGCCGTCGTCCGCGAGCGGGAGCTGGGCACGCTCGATCAGCTCATGGTGAGCCCGCTCACCCCGGGCGAGCTGATGATCAGCAAGACCCTTCCCGTGGCGGTGATCGCGCTCTTCGACCTCGCCGCCGTCTCGCTGCTGGCGATCGTCTGGTTCCGGATCCCGATGCAGGGGTCCCCCCTCGTACTCCTCCCCGCCGCCCTGCTCTACATCCTCGGCGGGCTCGCGGTGGGCCTACTCATCTCGACCGTGTCCCGGACGCAGCAGGAAGCGTTCATGTCGATGTTCCTGTTCTTTCAGCCGTCCATCATCCTGTCGGGCTTCTTCTACCCCATCGACAGCATGCCCCGGTTCTTCCGCTGGGTCACGCTCGGGAACCCGGTGCGCCACTTTCTCGAGGTCGTGCGCGCCGTGTTCCTCAAGGGCGCCGGCTTCATCGATCTTTGGCCGCAGTACCTCGGGCTCGCGCTCCTGGCCGGGGCCGTGCTCTGGCTCGCCGTGATCCGGTTCCCCAGAACCATGGCGGGGTAGCGGTGCCTCCTGCGGCGCTCCGCCGGAGCGGTATCTTCCTCCCGAGCGGGATTCCCGTACACGACGAGCGGGGGCGAGCAGGTGCCACGAGACGGATCGCCTGAGGTGCGCACGATGCTGCGGCGGCATCTCGCCGGCCGCGACATCACGGACCGGCGCGTGCTCGCCGCGATGCGGGCCGTGCCCCGGGAGGCGTTCGTTCCCGATCACCTGCAGGCACACGCCTACGACGACGGTCCCCTGCCGATCGGGTACGACCAGACCATCTCGCAGCCGTACATCGTCGCCCTGATGACCCAGGAAGCTCGGCTCACGCGGCGGGCTCGCGTGCTCGACGTCGGGACCGGATCCGGATACCAGGCCGCGATCCTCGCCAGGCTCGCGCACCACGTGTGGAGCATCGAGCGGGTCGCGGCGCTGTCGAGCGCGGCCGGCCGCCGGTTGCACGGGCTCGGGATCGACAACGTGACGCTGATCGTCGGCGACGGCGCGCACGGCTACACGGACGCGGGACCGTACGACGCGATCGTCGTGGCGGCGGCGAGTCCGGGCATTCCGCGCCCCCTGGTGGCCCAGTTGGCCGTGGGCGGACGGCTCGTCATTCCCGTCGGCGACCGCGCGCTGCAGGATCTCACCGTCCTCGAGCACACCCCCACCGGCTACCGCACCACGCGGGCGGGAGCGTGCCGATTCGTTCCGCTGGTGTCCGAGGAAGCGTTCGGGGAACGCTGGTGAGCGGGCTGCTCCTCGGCGCCCACGTCTCCACCGCCGGCGGCCTGCGCCACGCACCGGCCCGCGGGGCCGAGATCGGCGCGGACGCCATCCAGGTGTTCACGAAGACCCCCAATCAGTGGCGCGAGCCCACCCTCTCGACGGAAGAGGCCGAAGCCTTCCGGGAGGGTCTGACGCGTCATCGCATCGCCGCGGTGGTGTCCCACGATTCGTATCTCATCAACCTCGCCTCACCCGACGCCGCACTGCGGCGGCGCTCCATCGCGGCGTTCGTCGGCGAGTTGACGCGATGCCGGGACGCGGGGATCCCCTGGATCGTGACGCACCCGGGCAACTACATGGACGATCGGGACGCGGGTGTCGCGCGCAACGCGGCGGCGTACGCCGAGTGCCTGCACGCGGTCGACGGCCCGTCGATCCTGGTCGAGACCACGGCGGGCACGGGGACGGCGCTGGGTCGCACCTTCGAGGAGTTGGCCGAGCTGCGGTCACTCCTGCCCGACGGGGTCCGGGACCGGGTGGGGTTCTGTGCGGACACCTGCCACCTCTTTGCGGCGGGGTACGACCTGGTGGGGGACTGGGATGGGGTGTGGCGCGCGTTCGACCGGGCGGTCGGGCTCGAGCACCTGCGGTGCCTGCATCTGAACGACTCCAAGACCGCGCGCGGGTCCCGGCGCGACCGTCACGAGTGGATCGCCGAGGGCACGCTCGGGGCCGAACCGTTCCGCCGGATCATGCGCGATCCGCGGTTCGACCACGTGATCAAGATCATCGAGACCCCGAAGGCCGACGATCCCGTGCGCCACGACCGCAGGATGCTGCGCCGGCTCAGGGCGTACCGGCGCGGACGCGCTACGGCCGGCTGAACAGACGCTCCAGCATCGGGATCGCGGCCGTGTCCGTCTGATCGATGCGCAGCGGCGTGATGGTGATGTACCCGCGGCGAAACCAGAACAGATCGGTGCCCTCCACCGGGTCGTCCTCCGGCGGGGACCAGTCGTCCCACAGGTAGGTCTGGCCGCGCGGGGACACCCGGCGGTCGTACCGCTGCTCCCCCACTGCGAGGCTCATCGGCGTGACCCGGATCCCCGCCGGTTGCTGTCCCTGCAGATTGACGTTGAGCAGCAGCGGGGCGCGCAGCGCTCCCTCCGCGAGCAGCTGCTGCACGATCCGCCGCGCCCAGCCGGCCGCCACCTGGTAGGCGTCGGAGCCCGTCGGGTTCACGGAGAAGGCGAGCGCCGGCACTCCGTGCAGCGCGCCTTCGCGGGCTGCCGCCGCCGTGCCGGAGACCCAGGCATTCGTGCCCACGTTGTCGCCGGTGTTGATGCCGGAGACGACCAGGTCCGGCAGCGAATCGAGGAGCGCGACGAGCGCCACGCGGGTGACCGTCGCCGGTCGCGCATCGACCGCATACCAGACGATCCCGTGCGGATTGCCGAATTCGTAGACTTTGATCGCGTCGCGGTACGTGATGCCGTGCCCCGTCCCGCTCTGCTGCTCGTACGGCGCGGCGACGCTGACGTCGGCGATCGGGAGCAGGGAGTCGACCAGCGCGAGCAGCCCGGGGGCCTGATACCCGTCGTCGTTCACCACCAGAATGCGCAGGCGGCGATCGGGGCGCTGATCCTGGGCGAGGCCCGACTCGGCCGGGATCAGCAGCAAGCCAACCAGCAGGAGGACGGGGAGACGTCGGATCATTCCGTTCTTCCTCGCGACGGTGTACGGTTGGTGATTCGCCGACCGGCCGGTCGGCGATCAGGCACCATGAAAAGGAATCGATCGGATCGCCGGAGGCAATGCGATGGGCTCGGGGCGCGTGCGGGCACTGATGCGGTTGGGGATGCTGACCGTATCCGGCTGCACGGGAACGGCGGGCACATCGGAGAAGGCGGCGCCGCGCGTCATCGTGATCGTGGGTGACGGAGTCGGCACCGGACACTGGACGGTCGCCCGCATTGCGGCCGAGCATCTCGCCGTCGGGCCCGGAGCCGAGCGGTTCGCCGGGGTCCACGCGAACGACGCGGTCGGACGCGCGCTGATCGCGTCCGTCCGCCGCTGAGTCGCCGGAACCTCCGACCGGCCGGAGTGCTATACTTGGGGATCATGGCGTCGCTTCTGGCACCTGCCGGCCGATCGCGAATCCTCCTGCGCGTCGTGGCGCTCCTGAGTGGAGCGGCCGTGACCGGGGTTCCCGTGCTGCACGCCCTCGCGGAACTGCCGGGGTCGGGCCGGGGCGTGGAAGCGGAGCACTCGGCCGCCTGCCAGGTAGCGCACGGCAGCGATCTCTGCGCGGCAGCGGCCGGCTTGTCGCGCTCGTCACGCGCCGTTCGGTCGA
>Ga0209536_100004121_pt1 | contig 23066 bp, 16 predicted proteins | sample DeeMarSeWOR28_12_FD_187461 | JGI IMG/M metagenome (GOLD analysis project Ga0209536, IMG submission 187461) | Marine sediment microbial communities from White Oak River estuary, North Carolina - WOR-2-8_12 (SPAdes) (version 2) | ecosystem: Environmental > Aquatic > Marine > Intertidal zone >... | reverse complement strand
GTAAAGTCATATTTAGTTCCTCTGTGTAACTCGTCTTTAACTCTGTGATACTCTGTGCCCAATACAATATTCCAGTATTCATTATCAAGAAGATTAAAGGTTTATAATGTCAAACTCACTATAAATAATTTACATTGAAATCAGGAGAGTTCTTAATACGGTACAGGTGGTTCATCATTTTTGTCAGTTTGATGGTTACCATAATTGTGGGATTACAGATATTTCGGGCGGATATTGATCCGGATATGGAGAAATACATCCCCCAAAAAATGTCCTCCCGGATCAATACCACTAAAATCGAAGAAATTTTTGGTGGCGACGAATTGTTGCTGGCAGTTTTTGAAGCTGATGATATACTTCAACCGGCTTCCTTATCAAGAATAAAAGCAATCCGGAAAGAGATAAATAAACTTGATGAGGTGGACCAGGTCCTGTCCGTATTCGATGCGAAAAACATATCAAGTGAAGATGGATATCTATTGGTTGAACCTTTTGTCAAAGGAATCCCAAAAACAGAAGAAAGCATTGAAAAGCTGCGAAATGACCTTTTGAACAGCGAGATGGCAAGGAATGTTGTTATTTCAGAAGATTTTAGACTATCAGCCATAATTATGTCTCTCAACAGTGAAGCCATTGATGATACTATTGTGGCGAAAGTCAAACATGTTATTGAGAATAATCCCGGGGAGGAGAAGGTATACCTGGGGGGGTTACCTTATCTGAAAAATACGATTGCACTGGAAATAGCTTCGGATTTAAAAAAGCTTATGATCGTTGGTCTGATCATTATGTTGATCATGCTGTACCTTTTTTTCAGGGAGATACGCGGAGTCATTCTTCCCTTCATGGTTGTAGTCATGGCCATAATCTTTAGTATGGGACTGATCCCCTTATTGGGATGGAAATTATCGATTATCACACTGTTGTTACCTATAATGATGATTGCCATTGCTAATGACTATGGGATTCATCTTATGGCTCGCTATCAGGAATTAAACTGGTCAGACTCCTCATTATCCAATGGGTCTCTGGCAAAGAATGTATTTACAAGTTTGAAAACTCCAATTCTTCTCACTGGATTAACAACTGTAGCAGGCATTCTGTGCCTGCTTTCACATAAAATGTTCCCGGCCAAACAGTTAGGTGTAGTTGCAGCTATCGGGATCACCTTTGCACTTTTACTCAGTTTGTTACTGATTCCATCCGTATTGTCATTTATTAATAAATCCCGGGTTAGGCGATTTTACAAGAATGGTAACCGCCCCTTTTTGGATAAGATCCTTGAAAAAACCGGACTGTTAGTTATTTCACATCCCGGTAAAATTGTAGTTGCTGCTTGCCTGATTGCTTTAGTAGCAGGAGGAGGTGCTTTCATGGTTCATGTAGATACCGATGTTATAAATTTCTTTCCGGAAAAACATCCGGTAAGAAAAAGTTCTGATATTATTAATAAAACATTTGGGGGCTCCCAGAATATTGCTGTGCATATTGAAGGGGATCTGTTGGATCCGGAACTAATGCAACGTATCGATACCTATACACAAATGATTGATGGATTACAGGAAGTAGGTTTTGTTGTTTCCGTTTCCAATGTGGTCAGGGAAATCAGTAAAGCAATGAATGATCCTGCAGATGATCTGTATGATACGATCCCATTCACGAGAGAAGCCATCGCCCAGTATCTCGAATTATACTCCATGAGTGCGAATCCGGAAGACCTGGAGAAACTGATCGATTTCAATTATGAGAATGCACAGATCCTTATCAGGATAAATAATGGCAGCAACAATACCATTAAAAGTGTTCTGCAGGATGTTCACAGGATTACTAAGGATGATCCCAATATAATGAGGATTGGAGGCTACGGACTCGTTGTAGCAGAAATGGCTGAACTTGTTGTCAGGGGACAGATCCTTTCACTGATCTTTGCGATCATTATCATCATATTGATTATTAGTATTTTATTCCGTTCCTATTCAGCAGGGATAATCACTGCAATGCCCCTGGCTTTTGCTCTTGTCATCCTTTTTGGTTTAATGGGCTACTTCAGAATATCCCTGGATATGGCAACAGCAATACTTTCTTCTATAATGATCGGAGTTGGGGTTGATTATACCATACATTTCTTATGGAGATACAGGGAAGAAAGAAAAATTCAAAACCGGACAGCCAAAGAAGCTGTCATTCATACCCTGACAACCACAGGAAGAGGTATTACATTTAATGCATTGTCGGTGATTATTGGTTTCAGTGTACTCCTGTTTTCATCTTTTGCTCCTATCCGGTTTTTCGGGTACCTGGTAATCATTTCCATTGCAGCCTGCATGGTAGGAGCACTGGTTATTATTCCTTCCCTGGTATTGTTGTTAAGACCAAGATTTGCAGAAGGGAAAACCCGGAAAAAACCATTGCGTGTTTACTGGAGATTCTACTTCCCAAAGAAAATAAGTATTTAAATGAAAAAAAATAAAAATATTTCTTTGTGAACCTTTGTGATCCCTTTGTGATACTTTGTGTAATATCTCTTTTACATTTACACATTATTGCAAAGACAAATTTTTAACAATTGATTGATCAACAAATCATAAACTGCTAACATGATAAAAATAGGAATTACAGGCACTTTATTGCTATTGTTAAGTACTTTGATTTTAGGACAAAACTCTCCTTCTCCAAAAGAAATCATGGAGAAATCAAGACAGGTCTCAAAGTTAACCGGAATGGAAGCTATTTCCACATTAAAGATTTTTGATGCCAAAGGGAGGGAACGGACCAGGAAAATATCCGTTGCCTCGCGCACTTTTGAAAATGGGACAATTGAAAAAAGGATCATTCGCTTCCTTGCACCAGCAGAAGTGAAGGGAACGGGTATGCTGATATTTGACTATGATGCAAGCGATGATGATATGTGGATCTATATGCCCGCATTGAGGAAAACAAGAAGGATTGTATCAAGTGAAAAGGGAAAAAGTTTCATGGGATCTGAGTTTAGTAATGCAGATATGTCTGCACCTAACCTGGAAGATTATACTTACACTCTGGTCGGTATAGAATTCGTTAATGAAAAGGAATGCTGGAAAATTGAAATGATCCCTGTTAGTGAAGAAATAATGGATGAAATTGGGGTAACCAGAAAAATTTCATGGATTGGAGAGGAAGATTATGTGCTGCGTAAGTCGGAATATTATGATCTCGATGATGAGCTATGGAAAATACTCAGTGCTTCAGAGGTAGAGAATCTCTCAACAGGAAAATACATGGCCACCTATATGAAAATGGAAAATGTTCAAAATGGGAGGAGATCAGAATTCTCAATGGATGAGATACAATATAATCCGGAAGTTAAGGAGGAGTATTTTACGGTGTCGTTTTTGGAAAAGTTCTAAGAGCTATAGCACAAAGGTTCACAAAGAAAAAAAAGGAACCACAAAGAATTCTATAAATATTGATAACTTGATGGATTTAAAATTCACCTGTTATGGACGAAGTACGCTGGGGAATTATTGGATGTGGGGATGTTACGGAAAAGAAAAGTGGTCCGGCCTTCAATAAAGTGGAGAACTCAAGGCTGATCGCTGTGATGAGAAGAGATCAGGTGAAAGCTGAGGATTATGCAAAGCGGCATCATGTGCCCAAATGGTATGATCAGGCAGGGAATCTGATTCATGATCCTGAAGTAAATGCAATATATATTGCAACTCCTCCTTTATTTCATAAAGAATATACAATCAAAGCCCTTGAAGCAGGAAAACCTGTATACGTAGAAAAGCCCATGGCTGCGAACTACAATGATTGCCTGGAAATGAACCGGGCTGCCAATAAAGCAGGTATTCCGATTTATGTAGCATATTACAGGAGAAGCCTGCCCTATTTCATGAAGATAAAGGAACTGCTGGATTCAGGGAGCATAGGGAATATACGGTTCATACAAATCAGACTGCTGCAATCGTCACGTCCCGAGGATACCGATATGGATAATCCACCCTGGAGAATTATTCCAAAAATCAGTGGAGCAGGATACTTCTATGATATGGGTAGTCATCAGATAGACCTCATGTATTATTTATTTGGAAAGGTTAAAAAGGTTTATGGCAGGTCATTTAATTTCGCAGGATTATATAAAGTGGAAGACACTGTTACGGCTATTATTGAGTTTGAGAATGGGATCATACTGAATGGAATATGGTCATTTACTGTTCCTCCTTCCTCACAAGAAGACCTGGTTGAGATCATTGGTGATGAAGGAAAGATCACTTTTTCAACATTTGATATTCATTCTGTGGTCATTGAATCGATTAGAACAAAAGGAAGTTTCAATATTCCTCATCCGGAAAACATTCAGTTTTATTTAATTCAATCTGTAGTTGAAGAATTACTTGGGAAGGGAAAATGTCCAAGTACAGGGGAAACCGGGGAATATACAAATTGGATAATGGATAAAATTCTTGGCAGGGAATAAAGAAGCTTTAGGTCCTTTGTGTAATTTTCTAAGAGCTATAACACAAAGTTTCACAATTTTTATCTGTATTATAGATTATTTTATTCTGCTCCTCTGGAGCAGCTCCAAATATTTGAACATTTTAATGCTAACGGGATACTGCCCCGCTGGGGCAGATAAATCCTTATCATCCATATCCTAGAGGGTGTCTCAAAAGGTGTTAGATTAACTCATCCCGCACTTGACGTGTCCGCCCACCGGCGGATGCGGGATCTATAATTTATGATTAGGGATTGGATCCCCGCCTTCGCGGGGATGATAATTCTATCATACTAATTATTCCAATTACGAGCTGTTTCAACCAGCGCCCTGATATTCTCCTCCGGTGTTTCAGCCGGGATGGCACAACCCGCATTCAATACAATTCTTGAAGAGTCATGATAAACTGCAAGAAGCTCCTTTACCTTTTCAGCCACCAGTTCAGGGGTTCCATGGGCGATAACCCCCGATGGATCTATGTTTCCAAAAAATACAACATCATGGCTGAATGTATCATATATCTTATGAATATCTGTTTTATAATCCAGTTCAACACCATCCAGTCCGGTATCTTTTATGTCGGAAAGAATAATATCTGTATTACCACAAATATGATTCAACCAGGGTAATCCAAGCTTATGTGATTCATCTGCCAGCTTGATCTCATAAAGCTTGGCATATTTTACGAACAAGTCCCTGGAAATCATATCCGGACCTGCTGGGCTGTCTCCATTCGACAGCATATGAACCCCTGTTTCTGACATCAGTTGTAAGTACTGCTTACAGGGATCAAGACAATAATCAAGGAGTTTAAAACAGAATTCTTCGTTTACCAGCAGGTCCATCATCCATTCAGTAGGAGTCCTGACCATGCTGGCCAGGCTGAAAGGAGCCTGGTCACAATTTCCACGGATAAATATCTCACCGCCAAAATATTTTACCATAATCCTGGCAGCCTCCAGGGAAATCATTATCCTGTCATTGTTCCTTATATCGATGGGTTCTAAATCATCAATCTGCTCATAACTGCTGATTAGTTTGCCAGCGGCACGTGCCGGTTCATCTTCAGGAAAAGTGACGGGGATACCCATTGCGTCAGCGAGTAAAGCAGTATCTATATCGAGCATAATACCATCAACACCATATTTTTCAACGAACCTTATATGGGCATGGGCCATCTTTTCAGGATTCTCCCTGTATTGTTTCATGGTAATACCAGATTCCCTTGCTGCCAGCATGAAATTGTGCAACATGATGGGAACCTTGTCAGGTTTTTCACCCTTCAAGGCAGCCGATATACGCTCGAAACCATTCAACTATGTAGTAAGAATATCTTTGTGGAACTTTGTGTCTTCTTTGTGATCCTTTGTGAAATTTTTTAATAACACAAAGGGCCACTAAGTATTATTCTTTTCCGGCCAATTTTATTTCTTCAACCTGGATTTCCCCATGCTTTACCTCCAGGAACGGCTCTCCATTTCTTAGCCCCACATTCCCGAATCCGGTTCCTGTAGCTATAAATGAGGTAAAATCGTCCCCTATATTGGAATCAATATACAATATCTTATCTACTGCATCATAACGGATACCTGTCAGTCCCTGTAGCAATCCATAGCTCGACATGGCCCGGGCATACCAATGACCACATTCATACTCGTCGAAAGGATTTCGTTTTGTGCCGTCATACCTTTTCCGGCATGTGCGGACAATATCAAGTCCCTCCTCAACTTTTCCCATCATCATCAGGTGAGAAGCTACCTGGTATTCAATTCCTGTCCAGACTTCATTGCTGTAAACGAAAGGCAGCGAGGGAGCATCATTATGGGGCCAGCTGCACAATAGCAATCCTCCGTCATTTCCCATAGCGAAGGATGGCCGTTGGGGATTTACGTGATCGGAAAGATCATATTTAAGGTTGTATTTATATATTGATACAAGGTGTGAGGTTATCTTTTCCTGATCAATAAAATCATCCAGCCCACATACCCGGGCCAGCCATATTCCAAGGACGCCATCTGAGATACAACCATTTCCGTATTGGTACTTAGGTCCTTCTTTTAACAACAGGTCACGGGCCTCAGCGGAGTAATTTACCGTCCATGTATCCTGGGCAAGGGTTACAGGATCCTCAGACTCCAGGCCTTCTGTCCTGACTATCTGGTAAAAATATTCGCCGTTATACAAACTGTCTTCCAGATAGGCTATACCCTTATCCAGCAGTTCCTGGTAGGATTCTGTATTTTCAACCAGGGCAGTACCCATTACGGTCATTGCCTTCAAAGCACCAAGATAAAAGCTTGTACACATGCCATCCGGTCCCCAGAATTCAATGTCGTATGTGTTATGATGGGGTTCTTCGAGAATTCCTTTATGTTTTGGATCCCATGTTTTAATACAGTAGTCCATACTTTGTTTTATGTATGGCCAGTATTTTTGAAGCCATACATGATCACCTGATATTCTCCATTCCCTGTGGGCCTTCATAATACCTCCGAGTTGCCCGTCAGCTGCAGCATGGAAAGAATGATCAGGTTCGGAAATGGGGAGATTGGCCCTGAATGTCTGGTGTCCCAATTCATTTTGAGATACGGTAAATTCTGTTTTTCTGAGGGTTCTTTCCAGGTCAGGAAAAAGGTGAGATATTGCCTGAGCATAGTTCCAGACATGTGTGCAGGAACCATGACAACATCCCAGGTTTTCATGACAACCTTCCCAACACCAGAGGTCGCCATTTGTTTGACGAAGGACAGTGGGTGATTTCAGAATGGTCAGGTTGGCAGCAATGGCTTCGATCACCTCAGCTGGTAAATCCATTCCATAAAAAGCTTCCTTGAATTTTTTGGAACCCTCTTTTAATTTCTCATAATTTTGTTTCCAGTATTCGCTAACGTCACGGATATCTTCAAAATAACCTGCATACCAGGGTGAGTATGTGGATGGAGAGCAGCAGGCTGCGATGTTTTCATCCTGTAAATCTTCCGGGACCGGCCCACGGGAAAGTTCAGAACATGGAACATGCCATGCAAACATTAACCGGATCACTTTACTTTCTCCCTGGTTCAGTGTGAAGGGTACATACAATGAGGCCCCTGGTGACTGACCCTCCTGGACCCGTGTTTGCCTTGGTTCCATCGTGGCATTAGCCTTCCAGGTCAGGGTTAACGGATCCCACCATCCTCCCCTGAACCAACAATAATCCACAATGGTATTATCATCCTCGACAAAAGCACTGAATGCGCCTTTTGTATGGGGTGCATCTTCCATTTCATCATGCATCAGGATGAAACCATTTTCAATACTGTCAATCCAATCTTCATTAGTAAACCTGGGCCATTCGCCGGGAAGCTCAAACCTCATAAAGTTTTCAGAGTTGAATGAATATAAACATTCAATGTGTTCTCCGGAAGTATTGGTGAAGGTATATTCCATAGCTGCTACAGGCAAACTGGAATGATCGGCATATCCTGGAATAAACGGACTCCATCCGGTTATCTCTACATCAATGGGTATATCCGGATCGGATAATGAGGTTATGCCAAATGGAAACCTGGCTATAAAGGAGGCATTTTCAAACCTTGGGAGTCCGAAAGTCTTTCCACCGAGTCCGTTCCCGCTTTCTCTAAGGCCAAATATTTTCCATTCCGGAACAGGCCCTTCAATCACCTTGGTTCCATTTTCGTATCCTTTAACAGTGATAGCAGAAAACATTTGTGGCTCCTTGTCAATATCCGGACGATTTCTGACAGAGACATGAGAGATTGCACCAGTGCCTTCCATACATATCATACCAGCTCCCATACCACCCAGGGGGAAAGCTACCCTATTCAGATAATCGCCTGTATACGAACCATTAAAATCACGGTATGAAACTTGATCACCAGGACCGTTTTTCTGGCATGAAAAGCAAAAAGTGATACATGTTGCGATGAAGAATAGCAGTTTAAAACGTTTCATGATTGGAATATTTAGTTATTGGTAATTGTATTGAAGAGCTGTTACACAAAGTTACACAAAGTAATACTCAAAGTGTCACAAAGTAATATCTTTAATATCAATTTCTTTCCCGTTGAATTCAAGCAAGGCATTGATCAGTTTTGCTTTCTTAAACTTCTTGATATCTCTCATCCTTATTTCTTCCTCCATGATAACTTTGCCGGTTATCAGTTTTTCGCGCTGTGTTCCTTTTAATAGGGGGGTGGTGGGAGTGATCCACTTTGATCCGTCATAGAAGACAATATTACTGAAAGAGGTATCGGTCACGAAATTGTTTTTGATGATAAGGATATCATCACAATTTCCTCTTTTTGTCAATAGTTCCACGAGTCCGGATCGGTTTACATATTTCAGGGAATAATCGATATGATCACCGGATACACATTTTAGACTGGATATATCCCGTTGCAGGTATTTCGAATAATGAATTTCCTTAATGGATTCTGAATAAATAACCCTGCATTTGATTATACCTGATTTATGTTCATCCGGGATATGTAATAACTCATTCAAATCAAGGCTTCCGGATATACCGAATTTTTCCTTTCTTGAATGATTCATCCTGGAATTATGCCATTCCAGGTTTCGCGGTTTGCCATCAACAATTTTAATTGTTTCAAGAAGCAGGCACATAGATCTTATCAATTAATTCGGAGTATTCTGATTCGGGAGTACTATAAACGGTAATCCCTCCACCGCTCTTATAATAAAATTCCCCGTTTATCCTTTCAATGAAACGGATCATTACACCACAATCGAGTTCTTTGCCGTCAAAATAACCCACAATTCCTGTATAATATCCCCTATCGTACCCTTCAACCTCTTTGATGATTTCAACTGTTTTTCGTTTTGGAGCACCTGATATGGATCCGGCGGGAAGGAGCTCATAAATAAGCGATCCAATCTCAGCACCATAACCATTCTCCAATCTGCCGGTTATTTTGGAACTGACCTGCAACAGGTCTTTCCCCCTTGTTCTAATCTTATCTATGTATCTGAATTTCTCAACCGTAACTTTTGAAGCAACAATACTCAGATCATTCCTGATAAGATCTACGATTGTTACATGTTCAGCCATTTCTTTTTCATCTTTCAGGATCTTCTGTTCAGCATCGGGGATAGAAGCGTCAATTGTTCCTTTCATCGGATGAGATTCAATCTTATTTCCCTTGATGCGAATAAAAGTCTCAGGTGAAAAGACAACAAACTGATCCTGGAATAATAATTTATACCTGGCCCTGCATGTATGAAAGATATCATTCAGAGAAAGGGATAGATCTATTTTTGTCGGGAAAGTAAGATTTAACAGGAAGGAATAACCGTTCTTTTGATAATCGATTACCCGGTCAAAGGCCTTTTTATATGTTTTGTATGGAACGGGGTATTTCTTTAATGTGAAATCCGTATGCGATGGAATTTGTGGTTTATTATTCGAGTAACCATTAATGTTGAAAAGAATTCTGTTTGCAGCTGCTTCCCCTGTTGGTACGACAACAGGTTTTTCACAGCTGAAATCAATAACAAACAGAAACGGGATACCAAGTCTCCCGTAATGGTTCATTTCTTCTAATACCACTGACAGATTTTAGATTAGAATGCTATCGTAATAAACTTTGTGCACTTTGTGGATTCTCTGTGAAACTTCCCGCCTGACTGAACGACTCAGTCGTTCGGGCGGGTGTGTAACAACTATTTAATCCCTATTCTCCAAATCTTTTATTCGCTTCTTCAATGATAGCCTTCGTTGCTGTTGCCCCTAACCGCGTGGCCCCTTTTTCAACCATTTTAAGCATATCGTCAAGTGTTCTGACACCCCCTGCTGCTTTAACTTTAACTGCAGGATCAGAATGCTTCCGCATCAATGCGATATCATATTCAGTAGCTCCCCGGTATGAATATTTTCCATCTTCTCCTTTCACGAAACCATATCCTGAAGAGGTTTTAACATAATCCACTTTATGCTTACTGCATATTTCACAAAGTTTGATCTTGTGCTGATCATCGGGCATATAGTCATTTTCAAAAATAACCTTGAGTATTGCATTGTGTTTTTTTGTTACAGCAACAATAGAGGCAATTTCATTTTCAACATATGCCCAGTCGCCACCTAATGCTTTACCGATATTAATAACCATATCTATCTCAATAGCACCATCTTTAATGGCTTGCTCGGTTTCATACACTTTGACTTTCGTGGAACTGTTTCCATGCGGGAAACCTATTACACAACCCACCAGGACTTCAGAACCTTCCAGTAATTCTGCTGCTTTCTTAACACCATATGGTTTTACACATACCGAAGCAGTGTGGTATTCCTTTGCCAGTTCACATCCTTTTATCAAATCATCATCTGTCATGGTAGGGTGTAATATTGAGTGGTCAATCATTCCGGCAAGTTGCTTTGTTGTATACATTTGGCAGAAAGTTTAATTAATAATTTATTACGTAAAAGTAATTTAAATAATTATTTGGCAATAGAGGGTAATAGGAATTGAACCAAGTCTAAAATATTTTTATTGAAAATACTCTGTTGTCCCGGTATAATGGTTCTGTACTTTTGTGGTTAAAAATATTTTACCTGTATACTGTCAGCAAAAGCTTTCAACAGTAAAAAATAATTCTCAAACATGGTTAATGGCAGGCTATCAGGTGTATCGTATATGTCATGATATGCGGTCGATCCACCCATTGTATATATGAAGAAAGAGGGTACGCCTTGGTTATAAAACGGACAATGGTCGCTGTTGCAGGCTGGTCCCCTGGATTTTACCCGGGGCAAATACTGGGATGTTGTGTTGATTTCAACCAGTTTATCAAACCTTGGTTTATATTCCGTAGCATTCACTACAGTGATCCCTTCTTCTCCATTTCCGGCAAGGTCAATATTGATGAGAAACGAAATCTGATCAAGTGGCAACAGGGGGTATTCAGTATAATAACCGGCTCCAATGATCCCAATCTCCTCAGCGCCAAGAGCCAGAAAGACCATAGTATAATCCGGCTGATTCATAGCCTGGCTGTAATGTGAAGCCAGGTTCAGGATCATAGCTATGCCGCTTGCATTATCATTGGCACCCGGAAAATATGTGTTCTTACCCATCCTGCCGAGGTGATCATAGTGAGCTGTGAATACAATGAGGGAATCAGGATATTTCTGACCCTCTATCAATCCAATTAGGTTTTGCGTCTGGTACGATTCATAATACATGTTTTCCACATGAAGAGATACCTGCTCTATTTCTTCCGGATTGATATCTGAATTTACTGTGATAAATGGTTTATAATATTCTTTCGTTGATCCCCGCCAGCTTAATTTATCATCGGTAAATAAGATGGTTCCTGCAGCGGGATTGTCGGGATGGGTTTTTAAAAAATCAATAATTTCTTCAATTTTATCTTTATCTGGTTTTTCCAGAATTTCAATGCCCGGACCTGTTTTATCAACGATTATGAATTTACCGGAAGACTGGCTTAGCGTTTTGAGCCATTGCTCGCTTTCAACTAAATCATGGGCTTTTACAAAGTGAGTTTCGAACTGGCCTTTCAGGGAAGGCGATCCAGGATAAACAAGAAAATCTTTACCCGCAATCAATGGTTGACCATTAAGGGCAAGGGATAGTTCACCAGGGAATGTATTAACAGAAATAGTAAAAGGCTGAAAATATTTTTTTGTCAGTTTTTGTAGTCCAAGTTTTTTATATTCTTTGCTGATATACCTGGCAGCTTTAAGGTCTCCATTCGCAATATATCCCCTGCCATGCATTTCGGGAGATGCCAGGTCATGTATCACCTGTCGGGCATAATCCAGATCCTGTGACAGAATGGATACCGGCAGAAAAATGGAAAGAAATTGCATAAATAATAAGCGTAACATAATTCATTTTCTTTGTATATAAATTAAATAAAAGTAACGCGTTGTGCGATTGGTATTACTGAATCAACATTTTAGCAATTTTAATCACACAACGCCTTATAGATTAATAAAGGAAATACCTGGAATTATAAAAAAATACAGGTTATTTGTCAAAGATCAATTAATGAACATCCGATTCTGTTTCTGTACCTGATATTTGAAAAAGGAAAGAAAGGTATGAATCCCTCAGCATACCTGCACCTGTTGGTACGTCCGTGATGTGAGGCACTCTGTTCGGCCAGTCTCACGAACCTACCATCATCAAAGCGTTCATGGATATGAACCAGTTCTTCTTTGATGTTCCAGACAGAGGTAATATCTACATAGATCTCCGGAGTAAAGTGATTTATAAGTCCGACTTCGAAAAAATATATCTCCCTGTCAAATATCATTCTTGTTTTGGTAAGGGCCATCATTGCCATTGCCGATGCAGCGGCATGATCAGGCTTGTCAATTGGCCAATGGAGGAAAACAAGAGCCGGATCAATTTCTTCGAGGAGTTTGACTGTTTTATTAACCGCTTCTTCATCAGCATAGATTTCACCATCCGGCAGTTTGAAAAAATGGTTTGTTGCATTGATTTTTTCTGCTGATTTGTTAGCATGTCCTGCACGGAGTGCAGCAACCTCAGGCTCGGGTTCCCAGGTAGTATTCCATGTATTTCCACGTTCTCCATCAGATGCAACGATAATGTGAATGTTGAATTTGTCTTTCAGCAGGTAAGCAGTTCCAGCCATGCCTATTTCCCAATCGTCAGGATGGCAGGCGATGATTAATATATTCCTGAGAGAATCATTCCCCGGGCAGTTTAGTGCAAATCCCTGATAACTAATAAACAGGATACAAATGAAGAATATTTTTTTCATATACCTGATTCTTTTTTTTATTTAATTTTATACATCCGGGTAAAAAATAAAATTAAGATATTTTTTCTAATACTCTCCAGGCGATACCGGTTTAATCAATTATTCCATTACAGCTGGACTGATCACTAGAATTATAAAACTGAGCTCTGCAGATACTCCGATAACAGTGATCCTATTGAATGGTTTTGTATTTATGGCTTTTTATCGGTTCTGAGGGTTTTCATAATTCCCCGAAGATAGGGAATGACCGCATCTGTAAGATCACTGGCCACTGCATGTGTAAAAGGGGAAACGGTGAGTTCATACCCATTGTGCTAATATTCTTCCTCAGCCAGTAAATATCCAAGGGATACGTTAGTATAACCGAAATAAAAAGCGTAAGAAAAACTGTTGAAAGCCACGGACCGAATAGCGATGGATGTATCCCGGAATCTTGTAAAAGTGCACTAATTGAAAATTGCTATTTCAATACGGGTAATGATGAGTATCGCAGTGAAATAAAACAACTGAACCTGATACTTCCTTCATTGCCAAATAGTTTATATCTTGTCGGGATAAACCCGGCAGAGAAACCTGTCATCCGGAGGATAACAATTAGCAAATAGAATACTTACGAATATTATCAACATAATCGATGGGAATAAATGACTTCAGGGCATCAGGCAAATGTGATCAACATGGTCAGGTATAATATGAAATACATATGGTTGATTACCTTAACTGCTGCCTTAGGGGGGTTCCTTTTTGGTTATGACTTTGTTGTTATTGGAGGTGCGAAACCTTTTTATGAGCCTTTTTTTAACCTAATATCTTCTAAACAGAAAGGATGGGGAACCAGTTCAGCCATTGTAGGTTGTGTAATCGGAACCCTTTTATGCATTTTATTGAGTGACAAACTGGGCCGTAAACGGTTGTTAATTGCATCTGGCTTTTTGTTTACGTTTTCTGCAGTTGGAACAGCACTTGCCCCTAATTTTTTCCTTTTCAACGCTTCCCGGTTGATTGGAGGGATTGCAATGGGAACAGCACTGAACCTTGCCCCAATGTATATTGCTGAAATTGCACCATCCCAAAAACGAGGCATGCTGGTTACAGTTAACCAGTTGATGATCATGATCGGGCTCCTTTCGGCCCAGATCATTAATCTCCTTATTTCAAGACTGGATACGGAGCTCATTGCGAATCCTTCATTTCAGATGATTAAGGAAAGCTGGAGTGGACAATTTGGATGGAGATGGATGTTTGGCGCGGAGACAATTCCTGCCTTGCTATTCTTCATCCTGATGTTTACCGTCCCGGAAAGTGTCAGATGGCTTGTTAAGGATGGGCAGGAAAATAAAGCGTTGAAGATCCTTGGGAAAGTTGGGGGTGAAAAATATGCCAGGGAAGAAATTGAGGAGATAAAACGCACCATTTCAAAAGAAAATGTTTCAAGTGTTAATTTCAAAGAACTATTACATTCAAAAATTCTGGGACTGATCGGGTTAGGAATGTTCCTGGCCTTTTTACAACAATGGAGCGGTATTAATGTAGTGATATATTACGCTTCCGATATTTTTCTGGCTGCCGGATTTAACCTTAAGGAAATGATGGTCCAGATCGTGGCCATCGGATTGGTCATGCTGATTGCCGTAATCATTACAATCTTTACAGTTGAGAAACTGGGCCGGAGACTCATTTTATTGATTGCTACATTTTCTATGGCTATGATATATGGGCTGATCGGAGTTGGATTTTACACAGGGAATACGGGAACTACAATTGTTGTTCTCGTGTTACTGAATGTGATGTTTTATTCCCTGTCGCTGGCACCTTTATTTTGGGTCGTCATATCTGAAATTTATCCAAATCGAATCCGTGGAGCCGCTATGTCGATTGGGGCTACAACCCATTGGGTGGCTAATTTCCTGTTAACGTTTAGTTTTCCTGTGATTAAAGAGACAATAGGATGGGCAAACAATTTCTGGTTATATGGGGTAATCTGCCTGACCGGTTTCATTGTATTATATAAGTTTTTACCTGAGACCAAAGGTAAATCACTTGAGCAAATAGAGCGTGAGATTGCCGGGACAAGAAGCTGAAAACAGATTAGGGATTGGATCTAATGTGTCAATATTATCAGATGTATTGTAACCTTTACAGATCAAACGGGATGATATTTATTCCGCAAAAGAGATTTTAATTAACCTCAGTTCGATAATATAAATAATTTTTATTTAACTATAATTAAAGAATGGAATGGTGGAGAAATGAAATGCCTTAATTGCACTTAAAAGCCTTAAATTAATAAAACAAATTTTATCCTGTATTAAGTTTTAAGGCACTTAAAGCATTTGTATTTTAAGGCATTTGTATTTTGAGGCATTGCGGATATATTGCTTTATTTTATAAAACACCAAATAATAATAGGTATTCCATTACTTAAATATTACAATATTCCACTATTTAGGTACTTCAATTCGTTGTAAAAACTTTACATATATCGAACTTACATTAAATTAATATTAATAGTATAGATTATGGTTAAAAACGTCTTTTCCCTGATCATTATTTTAATGATTATAAGTACTGGTAGCAATTTATTTGCCCAGGAACTATATTTTCAAAATGAGTATTTTATCTGGGGGGAAACTGTTCCTGGGGATGTGCCTGAAGATTACCCTGAAGAGAAATGGACAAAGGGAGAAGAAAGCGAATTCGGACTTGTTCAATATGTCACCTATCCAACCATCAGGGTATTTCTTCCCGAGGAAGAAAAAAATACCGGGGCTGCCGTTATCATTTGTCCCGGTGGAGGATATAACATCCTTGTGATTGAGCGGGAGGGATATGATGTTGCCCGTGCTTTCAATTCTATGGGAATTGCAGCCATAGTACTCAAGTACAGGCATTATGATATAGACATTGCTGTGAGCGATGCACGGCAAGCCATCCGGTTTGTCAGATCCAATGCCGGTCAGTGGGGTATTGATCCTGATAAAGTAGGGATAGGGGGTTTTTCCGCTGGTGGTCATCTGTCTCTGAATACAGCAGTCAGTGATCCGTCTAAAGATCCTGTTGCTTCAGGGGGCTACCTGAAGCAATACCCGTATATGCCGGATTATCTTATGCTGATTTATCCGGGACTTGGAGGTTTCAATTTAGGTGCCGGGGACTTTGCAGATGAATTCCCCCCGGTATTCATGATCAATGCAATGGATGACGATGTAACACCCATATCACCCATGTTTGAACTTGCAGGGTTACTGAAATCGGGAAGGGTTTCCACTGAAATCCATATTTATCCTGGTGGAGGCCATGGTTTTGACCTTGGGAACGACAACTGTAATTGCTCCGACTGGCCGGATTTATTCAGGAAATGGCTTGAGTATAATAAAATTATTCTGGATTAAATACATTCATTTGTTATCAAGTCAAAATAATTGGATACAGAAAAATGGAGGCTTTTATTTTTTAATCCTCTTCAATTGCTTCATAAAGAAATGCCTAAAATGCCTTAAAGAAGGCTAAGGCTAAAGCTTAGGAAAAGATGACCATTCGACTATGCGACTATGTGCCAGCCACGGAGTGGTGTGCATCAGCTTCGCGAAGCGAAGCGTGCAACGGCAGTGAAGCTGCCTGTATCAGCTTCACGAAGTGAAACGTGAACCAGTCGCGAAGCGACGTGTATCAATTGAACAACAACTGAATTACAATTGGATTTCTATAAATGACAACAAATAACTACTTATGACTATTAACATGTATAATTCGGAATCCGAAATCCACAATCCGAAATTCCATCATGGCCATTGCAGTCACTGAGGCTTTAATTACAATTGCCTGATTTATCTTCTTTGGTGCCTTAAGGTCCTATAATTCCTTGATTTTAATATTCCTGAACCAGACAACACTTCCATGATCCTGCAATGAAATATGACCTTTCCTTGCCCTTCCATAGTCGGGATAATCTTTCCATTTGCCTTCCTGTACGCGTTTTTCCCAGTCTTCCGACCAGAGTTCATATTCCACTACCTTTTTCCCGTTCAACCAGTGTTCAACATGGCCATGGTCAACAAGAATTCGTGAGGTATTCCATTCTCCAACAGGCTTAAGTTCCTTATTTTCAGCCACATGCATGGCATAATTGGCCCCGGTAAGCTGCACTTCTTCAAGGGGTTCCGGAAATCCTTCATCATCCAGCAACTGGTATTCTGGTCCTGTGTGATACACAGCATCATATGCTGTATCTTCCACTACAAGGTAAAGGATTCCGCTGTTTCCTTCAGGAGAGATCTTCCATTCGAGCTGTAAATCGAAATTCTCATACTGTTCGTCTGTAATGATGTCACCCCCGATATCCCCTCCCAATCCGAGGGCTTTCAGGGCACCGTCTTCAACGTCCCATCCGGATATCCCGTCTGACAGATATGATCTCCAGCCATTGGGTGTTTCACCATCAAAAAGTAGAATCCATCCCTCTTCAACTTCCTGCTCAGAAAGTGTATTAGGTTGAGGAGGTTGAGTACAGCCTGCCAACAGGAGAAGAAGGAAAAATGTTGACATAATGTATTGATACAGTGTTTTCATGAATGAATATGTTTTGTGGTTTGTGGGTATCTAAAATACATAAAAAAATTGCATTAAGCTTCACATACCTATCCGAATAACAAGGATCAACCGCCAGGGCAGGGAGGGGATATATGTTCACGAAGCAAGACAGATCGAGACTCGTACTTCAAATGTAAAACAATATTATTCTTAAAAGGATTTTGCAGCGCAAGGTTTAGGAGTATAAAATCAGTGGAACATTGACATTGGAGCAGGAGGAAAGAAGATCTGGCAAACTGTGCTGCAGGCGACCAGGAATTCGGATTCCTTAACCTAAAGTAAATGGAAGGGAGATTGGTAAAGGATGATTCTATGTTAAAGATTATGTGACTTTGAAAGAAACAATGAAAGTGCCTGTTCCTTTGCCGTTAGCTTTAAAGGCTGTGTAAAAACTCAAATTTTATATCATTCCCGCGGAAGCGGGAATCCATAACCTATTGATAACCAAGCAGTATGGATCCCGCATCAAGTGCGGGATGTTTAATACTTTCATGTTTTCACACAGCCTCTTTACTTTACGGTTTAAAGAGACAAGTGGTTGTTTAAACCGTTTCCATCCATTTTTCAAGTGTAATTTCAGGCTTCCAAAGCAATTCATTGGTCTCTGACGGATCTCCCATCTCACCCATCTTGTTGAAATATCTCATTAAACTGGCAACATACTTCAATTTGCTGTTAAAGCTAATAGCTGCCATGAAATACATCATAGTTAAAGGGATTCTTGAGACAGAAATATTTTTGCACTTTTTTGTACAATAAATCTTAAATGCTTCTTCCATAGTATAGGCTTCCGGACCCATAATCCACAGTTTTTTGTTTTCAGATTCTTTACCCTGGTAAGCCCTCGAAACTATTTTAGCATAATCATATGCAGCAACCCAGTGTATTTTTGCAGGTTGTTTGCCGATAATCATAGCCTGGTCGCCCTTAATATATTTTGGGATGGAATCCATAAAATGTGTAGGGGCAAAAATGGTATAGGGAATGCCTGAAGCAAGAACTTCTTTTTCGATTTTATATTTAATCCCGATCATCTTCGACCAGGTATTTTCTTTACAAACCCCGGCTCCTGTTATGATGGTAATTCTTTTTAAATTGTTTTGTTTGGCTGCCTGAATGACGTTGAGTGTGCCGGGATACTCTACTTCTTTTAATTCACGAAAGGATGAGGAACTTAAATTGATATGCACTCCATCACAGGTTTCCATTGCAGAATGAATCGATTCAGGATCCATCACATCTCCCTTAAAGATTGCATATCCGTTTCCAAGTTTATTTGTTGCCCTTTCAGGATCCCTGGTTAAAACAGATACAGTAAATCCATCTTTAAGTAACCTTTCTGCCACCGGTTTCCCAAGCATTCCTGTGGCTCCAATTATCAAGATCTTTTGATCCATAACAATACTAAATGTACGGCTTATTTCTTGATTTGACTGGCTCTGGAAGACCTCAGTTGCACGGAATCGGTAAGGATATTTACCAATGATGAGAATGAAGTGATAAATGGTGATTTATTGGGTACTAAAATCTATCCTTTTTTTATTTTTCCTATGAAATAATCGGCGTGCGTCATGGCTTTTTTAAGACAATCTGTAGTATCCATGTCAAAGGTATGAAGGATTAAAAATTCCAGGTGAATCGCCTGGTTGGCATAATGGAAACTGGTTGCAAGCTGCAATGGATCAGCTTTTTTGATCAGGTTTCTTTTTAACATTAATTTAAAGATCATGGTCAAAAATTCAATTTGTCGTTCCGTTTCCTTAAGAATCAGTTTCCCCGCTCTTTCATCCTTATACTGTTCCTGTGATATTACTTTCCATAACCTTCCTGAATAACTGGTGATACTATCTTCATACTGTTTTCTTATATGAGATTTCCAGAATTCTTCAACAGAGTCACTTTTTTCAATCTCTGTTTTAATATCTTCTTTGGAAGGGATTTGTGCCATCATCTCATCCGTAAATGCTGTATATATTTGCCGCAGGATATGATCTTTGCTTTCGTAGTAATTATAAATTGAACTTTTTTTAATTTCAGCGATATCTGCAATTTGCTGAAGAGAGGTGCCATTGTATCCGTATTTGCCAAAAAGGGCTACAGCGATATTTAAAATTTTTTCTTTCGTGGGGATGATCCTGAATGTTGCCATAGCTAGGTAGTTATTTGAATATAAGAGAACCAGGTGTTGATCTGATGGATATATAATCTTTACTATACAAAACTAACGAACGGTCGTTAGGTATCCAAATATAATAACAATGCCAACCGTAATTAATAAGCAGGATATGATCACTTTGTGATTCTTTGTGTATTCCCCGCCTGACCAAATGACTTTGGTCAGGCGGGCAGGTTTGTGGTTCTTTGTGTAATAACTCTTTACAAAATTTGGATACATGTATGAAAATAATGTTTTTCAAATTGATACGATTATTGTATATTTATCGGAGTTTCAACAACTTTTAGAGTACCAGGAATACTTATTATCGGCGCTTTAAGTCTTAATATCCTAGGATGATACGGAATTATATCAAGGTTGCTCTCCGTCATCTCCTCAGAGATCGGTTTATTGCATCCATAAATGTAATCGGATTGGCAATTGGGATGAGTATTGCTGTAATTATTTTAATATTTATCGAGCTGGAACTCAGTTATGATAAGTTTCATAATAATCCTGAACAGGTATTCAGGATTGTACAGCACGCCGAAACAGGTAATGGCCAGAATCTGACGATACCCTCAACCCTAGGGTGGGTTTCTCCTGAGTTAAACTCAATTTTCTTTCCAGATGTAGCATTCTGCCGGTTATACAACAATGAAATGAGGAACCGGTTCAGCTTTTCCGATATCGATCACGTAAGATTCTTCTATGTTGATTCTACCTTCTTTGATATTTTTAGCTTCCAGTTTCTTTATGGAGATCCTGCGACTGCACTTACCGAGCCTAATTCAGTTGTACTGACACAACAAATGGCTGAAACCTATTTTGGAAGTACCGATGCACTGAACAAACCGTTTGAAATACATGACAAAAACTTTAATGTTACAGGTATTCTTAAGGAATTGCCTGTTTATTCGCATCTTCAGTTTGATTTACTTCTTCCCATTGGAGCCTGGCCCAACAGGAAGAATATTCATGAATTTGCCATGGATTTTCCAACCTATATGAGGTTTAAGAATACCAGTCAGATCGGGGAGCTTAGAAGCAGTGTTGTTGATAGTATTTCGGTAATTGTAAATCATCATTATGGTTCTGCCGGAATTCATGTAGAAACAGAACTGCAAGCACTCAGGGATATTCATCTGGGATCAAAGGGATTCGATTCTGTCATTCACCGGGCAGGAGACCGAAATACTGTTATCATCCTCTCCTTTCTTGCTTTATTCATCTTGCTTATCACAATATCCAATTTTGTTAACCTGTTTACCTCTAAATCTGAGAACAGGTTAAGGGAAATTGGCATGAGAATGGTTGTGGGGGCAGATAAAATGCGGATATGGCAGCAACTTATTGGTGAGTCTTTTTTCACTTCAGGTGTAGCATGTTTTTTTGCCCTGGCATTTGTAGAATTATTTGCAAGTCCCTTTTCCCATATTATGGGAATAAACCTGAAAATTACTTTCATTGAGTTGGTGTACCTGTTTTTATTATTTGGTTTAATTGCATTTTTTACGAGTGTGATAACAGGGATTGTTCATTATTTATACTTATCCAGGCTGACACCGGTTCAGGTGCTATCTGTAATCCGGATCCGGCGGGGCATAAGCTGGTTGAAAACCGTATTTGTAATTATTCAGTTCAGCATGATGATTTTTTTACTGGCTGTGTTCGCTATTTTGTTTTTCCAGGTTCAGTTTATGAGATCTCGTGATCCGGGATTTAACCGTGATGGCCTGGTTGTTTATTATGAGCCATTCAAGCGAATGGTTAGGGATTTTGAACCAGTAAGATTAAACCTTATTCAGAATCAAAACATCCTTCAGGCAGCTGCCTCCGAAGGAATACCCGGTATACCCACAAGCGTGCAGAATATATGGGTTGAAGGAGATACCGTCAGCAACAGTATGATCATTAATGAACACCGTGTTAAAAATCATTATACCAGCACATATGGAATTGAGGTCAAAGGAGAAGCGGGAATCGACCTGTTTAAGGATACAGTAGGCTTCCTTTTGAATGAAAGGGCAGTGGAATTACTAGGACTGGCCGAACCTGTCGGAAGTATTGTGAATGTTGATGTAAATAAATATCCGGTACTTGGGGTAGTTAAGGATTTTCATTATAAGTCCCTGCATGATCCGATTGAACCTTTGGTAATCAGTAATTATTTCAGACCTTACCGATACATTACCCTGAAAATCAATATTGATTCACTCATACCGGTTACAGAATATGCTGATTCAATTTTGGCAATCCATTTCCCTGAAGACAGATTCACCCATTTTTTACTGTCAGAAAGATATGAAACCATGTATGAGCAAGAACAAAAGAGCATGCACCTTGTTTCAGGAGGGGCAATACTTGCCATACTGATATCAATGTTCGGACTGTTTGGATTGTCAAGAGAAACCATGATAAAAAGAACAAAAGAAGTTGGGATCAGAAAGGCCATAGGTGGGAGCAGATGGGATATTTTCGCAATGTTAACATTGCATCTTCTCAAATGGGTATTCTTGGCAGCTGTGATTTCCTTACCCGTTGCAGCATATATAACATATAACTGGATCAATGAATTTACATACCGGATAGGGCAGACGTGGATCTTTTTGATCATTTCCGGGTTGTGTGCTTTACTGATAGCTATCTTAACCATCAGTTATCATACCCTAACAATAGGAAGAATGAATCCCGTGGATAGTCTGAGATATGAATGAATATAATTTCAAGAGCTATAACACAAAGTTTCTCAAAGAATCACAAAGAACCACAAAGCATTTTAGAGACGTTTTTGGATGATTTTCCCGGTTTTCTTTTCTTTCAGGATCAGTTTCTTTCCATCAGGTAATTTTTCTTCCTTAACCAGGTAATGGTCCTTGTCGAATTCCTTAAAGCTTGTTATCGGTTCAACCTCTTTTTTCCTGAGAAACGTCCCTTCTCTTAAATGGAAACTGCAACTCGGCAGTAAGAGGAATTTCGATTATGGGCAGCCCGTTCTGGAAGGCTTCGGCAACAAGGTCTGCTTTAATCCGACCAGGATGATAGTGACGCTTGCATGGGGATTGGAAAATC
>Ga0209536_100004120_pt1 | contig 23070 bp, 24 predicted proteins | sample DeeMarSeWOR28_12_FD_187461 | JGI IMG/M metagenome (GOLD analysis project Ga0209536, IMG submission 187461) | Marine sediment microbial communities from White Oak River estuary, North Carolina - WOR-2-8_12 (SPAdes) (version 2) | ecosystem: Environmental > Aquatic > Marine > Intertidal zone >... | reverse complement strand
TCTTCTTTAAAGAGGCTTCTCGTTTTCGCGCCTCGGTTGCAGTATTGAATGTTTCTTTATAAATAATTTCAAATGGTCTTTTATATTTTGTCGCTTTCACTAATCCTTCGTTATGGTATTGTTTGTATGAGGCAACGGGATCATTGCTCATGCCCATAGGGTCTGTAGCGGAAACTTTCATTGCCATTTTTTGCTGGGGCATCAGTATAATCACCTCGGGTGATCCTTTCTTAACTATTACTACACCTTCCATTCCATTCTCATTAAACTCATAGCGGTATCCGGCATCGGCGGAATAAACTGTAAAGACACGTTCCTGGCCCATACTCGTGACGTGCATTTTACCGGTGAACTGTGCACGGATCGGCAGTACAAGCAGGCTGGCTGCAAGAAGAATAATTATTTTTTTCATGATAGTTAGGTTTAAATGTTATCTGTTTTCAGGAATTATTTCAATATTTATGACACCTTCATGCACCTGGATACGTTTTTCATCACCCGCTTTCCAGCTATATACATTGGAAAATGATTCACCACCATATAAACGTCTGGTCCTGTAGCTGAGAGGGCCCTGCTCATCGTCGGACAGCTCTTTGCCATCCCGCATGCCTATCCTGATTATTTTCGCAGGACTATCGGTGTTATTATTAAGGATAAATTTATAGTTCCTGCTTTCAGGGACGTCAAATGAAATGATATCGCCCCTCCTGTATTCTCCCTTGAGAGGCAGTGAAGCCTTGACTTCATTCCATGAATCAGGTGCAAGTGGCTCGGGTATTATCGGACGCATTTCCCTGTCCACCTCGGTAAAATCTTCCGGAACAGAAAAAACTTCATTACTCATATTTCCCTTTTTAATATCCCTGAGTTCCATATAAGTATTATTGGCCATCTCATTAACCAGTTTCACCAGGAATCCCAGGTCTTCAGAGTACCATGCGGTGTATATTAACTGGTCAGAAGCGTAAAGCTGTGTTTTATTGCAATCAAATCCTGAAATTTTTTCCTCTCCGACCTTTTTCTCATCATACCTTGATTTGCTGTAGAGAAATGCCTGGTAAGGATCATTCATAAGGCTCGTTGAGGATTGAATGTCAGTATAATGCACAAACTTCTTTTCAGGCATAAGGATGGCTGTTTTGCCATTTTCCTGATCTACTATTACAGAGCCTTTCATTCCACTTTCCTCGAAGTCGTACCTGTATTTATTCCCTGCAGACCGAAGCTGATATCTGGTTTCATTACCCCTCTGTACGTTTAACATCTCAGCACTGAAGGATAACTGGCTGTAAATTGAGGCCGGTAATAATACAAACAGGAATGTTAATATTACCGATATTCTGGTCTTCATGATAATATAAAATTTAAATCCCGTATTTGTTCTTTTAAGAAGGGGAGAAACTTTAACAAGTGTCATTTAATGTCTCTCCCCTGTGTCTGGTTGAGGACGAACCTAATTAGTGGTGATTGATTCAATTGGTTTTCACAAACTCAACCCTGCGGTTTTCTGCCTTGCCTTCTGGTGAGGCATTGTTATTTATTGGCTTTGATTCACCGAATCCTTTTGATGTTAGCCGGTCAGAGGAGATCCCCATGGATATGAGTTGTTTCATAACCGTTTCTGCCCGGTCCTCCGACAGTTTCTGGTTCATGTCGGCGTCACCGTCACTATCTGTATGGCCTTCAATGCTCACATTTATATCAGCATGTTCGGACAGCATCCCGTATATTTCGTTAATTACACCCATAGATTCAGGTCGCAGTGTTGCTTTGCCCACATCAAAGCGGATACCGTTGGAAACGATCTTACCATCCTGCAGGAAACGGTCATAATACTTGACACCGCCTTCTGCCAATCTGAAGTTCTTAATAAAAAACTGGTTTTGATCTGATCCATGATATGCATTCAGACCTATACCGGTAGGCTCAAATTGAAGATGAGGAATATTTATAAGCCTTGTCTCGTTAATATAAGCTTTCATTTTTCCGCTTGTATAGGCAATTGAAATATGGGCCCAGTTGTCAACTATTGATTCTTCGTTGGGGAGCCTGCTGCTTGCAGGCCTCAGTGTCATACTATAATAGTCAATATTCAGGTTGACATAATCCCTGGGAGGACTTTGGTTCTTTCTGTCAAAGAATTCAACCGTAAAGCTGTTATGATTATTTACATATAGATCAAACTCAATAGTAAAGACCTCAGGCAGATAGTCCTTATCTGGGTTCTTCAAATAGGGGACAATATGGGGATCCCCTCCCCTGAACATTATGATATTCTCCCCGCCGAACTGGGCAACCTCAATTACACCCTCGTAGAGGTCCCACCTGGATGGGAACTCACCGTTTTCTTCCCCGGTGAGGTTATCCTCGAAGATTATCTTATCGCCTGGCACAAAATCGTACTTGCTCCAGTTAAGTGTCAGTGCATCGGCTGAAGTTGCACCAGCGGTAGCACCGGCTTCATTCCCAGTACCTGCAGCCTGTCCCTGTGCTACCCCGGGATCACCGGCCTGGCCCTGGACAGCGGTGCTGTCTTCTCCCATGATCGCTCCTTTAACGCCTTCTTCAAGAACATCAAAGCCTTTCTTTACTCCTTTGTCTGCCTTTTCGTTAGCACGCCTGTTAGCCTCCCTGTTGATTTTATTCCTTAGGTTGATTTTAACCTGGCAGTCTGCATCAACCGTTGAAAGAAAAAAAACAGCAATAATAATTGTGAAAAATGTCTTGATTTTCATGATACTGATTTTTTCTTTCAAGATATAATCTCCAAAGGAGATTTCACAGGCAGGATTAGTATCCACCGGGAATAATTTAGTATTGATATAAGAAAAAATAGTATTGAAAATGATTACAGGTACAAAGAATCGTTGATTGCCTGTATTACCTGTTTCCTGAGGTTTTGAGACACTGGTATTTTCGCTTTATCTTTCAGAATAAGGTATCCTCCGTCACGTTTAACAAAGCGATCAACCCACTGAATGTTTACAAGGTGAGACTGGTGGACCCGTATCATTCCTGATCCTGAGAGCATATTATCAAATTCCTTTATCGTCCGTGATACCATTATTTTATTACCATCCGACAGAAAAAACCTGGTGTAGTTACTATCTGCTTCGGCTCTTATGATATTATGTATTTCCACTATATGTAGGTTCTCTGCTGTATGCAATACTATCCTTTTCAGCACTTTTTTATTTGCCAGGTTTTCCTCAAGGATCTTCAGCTTCAACTGTTCCTCCTCGGTGTTTATCAGCATGGATGCCTTATCCATGGCTTCGGATATATCTTCGGTGCTGAAAGGTTTAAGGATAAAATCCAGCGCACTGACCTTGATTGCACCCAGTGCATATTCCTGATGTGCGGTGATAAAAATTACCTTGAAATCTATCTCGGGTAGTTTACCCAGCAGATCGAAACCGGTACCATCCGGCATTTCGACATCAAGGAACAGGAGATCAGGATGGTTTTCCTGGATGGCTTTCACTCCCTCTTCAACTGTTCCTGCCCGTGCCACAATATCAATTTCGGGATATTTATCATTGAGGACTGCCGTTAAGGAATTCCGGACTGATGATTCATCATCTACTATTATAACTTTCATGGCCTGACAGTTTATCATGCAAAAACCTTCCTGAAAGGCATCATTATAATGACTCTGGTGCCAGCTGGCATCGATTCTTCATAAAGGTCCTTAATCTCATAGCTAATATTCCGGCTTTTAAGTTTTTTCCTGAAGAAATCCAGTCTTTCCTGTATCAGCGTAGTGGAGAGCGACTTCTTCATTACTTTGCCACCTTCTTCCTCTTTTAGCCGGGACCTTCCAACTCCATTATCTTTCACCTCCAGTTTAAGCAGTTTATCTTCAATCTTATAATTTACCTCAATTTTACCGCCATTTTTCCCTGGCAACAGGCCATGCTCTACAGAGTTTTCAAGACACGGCTGTGCCAGCATTGGTGGAACTGAAATGTTTTCTGTATCAATGAGTCTGTCTACATTGAAATTATATTCAAAACCTGTTTCAAACCTTAACTGCTGTACGTCAAGGTATAGTTTAAGTGTTTCTATCTCTTTTTCAAGTGGAATAAACTCCTCCCTTGAATTCTCGAGGATATTACGCATCAGGCTGGCGATTTTCACAAGGAAAGTGTTGGCTTTCTCAGGCTGACCTGCAAGAATCAGATCCTGTACCGCACACAGCGAATTGAAGATGAAGTGAGGATTCATCTGGGCCCGCAGCAGTCTCTGCTCCAGGTCTATCCTCGCGTATCGTGCCCTGAGCCGTGTATTCCGGATATAGAATAAAGATATAACTACCAATAATATCAGTAGTATTATTAATCCTTTTACGTAAAGGTTTTGTTGCTTTATTCGGTTCTCGCGGATTAGCAACTCCTGCCTGTGTTCAAATTCTGCGATTTCCTGTTTCCTGTCATACTCGTTCTGTATTTCCAGCCTGGTAACTTTCTTAAGAAATTCATTATTGTTTATGCTATCATTTAATGTGTGGTATTCCTTAAGGTAATCGTATGCGAGGTCTTTCCTCCCTGTTTCGCTGTAGATATCACTGAGCAGGCCGGCGGCGGCTGCCACCACTATGGGTTCATTCTGCTCCACAGCCATCAGGTATGCTTTCCTGGCATTGGACAGGGCCTCACTATAATTCCTTCGACTCCGCAGATAGCGAGCCAGTGTTATAAGATAGGATGGCAGTTCAGGGTCGTTTATGCTTTCTGCTATTTGTATTGATCTGGTTATATAGTGGTTGGCTGAGTCAGGGTTACCCTTCATATAAAACGCAGCCGCTATATTGTGGCATACATTTGCTATACCGGATCGGTAGTTCATTTTTTCATTCAGGTCAAGGCCTTTTCTCAGGTAATACAATGAACTGTCATGCATTTCACGGGCCGAATAAATCTGGGATATGTTGTTGAGGGTTTTGCTCTGTTCCCAGAGGTCACCTGTTTGTTCTGATATTGGAAGCTTTTTGAGATTGAACTCCAGCGCCCTGTCATATTCCTGCTGGTAAAAGTACATCAGGGCGATTGAACCATAGGCTATGGCAAGGCCACCGGTATCTCTCTTTAGTTCCCACAGTTCAAGGGCATCAAAATATGAATCAATAGCCTCATTGAATAATAACATATCCTTGTATATGTTACCAAGCGTATTAAGGGCGTCAGCCAGGGGTATCGTATCATTTATTGAACGGGCTGTTTCAATTGCCCTGTTGGTCATTTCGAGTGCACTGTTAAAATCGCTCTTCTGTCGAGCAAGGTAAGTGAGGGCACTGAGGGCATTGACCATACCGTGTTTATCACCTGCTTCCTCAAAGTTGTTGAGGCTCAGCCGGCTGTACTCTTCTGATTGATCAAGCATTCCCTTAAGGCTGAAAACATAGGCCAGGCAGTAGAGGGCCCGTGCCTTTCCCACAATATCGCCGGTCTCATCATAAATGCCAAGGGCCTGGTTATTATAATAGACTGCACTGTCGCCGGGATTGTATTTAGCAAAATAAGCCATTCCGAGAGCGAGGGAGGCGTCTGCAACACCTTTTTCATACAGTATGGAACGGGAGGCCGACAATGCCCTGCGAGCATCCCTGATGGCAAGATCAGGATTCCTCCTTGCCACTATATATGCCTGTCGTGTCTGGCTGTTTATTGATGCAGTATCAACAACATGATCCTGAAGCAAAGAAATGGCAGGCAACTTGCATGAAAGCAAAAGAATCAGTGCTGCAAGTACAGAAAGTTTCCCCATCTATTAATTCCTTAAAAACATTAATTGCCTACTAAAAATAGCAATTTTCAGAATAAATTCGGGGACATTACCGGAATAAATGTTTGAGCAATTTTCTATTTTATTCTGGGATGTATATTATTATCTTAACGGGGAGGACTGAATACTTCCTCAGAATTTAACAGCAGATCAACATACTGCGCTCTCTGGTAAACGAATGGATTACTACTGAGACTTTTCCGGGATAACTTACCTCTGAATTCATCGATATTCCTGTAGTTTTTACTGTTCATCCATTCTGTCATCTCTGTTATCATCTTACCGATCTGTGTCAGACCGTTCTTATATAAAGTACTTACTACCTGTACACATGTTGATCCTGCAAGTATCATCTTTATTACATCTGTGCCCGTGAATATTCCATGCGAACTGCAAATATCGGCCTTGATATTTTCAAAAAGTATCCCTGAATACCTTAGAGCTTTCCTGTAATCCCCTTCGTTACTAAGGCTAAATGTTTTGACATGTTGCTCACTTTCAATATCGATATCAGGCTGGAAGAAGGAATTGAACAGAACAAATGAATCTGCACCGGCTGCATAAAGCTTTTTTATTAAATTCAATATATTGGAATAATCAGAACTAAGTTTCACGCTCAACGGTATTGAAACATTTTTCCTGATCTCTTTAACAATATTGATCTGTTCGTTTTCTATCGCTTCGGCATTTTTATCAAAGTCGAGTGGTGTCTTGTAGAAGTTCAATTCGATGCCATCAACTCCGGTTTCCTCTATCAGCTTCGCATATTCGGTCCATGTTTCATTTTCTATTGCATTAAGGCTAGCAATCAGTGGTATTGTCAGGCTTTCCTTTGCTGCCCTTATTTTGACAAGGTGTTCATCGGGTCCTGCATGTTCAATATTTGGATGTGTAGTAATCATCTCTGCATGAAGATCGTTGTACTGGCTCAGGCTTTCGTCCATCTGGAATCTCTCAAGCTGTATCTGTTCCTCAAATAAGGATTTAAAAACAATTGCCGAGGCACCCTGCTCTTCGACCTTCTTAAGCTTATCGAGGTCGGTAACCATGTTGGAAGCTCCAATAATTATCGGGTTTTTCAGGTCGATTCCCATGTAGTTTACTTTCAAATTATTCATAGCTGTGTTTTTAATATTTTGATATCTTAATGATATACGTAATTCTAGTCAGGTAAATGTTTACATTACATCGATATGTATAAAACAATTTTACAACCAAAATGTTAAGAAAAATTTTTTTTTATTCTGGCTATAGAGCATCATATACTTCTGTTACTTAATTTACAATTCCTTTGATTATTTAAATAACTACTTTAAATTTGTAAGACATATAGAAGAGAAGCCCGTAAAGTAGTTGTAAATATTTGCAAATCTGCCATTTATGAAAAAGCGGCCAGTGTGTTTGGAATGTGAAGCATTCAAAAAGTCTTTCTTTTCAAACCTCGAAAAGGGTGATCTCGAAAAGCTCAATTTCGAAAAGTCAACATCTCTGTACAAAACTGGTCAAATCGTTTTCCAAGAGGATAGCAGGGCAGTAGGTGCCTATTGTCTGCATTCAGGGAGAGTCAAACTATATAAGGTGGATAACGAGGGCAGGGAACAGATTATAAGATTTGTGACACCCGGGGAGCTGTTTGGTTACAGTTCAATCATAGGTTCACACCATTACATGTTAACGGCAGAGGCAATAGAAGATTCAGTGATCTGCTTTATTGATAGTAATTTCTTTTCAACACTCACGGCAAAATACCCCAATATTGATAAGACACTTATCAAAGCGCTTAGATCATTGCTTAATGATGCCGAGGACAGGATTATATCTCTGGCACGGAAACATGTAAGGGAACGTCTGGCTGAAACACTGCTGATCCTCTGTGAGAAATTTCACACCGAAGGCTGCAAGGATAACAATATTCTGAAACTGTCACGTGAAGACCTTGCTAATATTGTAGGTTCAGCAACTGAAAACATCATACGTATTCTTTCTGAATTTCGTGAAGAAGGGCTTATTTCTGTTGAAGGGCGGACAATTATCCTGAAAGACATTAAAGGATTAAAAAAGATTGCGAACATTGATTGAATAAGAATAAACTTTATTTTCCCTAGAATCCGGGAATGACTGTCATAACAATCATAATTACAATCTTGTAGTATTTACTACCTGATAATTATCATATTACAGCCTAACCAATTGTTTCCCGGCAGATGAAATCTATTAATACCCTGCCTGACAATAATCTACTGATCGTAAAACCTCTATCATAATTTTTATAGTTGAAAAATTGGAACTTGGTATTTCAGAATCCAAGCTCTACTGGTAATGCTATTCAGGTCATAACACAAGGATAATCCGATATGTTCCTTCAAAAATGCAAAAAACTATAAAAGTTAACATAGAACAATGGAACAGGTTGCTCATCAAGCTTGCTGATACCGGGGAACATTTATATGCCCCGATAAGGCACAACGGAGTTATTGATTATAAACTCATAGATAAAGAAATCGTAGGGGAAATTGTTTATAATGAAGCAAAACCTGCCTCACCTCTTAAAATTTTCTTTCTGCCTATCAGGGTGAATGTTACCAGGGTAGAGCAAGCAGTTGGTCGAATCATACTAATAGGCGCGCCGGCCTGCGATATTGAAGGTTTGAAGTTGCTCGATGCCATATATATCGACGAGAAGTACACTGACGAAACCTACCTATCACGTAGGCAAAATGCAATAATTATTGGTGCCCCATGCCATAAAACTGATGAGAATTGCCACTGTACCACTTGTAGTGTGAATCCATGGCCCGGTGATGGTTGTGATATCTCAATGAGTTTCACGGGTGAGGATATTATACTTACTCCCATGTCTGAAAAGGGCACTGGTTTCATGAATGAGATTAATAGTCTTGTTAATGTCGGGCAGCTGGAGGCAGGTGACATTGATAAAATAACCAGGTTGCAGGAAGCATCAGCTGCCAGGTTAGCTGATAAGAATAATGGACTTCCTGGAAGTGAAGAAACAGGGAAACTAGTAAATGCTGCTGAACGCAGTTTCTGGAAAGAACATTCCTCAAAATGTGTATCCTGCGGTGCCTGTGCAGCAATCTGTCCCACATGCACATGCTTCCTGCTCATAGACAGACCCGGGTTTGAAAAGATCAAGCAACAGGATACCTGCCAGTACCCCGCATTTGAGAGGGTTGCAGGAGGTGAGGATCCACTTAGGGAGCTGAGTATAAGGTTCCATAACCGGTATATGTGCAAATTTGTTTGGAAACCTGAAAGATTTGGTGTACTGGCATGCACAGGTTGTGGAAGGTGCATCGATGCCTGTATTGCAGGTATTAGTAAGAATGAAGTCATTACGGAAATGACATGAAAAAACATACAAAACAGGACAAAGGGAAAAGCCTTTATAATGTATTAAAGGCCAAAGTCGATGAAATAATCGATGAGTCACCACTTATAAAGACATTCGTTATGACCCCTGAAGAGCAATTTAAATTTAATACAGGGGAATTTATTGAATTAACCCTGAATGGTCTGGGGGAAGCTCCTTTCACTCCATCCTCATCGCCTTTTGTCACCGAAAAGCTCGAGGTGACAATAATGAAAACCGGGTATATTACCAATAAATTTCATGATTTGAAACCCGGAGCAATTTTGGGTATCAGGGGGCCTTTCGGAAGGGGTTATCCCGTTGACAGGTTCATCGGTAAAGAGATACTTATTGTGGGTGGCGGATGCGGTCTGGCTCCAATCCGGTCCCTCCTATTTACACTAATCGAGATGAAAGACCAGATTGAGAAGGTAGTTCTTCTTTATGGTTCAAAGACGCCAACAGATTGCATTTACAAACCAATGTTCGCAAAACTGAACAGCATTGACAAGTTTGAAACACATCGTTCAGCTGATAAACCGGATGGTACCGAATGGGATGAATCAATAGGACTGGTAACTGTACTTCTCGACCAGCCGGGAGTTGATATGGATAATTCAATAGCTGTGGTATGCGGCCCACCGGTGATGATGAAGTTTGCTACCCTGAGGTTGCTGGAACTCGGATTCAGCGACGATGACATATTCCTTTCTATGGAGAAAAACATGTCATGCGGACTGGGGAAGTGCGGTCATTGCATGATGGGTGAATTTTTTGTCTGCAAGGATGGCCCTGTATTTACTTATGCTGAGATAAAACATAGCCCGGAAATATGGAAATAGACTAACAACCTGTAACAGGATATGAGTAAGAAGATAGTCATAGATATTATGAAATGTCGTACGTGCAGCAGTTGCGTGGTAGATTGCTCGTACCAGCATCACCCAGGCAATAACGGTATGATGCCACTGCTCGAAAAAGCGGTATTCAGTTTTACATGCCGGAGATGCGAGGATGCTCCATGCATTGAGGTATGCCCGGTTGATGCACTGGAAAAAGATAAAAACGGAGTAATTACTAGAGCTACCAACCTGTGTGTAGCATGTAAATCCTGTATTATGGCCTGTCCATTCGGTACAATGATGAACAGTTTTTTCGAGGTCCGTAAATCGGTGTGTGACTATTGCGGTATGGACGGGCATAACGCAAAACTACTCTGCATTGAAACATGTCCGGAGAAAGCATTAAGCCTTGAAGAGGTTGAAGAGGATCCTGAACAAAATCTTCACAAACTGAATGATAAAGTTCTTGTAAGGGAAATAATCTGGGAAAAGTTAAAACATGAATAATGTAAGATGATGATAAAAGACCTTTTTTATTTTCTAATATTCCCGGGGATGATCTTCTCGGTGGTTATGGGGGGAATCCTTTCTTGGTCAGACCGTAAGATCACAGCAAGGGTCCAGTTCAGGAAAGGGGCTCCATTTCTTCAGCCATTCTTCGATATTGGTAAGCTGTTTTACAAGGAGACAATATTGCCGGAACATGGTGCACGGTTAACCTTCCTGGCGGCTCCTGTATTTGCCCTTTTCAGCGCCACTCTGGCAAATGTATTTATATTGCTTCCCTCAATATTCCCGGGCAGCGGGTTCAAAGGTGACCTGATTGTAGTATTTTACCTGCTTACTATACCATCACTGAGCTATATAATAGGTTCCCTTGCTTCAGGCAATCCGCTTGCATCTGTTGGTGCATCAAGGGAGATAAAGCTTATAATGAGCTATGAACTGACTTTTATCCTGGCTCTTGCCTGTATAGTTATCAAGAGTGGAATGAGTTTGTCGATCTCAGATATAATTGCAGCACAACAGGAAGGGGGAGCATTTATAGGGTCAGTATCAGGTGTTGTACTTTTTATTGTGATACTGTTTGTCATCCAGGCAAAGCTGGCACTGGTTCCCTTCGATATGTCTGAAGCTGAGACTGAAATAGCTCACGGGGTGTTTATTGAATACTCGGGCAGTGCCTATGCCATAATAAAAATGGCAAGGTATATAATGCTCTTTGCCCTGCCCTCACTGATGGTGACACTTCTGATGGGAGGATTCCGGCTCAATGGCTTTGGCATTCTGTGGTCGGTACTGAAGCTCGGGCTTATATTGTTTCTTATTACCCTGCTGCGGAATACAAATCCAAGGCTGAGGTTAGATCAGGCTATGCGCTTCTTCTTTATATGGATGAACCTTATTGTTGTGATTGCCATAGGTTTTTCAATTATTAAACTGTAAAAAATAAAAAGTTGAGTTTAGGAAGTTATTGTTTCAGGAAATCGTTGTGGGTATTCCATTTTGCTGGAGCCTCATGCAATAACTGCGATATAGAAATTCTTGACTGTCTCACTTCTCGGTACGACATCGAGAGATTCGGAATGCAGCTTGTAGGTACTGTACGGCATGCAGATGTATTGCTTGTTTCAGGCTCAATAAACAGGAAATGCCGCGACAGACTTTTAAAGGTTTACAACCAGGCACCAAAACCAGTTCTGGTGGTTGCTTTCGGAGCCTGCGGTTGTACAGGAGGTATTTTTGCCGAAGGAAACGTCTTTGCAGGACCAGTAGATACCATAATCCCTGTGGATGCATATATCCCGGGGTGCCCGCCAAAACCGGAGGCTATACTGGCCGGAATAGTAAAACTGTTAAATAAATAACGTGCTATGACCGCTTTTAATTATGATATATTTCCCGACATCCTAAAACTGAACTTCGATAGCGATATATTGGGGTTAATGGTCCTGCAGCGAAAGAGGCTGGTGGTGCAAATACGAAAGGAAGCCCTCCTGGAGATTGCCAATTATTTTCTGGATGAACTTAAATACAGGTTCATAATAGCTTCAGGAATGAACGCTGATTATGGCTACGACATTATCTACCATTTCAGTGATGACAATACAGGTTATATGATAAACCTGATGGTCAGTATTGACGAAAAGAAACCCGAAATAGAATCTATGGCGAATATGATCAGTGCCGCTGATTGGATAGAAAGGGAAATGCACGAACTTCTGGGTGTTAAGTTTATTAACCATCCTAACATGACAAGTTTTATTTCGGGAGAAAACTGGGAGAGTGAAGAGCATCCCTATGCCCGCCCGCCACGCGATAATAAAAAATCTCCAAGGTCATGAGTACAAAAACGGTCATACCAATAGGTCCATATCACCCTCTCCAGGAGGAACCTGAACTTTTCAAGTTATATTGCGAAGGTGAGATCGTCAGGGATATTGAATGGGAAACTGGCTACAACCATCGGGGAATTGAAAAGTTAAATGAAACAAAAACTTTCGACCAGATTTTCTTTGTGGTTGAAAGGATATGTGGTATTTGCTCCACCTCACATCCATTTGCATATGCGAATGCCATGGAGGAGGTCGGCAGGGTGGAGGTACCAGACAGGGCAAAGTATATAAGAACTATAATCGCGGAACTTGAACGGATACATAGTCACCTGTTGTGGGTTGGGCTGGCTGGCCATTTCCTGGGTTATAATACGGTATTTATGTGGGCATGGAAATATCGTGAGATGGTACTGGATATTTTTGAGAAGGTAACAGGGAACCGAAATAACTATGCAATGTTCAGAATCGGGGGAGTAAGAAGGGACATTCCTAATGTACATATTGATGATATAAAGAAAATGCTTGATGCCATAAGGCCCAAACTTGATCTTCTGCTTGGAGCTGTCCTGGATGATCCTGTTATTCATGCCCGTACAAAGAAAGTAGGGATACTCACAAAGGAAGATATAATCGATTATGGTGCTGTTGGACCCACAGCCAGGGCTTCAGGGATCAAAATTGATGTGAGGCATGATGATCCTTATGCAGCATACCCGCTGGTTAACTGGAAGGTAATTACCTCCACTGGGTGCGATGTTTTCGCAAAGGCGGAGGTCAGACTTCTTGAAATGTATGAATCGGTATCAATCATAGATCAGTGCCTGGATAAGATGAGCCTGACAAAAGAAGGTTCTTTTTATAATCCAGTGAGAGAAATTCCAGCAGGATTTGGTTTTGGGCGTGCAGAGGCTCCTCGTGGTGAGGTTTTCCACTTTGTGAAAACAGATGGTTCAAACTCACCTGCAAGACATAAGGTACGCGCACCCAGCTATGTAAATATCGCAACTTTCAAGAAATCGTGTATAGGACAAACAATATCTGATGCTACAATAATACTTGCAGCGGTAGACCCATGTTATTGCTGTACTGAAAGAATGGCATTTGCTTATGACTATTATAGCGGTAAGCAGATAATGAATGGACTGGATCTGATAAGGATCTCGCAACAGAAAACCAAAGAGCTGAAAATGAAGACGTAAATTATAGGCTATGGATGAATTGTTATATATAATATGGATACCACTTGCAGCAGGATTGTTACTTATGGCTGTCCCGGAGTCTCTGAGAAAACTTACAGGGATCCTTGCTTCACTTGTAAGTGCGCTGGCATTTACCTTTTCCATAGTACTGTATACAGGTAGGGGATTGAACGGGCACCTTACACTGGCCCTCGTTCAAGGCCTGGCCACATCCTTCCCGGCATTTGACAAGGTTCTGCATCATTTAGGCACCCTGAACTTTGATGAGATATCCAGGCTGCTGTTATTGCTGATTACCTTTTTCAGCTTCATGGTTACAGTATATTCATTGAGATATACAAGTTCCAATCATAAAATAAAGAGGTATTATTCATATATACTTCTTACTATGGTTTTCTCAGCTCTGGCCGTTATTTGTGATCACCTGCTCTTCTTCATATTCTGCTGGGGAATACTCTGCATAACCCTGTACAGGATTATTAAAGGTTCAGATGAAGAAGGTGCAGCAGCAGCTAAAAAAACAATGATAATTGTAGGAGCTTCGGATACTATAATGCTGTTGGGTATAGCCATCGTTTACAAGATGAGTGGTTCGTTCCAGATCAGTGGCACGAGCATTGATACAACACCTGTTCTGGGTGCAGTTGCTTTCTTCTGTTTGTTAATAGGCACCTTCACCAAGGCGGGTGCAGTACCCTTCCATACCTGGGTGCCTGACTTTGCAAAGAAAGCGCCGGCTTCGTCTACAGCCCTGCTGCCTGCCTCGATCGACAAACTGCTCGGGATATATTTCATGTTCAGGATCTGCACCGGGCTTTTCAGCCTCACAGAATGGATCACTTTAGTACTGATGATCGTGGGGGTACTTACAATTATGGTTGGCGTAATGATGGCTCTGGCGCAGCATAATATGAAACAATTGCTTGGTTATCATGCCATTTCGCAGGTTGGATACATGGTGCTCGGACTGGGGCTGGGCACTCCCCTGGGCATTGCAGGAGGATTATTTCATATGGTAAATCATGCCTTGTATAAATCCGGACTCTTCCTTGTTGCCGGTAATATTGAGCATAGGTTCGGAACAGACAAAATAGAGAACCTCGGAGTACCCCCTAAATATATGCCTATAACTTTCCTTGCCGCCCTGGTCTTTGCACTTTCGATCTCGGGAGTGCCACCATTGAACGGCTTTGCCTCAAAGTGGGTTATATACCAGGGTATAATTGATTTTGGCTCAGGAGAGGGAATAGCAAATAACCTCTGGGTGATATGGCTTGGGCTTGCTGTACTTGGTTCTGCCCTGACACTGGCAAGTTTCATAAAACTGCTGACAGGAACGTTTTTTGGAAGAGTAAGGAAGCCGATAAAGGGCAACTATGAGGCTAAAGTAACAATGATCGCCCCTGTTTCTATCCTGGCTATTGTATGTATCCTGACCGGTATATTGGCTACTTCCTTTATATTACCAAAGATTATTATACCTCTTACTTCGGGTTTTGAATACCGTGGAGATTGGCAAGCGGGATTGGTCGCTATAATGATACTGGTTTCAATAGTTGCGGGTGTACTGATTTACCTTGCAGGAAATATTAAAAAATTCCGTACAAGCGACAGTTTCATAGGTGGCGAGCCTGAACCTGAAGTGGTCGGGATCAGTATACTTGATTTCTATAAAACCATAACCCAGGCGCCCTTCTTTGCCCCACTTTACCGTGCTGCTGCCAGGAAATGGTTTGATATATATGATGTAGGTAAAAGTATTGTACTGTATTTCAACAAGATCCTCAGCATAGCACATACCGGGATTCTTCCCTTCTACATCTCATGGTTAATTTCGGGTCTTGTTCTGCTACTTATAATAATGCTCATTTAAGTATTTAATGATATGGAGACAACACTGATAGTAATACTGATACTGATGATTGTGGGTGCGATCCATGCGCTTCATGCCAGGGACTTACTGTCGGCCATTGTGTCATATGCGGTTGTGGGGTACAGTCTCGTTGTCGGATTCCTGGTTCTTAAAGCACCTGACCTTGCCATCGTGCAAATTGTGGTCGAAACAATAGCACTTATCATCATGATTTCAGTTCTGATAATAAGCACCAGGGAGGATCTTGCCAAGAGAGAGACTGTAATTATCAAGGGGCAATGGTATATAAATGTCAGAAACCTTGCATACATATTCTTTGCACTGGTTGCTGGCTTTTTTCTGGTATATTTCTTTAACAAGGTAAGTTACGGACTTGAACCACTTGGTGTACACGAGACCCGTATGGCCACTGAATATATTAAGAGCGGTGTTGAAGGGACCGGTAGCGTTAACCTTGTAACCGGGGTTCTTTTAGATTACAGGGGATATGATACTCTTGGGGAGGCTACAATTCTCTTTACGGCAGTGATGGGTATTCTTGCGATATTGAGATTAAAAACACACAAAATATAGTGGTTATGAAAGGCATGACAATAATAGTGAAAAATGTTACGGCACTCCTGTCAGGACTTGTATTCCTCTATGGATGCTATATAGTGCTGCATGGTCATCTAACACCGGGAGGGGGCTTTGCAGGTGGTATAATCATAGCCGGCTCATTTATACTCCTGGTTATTGCTAATGGTATCCATTACTTCAGGTTGAACAAGGAGAAAGAGGAGTCGTCACTCTTCGAAGGTGCCGGTATTTTCTGCTTCCTTTTACTGGCTGCCGGCGGACTGCTCCTGGCCGTTCCGGTATTTTTTAAGAACCTGTTGCCGGTAGGCACTCCGGGAGAACTATTCAGTGCGGGCATAATACCGATCTACAATATTTTCATAGGTGTTGAAGTGGCGGCAGCATTGCTATCGATATTTCTTGCATTTGTAATATTTAAAACAGAGGATTGAGATGATTACTTACCTGCTTTGCTTTATACTATTCCTCGTAGGACTCTACGGGGTGTTGACACGGAAGAATTTGATAAAAATAATTATTGGGCTGTCAGTAATGGAGTACAGCCTGTATCTCTTCCTGACATTGATAGGATATATCGAAGGTGGAGCAGCACCAATAATCGATCCTTCAAAACCCGCAAGTTTGGTAGTCGATCCCCTGCCACAGGCTTTCGTGCTTACAGCAATCGTAATTGGACTGGCAACAACAGCACTGTTGCTGGCAATAGCCATCAGGCTTTACAAGAAGTATAAAACATTCGATATTGATAAGATAAACACCTTAAAGGGTTAAACGATGGATTCATTGATACCTCTCTTTATAATTATACCACTGGGAATTGCTTTCCTTATTCCCCTGACCTGGCGGCTTATACCAGGTATTTGCCGGTTCCTGCCTTCAACAGGAATGCTGGCTTTGGTGGTTATAGCCTTCTTCCTCTTATTTTATGTCGGGGAGGGAGTAGTAACATATAAGGTAGGAGGTTGGGAACCTATGGACAATATACCTATCGGAATCCATCTGGTGGCTGACGGACTGAGCATGATGATGCTTATAATAGTCAATATCATAGGAATGATGGCGGGGCTTTTCTCAATACCTTACATCAATAAATATACCGGCGAAAATTATTATTACTCCTTATTCTCATTGATGGTGGCCGGCATGAACGGGGTAGTTATGACGGGAGACCTGTTCAACCTCTTTGTATTCCTGGAGGTGTCAGTAATTGCTTCATATGCGCTGGTTGCTTTTGGTACCTCAAAGTATGAATTGGAAGCCTCATTTAAATATCAGGTTCTTGGTGGAATAGCATCACTTTTTATACTGTTTTCACTTGCAATGACTTACTGGTATACTGGAACACTTAATATTGCTGATGTGGCACAAGTTATCAGGTCAGGCTCAGAAGGATCGACAGCCCTTTTCATTCAATTATTCATGGTGGCAGGTTTCGGGCTGAAGGCTGCTATGATACCCTTCCATGCATGGTTACCTGATGCTCACTCTTCAGCCCCCTCACCCATCTCGGCCATGCTTTCAGGTGTACTGATAAAAGCAATTGGTGTATATGCCATACTCCGGCTCTTCTTCACCATGTTCAACATAACCATTGAAATAAGCTATGTTATTACCACGATAGGTGTTCTGTCAATGGTGGTCGGAGTATTGCTTGCTATAGGCCAGTGGGATATGAAGAGGCTGCTTGCTTATCACAGCATAAGTCAGATGGGTTATGTTATGACCGCTGCCGGGATTGCAATGATCATTATTGCAAAAGGAGGTGAAACGCGGGTGGCTGCACTTGCGCTTGCAGGTGGCCTGTTTCATATGTTCAACCATGCTGCCTTCAAGAGTTTGCTTTTCCTTAATGCCGGTGCAGTGGAATATTCAACCGGCACCAGGAACCTTAAAGAACTTGGGGGAATGGCTGACCTGATGCCGATAACTTCCATTACATCGATGGGAGCATCAATGTCAATCAGTGGAATACCCCCATTCAACGGTTTCTTCAGTAAATTAATAATTATAATTGCCGCAGTCCAGGGAAGGTTTTATCTCATTGCCCTGCTGGCAGTTATTGTAAGCATTATTACACTGGCTTCTTTTATGAAAGTACAAAGGTACGTGTTCCTGGATAAGACAAGAACACAGAAGCTGGAGGATGCGAGGGAAGTGCCTTTCCTGATGTGTTTGCCAATGATTATCATGGCAATTCTTTGCCTGGCAATGAGCCTTATGTTAATACCCGGAATAAGGGATACTTTCCTTTTGAATGCTGTAAACACACTATTATCTGTAATATCCTGACCTATGAGAGCAATAAATGTGCTGATATATTACCTGATCTGTTTTGCTACCTGGCTGTTGCTGACATATAATATTGGATGGCAGAACCTTATTGCAGGCGCTATTATTTCATTGCTAACTACAATAGTATTTTCGAGGTATTTTAATTTTGATGTTACTAAAATGATTAATCCTGTCCGCTGGTTCTGGATGATGGTTTATATCATCTACTTCATATGGCAATGTGTTAAAGCCAACTTTGACGTTGCCTATAGGGTTCTGCATCCTGCCTTGCCAATAAAACCAGGAATTGTCAGAATAAACCTGACTCTACAGGGGTCACTGGCCAGAACTATCCTGGCCAATTCAATCACAATGACCCCGGGAACGATAGCAGTTGATATAATCAACGATACTTTGTATGTGCACTGGATCTATGTCCGTTCTCTGGACCATGACAGGTATGCATACAGGATATCAGGGAAATTTGAACGTATATTAAAAAAGATATTTGAATAATGGAATGGATTGATTTTAGTCTCTGGTTCCTTATTGCCCTGACAGCCTTATGCTTGTTAAGGGTAATTATGGGGCCTACCGTTGGCGACAGGGTTGTAGCTATCGATATAATGGGAATAATTGTTGTCGGTATATGCGTAGTACTGGCCATAAGGACGGGCAAATCTTTTCTGATCGACATTGGGATTGCATGGATCATACTTAGTTTCATTGGTACTATAACCATGGCAAAATACCTGGAAAGGAGGAAGTTAAATGAATGAATTTATAAGCAATATTATGATAGGTATTGGCCTGTTGTTCAGCTTTTTCGGATGCCTGGGGCTTATAAGGTTACCTGACATCTACAACAGGCTGCAATCGGCAACGAAATGTGTAACACTGGGTGCATGCTGTATTCTACTGAGCCTAGTTATCAGGTATGGATTCAACGATATTGGCATCAAGGCCCTGATAGCAATACCAATTCTCTTCTTTACATCAACATCCGGAGCACATGCACTGCTTAAAGGTTCACATATTTCAGGCTTTAAGATGTGGGGAAAGAGTGTGACTGACCACTATAGTGATGATACTCTGGGGAAAGAAGAAGAAACCACCGAAAAATCATAATGGAGATGAAATATCCAAAATTACGCGAGTTAAGGGAAGCTGTAATATCTCTGGTTACACCAGCATACACCACCTCCTTCCCTGTGAAGGAACATACTCCTGAGGAGAAATTCAGGGGGAAACCGGTGGTTAATGAAGATATGTGTGTTGGTTGTATGACCTGCGCTAATGTCTGTCCTCCATGCGCTATTACAGTTTCAGATGATGGAGAGTCAGGGATACGAACCATAACCAGGGATTATGGCAGGTGCATTTTCTGTGGCCAGTGTGAGGCTTTTTGTCTAACCGGTGAAGGAATTAAGCTCTCGAACAAGATTTTTGACATGGCTGTGTTTGACCGCAGTAATATAGTTGAGACGCAGACACGTGAGCTCCTTATCTGTTCTCATTGCGGTGATGTGATAACAACAAAGGAACATGTTCAATACCTTTTTAATAAGCTGGGACCTAAAGGATATTCATCTACACTGGCTCTGAATGTTAACAACCAGTCCTTAATACCAGATCCCGAATCTGCAGAAGTGGGTATACAGGATGAACTGAAGAGAAAGGATATGTTTAACGTGATATGCCCTAATTGCCAGAGGAGTATACAGGTTAAAATGCTTCAATAAGTGAAGGAAATACTTACGGAAATACTCTGCCACAACAGTTCAGAAATACTGTTTGCAGGCGTTGGTAATGTGCTGAGAAGTGATGATGGCGCAGGAGTGTATATAGTATCTTCTATTAAAGCCAGGGGTAACTTTTCAACCATTCTCGTGGAGGCCAGCATTGAAAATTATATCAGCAAAATCAACTCTTTGAACCCCGGTATTCTTATTATTGTCGATTGTGTTGATTTCAATCGCGAACCTGGCTATGCAGGATTAGTCCCAATAGATCAGATTCATGAATTTAATATTTCGAGCCATAATATTTCCCTTCGAAGGGTGGCTGACCATCTTAAAATGGAAATTTATGTAATAGGTGTCCAGCCGGCTGATATGAAGGTTGGAGAACATTTAACGCCACCTGTAAAGAAAGCTTCGGATGAGATCATTAATATGTTAAACGAATTAATAGGATCTCAAAAAGCGGAATGAACAAGATAAAATGCTATGAATACCTTCATGATTGAAATAACAGGGCTAGTACAGGGTGTCGGGTTCAGGCCCTTCGTTTATAAACTTGCTTCCTCGATGGGGCTTGAAGGGACAGTTGAGAACCTGAATACCGGAGTAAGGGTGATGGTTAACAGCAATAATGAATCTGTAGAGAAATTCATTGAAAAAATATGGTCTGAAGCCCCTTTGCTATCACAGGTCGAATCTGTTGTAGTAAATGAAATTCGCCCATTACATTTTAAGGATTTTTCAATTATTACTAGTCGCAGTCTATCCGAAGAGATCACACGTGTTAGTCCCGATATAGCTGTTTGTGACGACTGCCTGGCCGATATGGAACAACAGGAACACAGGCTGGGTTACCCACTAATTAACTGCACAAATTGTGGTCCACGGTTTTCTATAATAAAAGGAGTGCCTTATGACAGGCCAATGACGACCATGGCCAGATTTAAAATGTGCAAAAGATGCAGTATAGAATATAATGATCAAAAAGACAGGCGTTTCCATGCTCAGCCAGTAGCATGTAACAATTGCGGACCGGTTTATAGCATGTTGGTTAATGATTCAGAAATAAAAGGAATCAGTGATATAATTCAACGAGCGGCTGAGATTATCAATAAAGGAGGAATAGTGGCACTGAAAGGGACAGGAGGTTACCACCTGGTATGCGACGCTATGAACGAAGATGCAGTGGCGTCATTAAGGAAGGCCAAGGAAAGGGAAGGGAAACCATTTGCAGTTATGTGTCGTGATATTGATTGCGTAAATGAGATTGCCTTTCCGGGGAGGGAAGAGATTGAGAAACTACAATCGTGGCAGAGACCGGTCCTCATAATCGAAGGAAAAAATATTGTTGCTCCGTCAGTTTCAAACGGACTTGGAACGGTAGGGGTGATATTACCATATATGCCATTTCATTATCTTCTTTTCAGTAAACTGAATACGGGAGTAATAGTGTTTACCAGTGCCAACCTCGCCGAGGAACCTGTAATAACTGATGATGAAGAAGCACAGATAAAACTGGGGGCAATTGCTGATGCTGTAGTTAAGTATAATCGTGAAATATATAACAGGACAGATGATTCCGTTGGCAGGTTCATTGCCGGCGAGGTAAGGATAATGAGACGCTCAAGAGGTTATGCTCCCACACCGGTGAAAATTGAATTTGATGCCGAAGGGGTATTTGGAGCAGGAGCTGAGCTGACAAGCTGCTTTGGATTGGGTAAAAGCAAAAATCTTATCCTTAGCCAGCATATAGGGGATCTTAAAAATGCAGCCACTTCAGAATTCTACAAGAATGCATACGGAAGGTTTGCTGAAATGTTCAGGTTCAAACCTGAGATCGTGGCAAGGGATATCCATCCCGATTACCTGTCTTCCATATTTGCAGAGAAACTAGCCATGGAGTCGAAAATACCTGTTACAATGGTTCAGCACCACCATGCACATATAGCTTCATGTATGGCTGAAAATGGTATAAACAAAAAGGTAATAGGAGTGGCAATGGATGGGGTTGGAATGGGAAACGACAGTAATATTTGGGGCGGAGAATTCCTGATAGCAGATTTGTGTGACTTTACAAGGATTATGCATTTTGATTATGTGCCTGTGGCTGGTGGAGATTATGCTTCATACGAACCCTGGAGATCAGGTTTATCATGGCTCATTAAATATGTCGGGGAAGATGCACTGAATTATAATATACCCTTGATAAATAAAACCGGCCATGAAAAATTATACCTGTACTCTGAGCTCGTGGGAAAAGGTATAAATACTTACTATTATTCAAGTGCCGGCAGATTATTTGATGCTGTTGCAGCAATTACCGGCCTGATCCATACCTCAAAATTTCATTCCGAAGCCCCTATGAGGCTGGAGTCGGCTATAAGCCCCGATATATATTCCTGTTATGGATATGATATTAATGAAGAAGTACTATCTTTTGGTACGACAATCCGGGAGATTGTTTATGACTTGAAAACCGGCATTAACCCGGAAGAGATATCAGCTAAATTTCATAACACAGTGGCAAGGGCTATTATGAACGGAATTATGTATGTTTCAGATATATCTGGCATTTCAGATATAGTTCTTTCCGGAGGAACTTTCCAGAACAGGTATCTGACCGAAAAGATTATCAGTGAATTGTCGTCAAAGAAATTTTATGTATATTATCACCATAATGTACCGGTAAACGATGGCGGCCTTGCACTGGGGCAGGTGGCGGTTGCTGCAGCCCGCAGGGACACCGGGATGATTTAGGAAGAACCATGCACGAGCTTACGGTAGCGGAGAATATCATTAATATTGTTGCCACAGAGGCAGGGAAGGCTGGAAGTACAAAGGTTAGTGAAGTATGCCTGGAGGTAGGCTTACTGGCAGGGATCGAATATGCAGCACTCGATTTTGCACTTGACGTACTTGCTCCCGGCACTATAATGGAATCTGCTACCATAACCATAGAAAAGCCTTCGGGAACAGGTAAATGTGATACCTGTGGTTGTGAATTCCCCTTTGATATCTTCATGGGATCATGCCCTGACTGCGGGTCAACAGACCTAGCAATAGTAAGTGGCAAT
>Ga0209536_100004119_pt1 | contig 23071 bp, 23 predicted proteins | sample DeeMarSeWOR28_12_FD_187461 | JGI IMG/M metagenome (GOLD analysis project Ga0209536, IMG submission 187461) | Marine sediment microbial communities from White Oak River estuary, North Carolina - WOR-2-8_12 (SPAdes) (version 2) | ecosystem: Environmental > Aquatic > Marine > Intertidal zone >... | reverse complement strand
AGTGATTGCCATGATAGACCGGTCTGAATATAAGAGAAGGCAGGCACCGCCCGGTGTGAAAATTACACCGCGGGCATTTGGCAGGGACAGGCGATTTCCAATAACGAATAAATACAGGAATTACTAGTGTAAAACCATTGCACGTCTTTCCCCGACTTTGAGACGGGGTTACGAGGCATTGATTTTTGTCATTTCGCATAAACTGAGAAATCCTGATTTTTTACAGTGTCACAAGGTATGCAGTGAAAAATGGAGGGACCGCATCGATGACATACAGATTTATTATGGCAATCGTCATGTTGATCTTTCTGCTCCCTGTCTATGCCTGTTCGCAGGATGGCGATGCTCTGAAAGAGCCGGTATTTAAAAAAATTCATGAGATGGGGGACATCAAGCCGCAGGCATCGGCGAAAATAAAACTGAAACGGAATGCACAGGGACAGTATTCCTGGGACATCAGCGGAAGCGATGCTGAACGGATAATAGAGGAAGACAGGAAACTGAAGAGTTACACAGAAAAAAGTAGTCACAAAGATCAGTACTGAACATAGCCTTCCAGGAGTACATCATCTCCAATGTTCGTTATCCTGAGATCTTTCAGCGCCAGAGCATGACTGAGACGACCCGGTGATTTGCCGCCAATGGAGGGGATGGAGTCTGCTCCGCCGATAATCTTTGGGGCAGAAAAAAACATCACTTTATGGACAATCCTGCTTTGCAGTGCTGATGCACTTATTGATGATCCTCCCTCGATCATAACACTGGTTATCTCGAGTTTTCCCAGTTCCTGCATGAGGTGCTGCAGGGAAACCCTGCTGTTTTTGTCTTTTACTGTCAGGACCCTGCAGCCGAGTTTTTCAATTTTCGCAATCTTATTCTTTGATGCCTGATTTGTTGTTGCCACAATAGTCTTCCCATCATTGCAATGCAGTACTTTTGCCTTTATCGGGATATTCAGAGAGCTGTCAACAATGACCCTGTAGGGGTTTCTGCCGCCGCGTATTCTGCAGTCCAGAGAGGGGTTATCTTTTTCAACCGTACCTCTGCCGACGAGCAGGGCATCAATAGAGTTGCGGAGGGTATGAACTGCTGTCCGCGCTTTGCTGCCTGTTATCCATTGGGACTCACCCCTGGCAGTAGCAATTTTGCCGTCTAACGATTGCGCAATCTTCAGAATTACGAAGGGCCGCCTGGTCGTGATATAGGTAATAAAAGACTCATTCAGAATCCTGGCTTCTCTGCCCAGTATTCCTGATTTGGTTTTGATGCCCGCACGCCTTAGTGTTCTCAGTCCCCGACCTGATACACGCGGATTGGGATCTACCATTGCCACCACCACTTCTTTAATGCCTGACTCAATAATCGCTTTTGTACAGGGGGGAGTACGTTTATCTGTATGGCAGCATGGCTCCAGGTTTACATAGAGAGTACCGCCTTTTGCACGAGAACCTGCCTTCCTGAGCGCAATCACTTCTGCATGGGCTGTCCCGGCCCTTCTGTGGTAACCCGACGATACTATTTTTCCGCCTTTTACAAGAACTGCTCCCACCATGGGATTCGGACGTGTTCTGCCACGGGCTTTTGCAGCCAGCTCGATTGCCATGTGCATATATTCTTTATGCCTGAGTAAGTTCATAAATTTAAGTAGCCTTTAAATTCTAACAAAATTGCGGCTATTTAGAGAAGATTTCTCTGTACATGAACAGGGGCCCTTTCAGTTGACAATTTAAAAAAAATATGTAATAATTATCACATTAGAATGATTCTACTTGACAATTCATGCATCACATGTAGAGTAATTACAGATAATGAAAGGAGGCTGACATGGCTGAAGAGCAGGAAAGAAAACTGAAGAAAGTGTATGTATGCAAAATTTGCAACACCTACCTTACCAAGGATGCAAAAGAGCCGGTACCTTTGTGCTGCGGCAAGGGAATGTTTGAAATGGATGAATTATATGAAGATGAGGCATATGAAATCAAAGATTCAGCGGGAGGTCTATGATGTCATTAAACCGGGCAGTCGAAACAGCCATCAAAATGGAAACAGATGCGATGAAGTTTTATCGTGATGCAGTCAAAAAAACATCGCACCCTCTCGGGAAGAAGCTCTTCCAGGGATTTGTTACTGATGAGGTGAGACACCTGAAAATGCTTCAACAGATTATGGACAACCTGGACATTGAAATAACGAACATCGATCCCAAGGAAACAATAAAGACAATTTTTACTGAATTGAAGGATGAGATGATGAGCAGGATAACTGCAAGTACAGACGAGAAAGAGGCTGTGAAGATTGCCCTCGATTTTGAAAAGAACGGGTATCATTTTTACGAGAAATCCGCCAGCGAGGCCCCGGAAGGCAAGGAGAAAGAGCTCTTTGAAGTTTTGGCCCGTGAGGAAAAGCAGCACTATGAACTGCTGGAGAATACTCACCGTTTTCTTGACAATACAGGAGAGTGGTTCATGTGGGAAGAGCATGGGATGCTTGAGGGAGGCTAAACCAGGGTTTCCGGCTGTACTGGCTGTATTGCTGCAGGAATGAATGTACAAGAAAAAAATAGAAATATATACAGGAGGATTGAATGTCTAAAACTGAGAAGAACCTGAAGGAAGCCTTTGCCGGAGAGTCCCAGGCCAACAGGAAGTATCTTGCATTTGCAAAAAAAGCAGAGAAGGAAGGTTACAGTCAGGTAGCGAAACTTTTCAGGGCTGCAGCAGCAGCTGAAACAGTCCATGCTCACAATCATCTGAGGGAACTGGATGGGATCAGGAGCACAAAGGAAAATCTTGAAGAAGCCATTACCGGCGAGTCTTTTGAATTTAAGGAGATGTATCCCCAGATGATCAGGGAGGCAGAGGACGAGGGGAACAAGAAGGCACTGAGGAGCTTTAATTTTGCCAATGAAGTAGAGTCGACCCATGCAGAGCTCTATATCAAGGCACTGGAGAACCTTGGTAAGAATGAAGAGACCGATTATTATGTGTGTGAGATATGCGGACACACTGCTGAGGGGGATGCCCCTGATAAGTGCCCTGTCTGCGGTGCAGTGAAGAAAATGTTTACTAAAATTGATTGAGAGTGATTCATGAAGGTACTTGCATTCCTTGGAAGTCCGAGAATTGAGGGCAATTCAGAGTTCCTGCTGAATGAAGCAATAAAGGCGGTCAAAGAAGAGGGCCATGAAGTGGTCCTCTTCAGGCCCAGTCATATGAAGATTGAACCCTGCATTAACTGCGGTGGTTGTGAGACGACAGGGACCTGTGTCATTGATGATGACATGGAAGAGGTGTACCGTGCGATACGGGAGAGTGACAGGTTTATCATTTCATCACCGATTTTCTTTTTTAGTTTGACGGCCCAGATTAAGGCCCTTATCGACAGGTGCCAGGCTTTCTGGTGTGAAAAGTATCTGTTGAAAAAACCCGTCCCTGAAGGCCCTCATGGAAGAAAGGGGCTGCTCATGATGGTAGGCGGAATGAAGAAAGAGATTGGATTTCAGTGCGGCGATGCAACAGCAACTGCCTTTTTCAGGACCATCAACGTTCCTGCCCATGAGACAATCCACTATGCTTCTGTTGATGCACAGGGGGCCGTGTCAGATCATCCGACAGCGTTGAAGGATGCATATGAGGCAGGGAAAAAGCTGGTTTCCTGATCAATAATTGAATGTGTCTTCCTTATCTATGTCATTCCCGCCTGTCGGGAATCGAACCAGCTGTCATCCTCGAGAAAAGGCCCTCTATACCGGGTGCCACGGCCAATCCACACATTAATAGTTTTTTCCTGTATGCTATGCAATTGGCTTACATTTAAAAAACATCAAAGGAGAAGATTATGTTAGAACCGAATAAAGTCACGCTGTATTCAGGCGGTCACAAAGGGACAGAAGAGTATTTTGGAAAAGCAGCTGAGAAGTGGGGCATGCAGGAGGTAACATTTAATTTTGCAGGACATGGTATAAGCCGTGAACGGGGGTTGAAAATGCTGTCTGATGAGGAACTGGCCCGCGGCGGCGTAGGACCGGATATTATCAGGAAGCGAATGGAGCGTTCATTTGCTACGACGCCTATGATGCAAAAAATATTTCAAGTACTGTTTCATATCGTTAATAACGGTTATCAGGTCTTTGCCGTTGGCTGGTTATTGTCGAATGGAACAGTGAAGGGCGGCACTGGCTGGGGTGTTGAACTGGCAAAGTTATTCAACAGGCCCGTACATCTCTTTGAGCAGGATAGAAAAGAATGGCTTTCGTGGGTAAATCATGAATGGGTAACGGAAGATCCGGTTATATCTCATAAAACAGTAGCGGTAACGGGTACCCGTTATTTGACCGATGAAGGCAGACAGGCCATTGATGAACTCTTTGATCGCTCATTCAAGACTTCTGACAAATAAAGATTAAGGCGATGGGGTCCTGACGAAGGAAAAAACAAATTCACCGGGCCCTGTGCTGCTTTTAAAAAGTACACACTCGTTATTGCCTTAATGATCCTTCAAGGGGGACCACGTAATAGCCGGGAGAGACAAAATACTTGGTGATCAGCATGGTCTCAAGAGAGGATAGTTTATCAGCCTCCGGCATAACCTCAAGTTTCAGCCGGGCAATTCCGTTGGTAATCTCACCGATCAGCCGGGCATACCCTTTTTCGCCCTCAAGGCTTACTGAGTCAAGCTCTATACGATTGCCGGTAATTGAGAAGGATCCCTGTATCCTGTGAAATGTTTCTATGAGGGGAATAACTACTTCAGATTTATGAATATTGAGATCAGGGATTTGAAAGGTAACCTTGACCGAGTCAGTCTTTAAATCAAGGTCAGCCTCTGCAGATAAATGGCCGCTGCCCTGAATGCCCAGTTTCTTCAGATACGTTACAGAACCAATGTCAGCCTCAACTATCCGGAGCATGCTTCCCTCAGGATATGCCAGTACTCCAAGAATGTTTCCACTGCCAAGCTTACCGGTCAGAGACAGGGCAAGCTGTCCCATCAGAATATTAGACAGGGACGGTCTTGCTGACACATCATTGATAGTGAGCAGCGGCATGTCAGCAATATACAGCTCCAGACTATCAATAGCAAGGTTAAAGAAAGGTCCTTTCCTGAAACCATTGAAGGCAACTGAAAGATCGGCTCCCTGAGTCTGATTTATTTCTTTTTCTATGCGTTCCCTGACAACATCACCGGGGACGGCGAATATCCAGAAAAGCATGAAGAAGAGAGGAAGTGAAAGAAGCAGAAGGAGCGTTGTTTTGATTTTTCGCATAGGCTCTGATCAACTCTTGCTGATCAGGGAAACTGTCAACGTCAGAGTGAATTTGCTCGGGTCTTCAAAACCGGTCAGTAACTGGGCACTTTTAATTTTCAGCGGAGCGGGGTTCTGCTCAATCCTGTAGAGCAGATTGACGATTTGATTGAGATCAATATCGGTGATTTCCAGCCGGGCATCTTCTTCAAAAAAATCCGTTAATTTTCTTTTCTCCAATGGTTTTAACTCGCTTGCCTTCATGAGCAGCGTTTCAAGAATTTTTTCAAGAGCTGACACCGGTCCCGCCGTCTTTGTCAAACCAAGTCTTTTCTCTTTTGACGAAACATGGTTTTTCAGGTTCACCATTGTGCTGCTGAGGGACTGCATTTCAGTTAAGCTGGCAGATATTGATTCAACCTCTCTGTCCATCTGTCTGCCGTACATCACTGTAGTGAATATGACGATGATACAAAGAAAGATTCCAAGGATCATCACCTGTAATACCCTGTCGGCAAGAAACGCTTTTCTGATCAGGACTTTCATAATGATTTCTCCTGCATGGTCATGGAAAAGGCAACTTCCCTGTCTGAGACAGCTTTTGAGTCCAGCACCTTGACGCCTCCAAAGATGGCAGCCAGTGCTGCCTTGAGCTCATCTACCTTCTGAAAGTCACCTGCAGTTCCTTTTATGAGGAGACGTTGTGCATCAGCACTGAATTCTGTAAGAGTAATGGTATCTCCCGTGAGTTCAGCAATATTTTTCAGAGGTTCAAGAACAGGAATGCCCCCAAGGACAGCTTTTTTATTTTGTAATTCTTTTAGTTTTCCCTGAAACTGTCTCAGGGGATCAACAATTTTATTATCTTCAGGGAAAATGCTTTTATAGTATGTCCGCATTCTGTTCGATAGATCCCGGTAATCACTGTTTACAGCATAAAGCCTGTAAGCTGAGCCGGCAGCGATGATAATGAAAAGCAGCAGGACGAGGGACATTGTCATCCTGAGCCCTTTCTTTATCCGGTCAATGTCACCGGTGTAAGACAATTCATGCTGCCTGAGGTTGATAGAAGGCTTGAGGAGTTCCTGTTTTGCAGTTTCCCCCCGAATAGTCTTATCGCCAATTGGTGTTCCGAGGATATTTTCACCATTTCCTCCGTATAACCAGAGATCAATTGATGTAATGACCTTCGGATCCAGCCCGGCTGATGAAAAAATGTCCAGAATTTCCCTGAGCTTTGATTTTTTAATGCAAACAGCCTTTACCCTGCTGCTGCCGTCATGTGTCTCAATGACAACGTGATCAATACTATAATCGTTCACATTGCCGAGGAGGAGACCGTCAAGTTCATAGACAAGAATGTCATTGATTTTTGCTGCATCGGAAAAGGGAAAGGTTATTTCCCTCAAAGTGAGATAACTCAGGGGCAGGCTCAGGAAGAGTTCATCAATACCAGCTTCGAGAACAGGGGACAGGCTCTCTACCGTTACATCATGATCAATAGCCGAGGATGAAGTATCTGACAGTTCAAAGTCACTCCCTGTTTTCTCATACACGTAGAAGTTGATGCTGTTGTCGAGAAGATCAATAAATCCGGTCTTCATCTACTGTTCCTTCCAATAGAGGATTTTCATGGAGTTATCCATAACGCTCTCAATAATCCGTTTGATCTCATTAACCATGGCAGTGGCTGTTACCCTGAAGATTTCGGCCTTAACGGTGACCTTTTTGCCCTGCAGCCTCTGGCCGATGCTTTCAAGGCCTGATACCCTGACAATGTGGGACTCATCCTCAAAGGGAGTGCTGCTGCGATAGTCAATAATGCGCTGCGCAAGTTCTTCTGTCATGTCGTCGCTCATGCTGACAAGCACGGGCAATGGAGCTGTATTAACATTGATCCTGCTGTTACCGTAAATGGTGATGTAGGGAGTGATTTTTTTATAAATTTCATCATCAATTTCTTCAATAAGGCGAAGTTCGTCGATGCTCCAGAAAAAGGAATTTTTGCTGTTGCCCTCACTGCCTCCCTCTCGCGGCTCATTGTCCGGGTCTATCCAGTCAGCTATGACATCACCCAGTGTGGGGTTAATATTAAGATATTCAAGGAGCTTTTTCAAGGACAGCAGCTCCTCGTCATTCGCCATTCCGTTTTGATAGATAATACCGTTCAGATTGAACTTGGAGTTCTCATCCTCAAGTTTTATCAACAGAAAAGCATTAGGACCAAAGTCTCTTTCAACAGGCAGCTCTATGCCATTCTCCGTAGTGTGTGAGACTTTATTGACCTCTTTCAGGAAAAGAGAGCTCAGCGTCTGACCTGACCGTGCCATGAGCGAGGCCTTCTGTGCATTGCTCCAGTTGGAAAATGAAGAGGTGTCTATATAAACTTCGTACACGAAATCAACGGTGAGACCAACGAGCACGGTAATAAGGAGAAGTGTAATAATGAGCGCAGAGCCCCTCTGGCTGCAAAGGGTGTTTGTATCGGTGCAGTTGAATAATCGGGGAAGCAAATTTATAACACATCTCTTTTCCCCCCTCTTTGCCAAAGAGGGGGTAGAGGACAATAATTTATTCTTGCGTGCTCTCATCAGAGTTGTGTGCCTATCCTGGGAATTGAATATTCAGTGAGCTGCACTGCTTTGCCATTATCATCAAATTCTATTGTGATCCTAATACGTTCCGGAATGCCTCCTGTCTCTTCAGCATTCCATGTCCTGACCCACTTTCCGTCAAAGAGTGTTTCTACGGTAAAACTTTCTATGTCTTCAATAAGTTCAAGCGTATAGGCTTCCTCGGAAAGGACGGCAGGCCCCTGTTTTTTGAAAAGAAGAAGATGGCCGTCATTCTCTTCAATGTAATACTGTATATTCTGGACGCTGTTATACTGTGACGAAAAGGCAGTAAAGTGCAGTGCGGATGTACTTTTTCCGAAAACATCCCTGTCCCTGATAATGAAGCGGGTGGGATTTTCATTACTCTTTTCTTCGAGAAGCGGTTCAAATATTGAACTTTCGATTTCACGTCTCATAAAATCAAGAGTAGTTCGTGCTTCATGGTACTTAAGGGATATGCCATTAAATCTGTTTATGGCACGCTGCACAGTGTGAAAGGTTGAATAAACAGAACCGACTACAATGGTCAGCAGTGTCAGGCTTACGAGTACTTCGATAAGGGTAAAACCTGTCCTGCACGCATTGCCTGTGCGATATGAAGCCTGACGGTGAGGGGGTGAAAGATTGGAGACAGATGTCCTCATATCATTCTTTCCCGCGAGTTACAAATTCATTTAACAGGACACTGTTGTCATGTCCTGTAACATGGACTCTCAATTCAAGGATATCAGGGTGCTCTGTTGCCAGGGCAGAGAGTGAATATGCAAGGCCGGTTTCACTGTCAGTGCCCTGTGACTGTCCTGGACTATGACTCATTTCAGCAATTTTGATTTTTGCAAACTGGTACATCTCTGTTCTGATATTGTTTTCATAGGTTATGTCAGCATGACGGTTAACGGTATGGAGGATCATAATCAGTGAGGTCCCGATGATTGCCAGGGCAATCATTATTTCGAGAAGGGTAAACCCTTTTTTATGCCGTCTGCTTCCCAATTGAATTATCATACTTCTACAGCAGGTAACCTCTGTGCACCTTTGATCTGCCGCTAATATGATTAAACTGGATGCTATATGCCTCTTCTCCGGCCATAAGGTGCACAGTTATCGGTTCTGCAGGGCCTGAAGCTCCGAATTCCATGATGACTTCACCGCTGGATACTTTGCCCAGTGAAGGAACAAGAACATCATTGAGAATCACGTCTCTGCTCATTTGGAAGTTCCTTGACTCACCTTCACTCCTGAATCCCCAGGAACCTGAGTCAAGATCAAAGGTTACTGTATAGAGGCGCTTCTTTGCCACAGCCTCATCATTGATATACCGGAGAGTTGCACTTATCCGCTTTGCCTCTGATTTTAATGCCCTTTTACCGGAGTTCCAGAGATTCGGCATGACGAGTGCAGTGGCAAGAGAGATAATGAATATCACGATGACCAGTTCAACAAGAGTAAAAGCCTTTTTATTCATAGTTCCCAGTTTATGATGTCAGCATTGTAACCTTCACCTCCAGGCTTGCCGTCTGCCCCATAGGAGATGATGTCATAATTGCCAATCGAGCCCGGGAATATGTAGAAGTAATCATTTCCCCATGGATCAGGTGAGAGCAGTTTGCTGTCGAGATAGCCACTGGATCGATAGTTCTCCGGTATCTGGCCCGTATCCGGAGCAGTAACAAGAGCAGATAATCCCTGTTCGGTGGAGGGGTAAAATCCATTATCCATTTTATAGAGCTTCAGTGCAGTTTCAAAGTTCTTTATCTGGATCTTTGCTTCTTTCACTTTTGCATCATCAATCCTGGAAATCAGACGGGGAGTTACAAGTGCCGCAAGAATACCTATGATGACAACAACAACCATTATTTCTATCAGGGTGAAGCCGAATGTGCCGTGTTTTATTTTATTACGTCTCATCAGCATATGATTCTTTCCTCACTATCAATACCTTGAAAATGTAGTACCCGTTTATGTCTCATTACTTCATCAGTTGATTGAGCTCAAATATCGGAAGGAGAACTGATATAACAATAAAACCAACGATCAACCCCATGATGAGAATCAGCGAAGGCTCCAGGAGACTGATGGCTCTCTGGAGTTTCCTGTCAAATTCTGACTCATATGATTCAGAGGTCTTTATTAAAACCTGAGAAAGCTGCCCTGTCTGTTCCCCTGTGGCAATAATCTGCAGGAGGGTGGGGGGGAACCCATCAAGGCTTGCAGATAGTCTGGCCCCCTGAGAGACACGGTCTTCGGCTGATACTATTCTCTGCTCAAGGACGCTGTTGCCGGTAGCCGCGGACGTTAACTTCATGGCCTGCAGAATCGGCAGTCCTCCTGACAGAAGGAATCCCATGGTCATGGTAAAGCGCAGCATATACAAACCCATGAGCATTCCCGTCGGGTCTTTAAGCAGGAGTGCGTCAAGAATGTCCCGACGTGTCTTCTGAATCTTTCTGAATGCATAGAGGGCACTTCCTGCAAAGGCGAGGAAGAGCCACCAGAAATTTTTTAATGCTGAGCTGATCCACATCAGGATAACGGTAATAAAGGGTAAGGACGCTGAGGTCTCTTCAAAGATCTTTGTGATTTTCGGAATAACAAAGGTAAAGAGAAAGAGTATGATAGCGACACTGACACAGGCCATAAACAATGGATAGATAAGGGCAGTCTTTACTTTGTTCCTGATGTTTAATTCCTTTTCAAGATAATCGGCAAGTTTCAGTAACACATCTGTTAACTTGCCGCTGTTCTCTCCGGCAGAAATCATGCCGGTGTAAAAATCAGGAAAGACGTGCGGATGAGCCTTCATTGCCCGGGCCAGAGGAGAACCGCCTGCAATACCCTCCTTAAGATCAATCAGTATTGTTCTCCACTCGCCCCGTTGCTCATTAGAAAGTGCGCTGACGGCTTCTATGAGGGGAACCCCTGCTGCAATGAGTGTAGAGAGCCTTCGTGTAACATCGGCAAGGACCATCTGAGATGGTTTTCTGGAAATGACATTTTTTCTGAGAGAGCCTTCCTCGGTGATTTCTTTTGGGAAGATACCCTGATTCTTTATTCTCAGGGCAGCATCTTTGTGGCCATCGGCTTCAACAGTGCCTTTGGTCTCTGATCCTGCTTCGTCATATCCCCTGTATTTGAAAATCGGCATAATGAAAAATTAAAAATAATAAATCTGAAATAAAAATGATTGAACAACCATGATCATTACAATCGAGAGAAATATAACTTTTCTCATAAGTGCTGTCATTCCCGCGCAGGGAGGCATGCTTTCAAGGGTATGACAGAATGCGTGCATTCCTGTTTTCTCTCAGGTTATTTTAAAATCCTGAGTTACTCTCAACAATTCTTCTATCGTTGTAACTCCTGAGACAACTTTGCCTATGGCATCTTCGCGCAGTGGACGGAATCCTTCACGAATTGCTGCTTCCTGAATGACCTGTGCTTCTTTTCTGCTGCTGATCAATGATCTGATTGCCGGAGTAATCTCAAGTAATTCATATATTCCCGTTCTGCCAAGATACCCCTTGCCGAGACATTTTTCACAGCCTTTGCTCTGATATACAAGAGCAGGAGGCGTCTTCATTTTCAGGTAAGTCAGCTCCTGTTCTGTTGGTTCGTAAGACTCCTTGCAGTGTGGACAGAGCGTCCTCACAAGTCTCTGGGCCAGGATGCATATCAGTGATGAAGAAACAAGAAAGGGTTCTATCCCCATGTCAACAAGACGGGTAATTGCACTTGGCGCATCATTCGTATGAAGTGTGCTCAGTACCAGATGGCCGGTCAGAGAGGCGTGTACTGCTATCTCGGCGGTTTCAATGTCACGGATTTCCCCGATCATCATGATATCCGGGTCCTGCCTGAGGATCGATCTCAGGCCCGAAGCAAAAGTAAGGCCGATCTTGGGATTGACATGCATCTGTCCAATTCCGTTCAACTGGTACTCAACGGGGTCTTCAACGGTAATGATATTCCTGTCCTCTGTATTCAGCTTCAGAAGAGAGGCGTATAGTGTTGTGGTTTTTCCGGAACCTGTAGGCCCTGTTACCAGAATGATACCGTTCTGACGTGACAGTGCTGTTTTCATTGACTGCAACACTGCATCTTTCAGTCCAAGCATCTCGAGGTTCATGATTCCTGCCTGCCTGTCCAGCAGTCTCAACACAGCCCTTTCTCCCAGCGCAGTCGGTATGATAGAAACTCTTGTGTCGATATCCCTTCCTCCTATGAGGAGTTTTATCCTTCCGTCCTGGGGGAGTCGCTTTTCAGTAATGTCAAGATTTGCCAGTATCTTGATTCTTGATATGAGCGCATCATGAATTATCTTTGGAGGGCTTAACACCTTGTTCATGATACCGTCTACCCGTAACCGTACATCTATTCCTTTTTCGTAGGGTTCGATATGAATGTCGCTTGCCTTTTCCTTGACGGCTTCCATCAACAGAGCATTCAGCAGACGTATAATCGGCGCTTCTTCTGTCAGTTCAAGGAGGTCCTGCGGGGATTCAAACTCTGTTGCAACCATTGACAGGTCTTCGCCTTTGATATCACCCATTACGTCATTGACCCTGCTGGTCTGACTGTACACCCGATTAATGGCATCAATGATGATCTGCTCCTCAGCTTTCAGCGGATGAGGTATCAGGTTCAGGTCCCGCGCCAGATCCCTGAGTGCAAAGATACCGCGGTTGTCAGCTACTGCGGCTACAAGTGTGCCCTCTTCTTTTCTGAGCGGGAGGAAGACATTGCCTTTTACGAAATTCAGGGGAAGGTCCTTCAAGAGTGAAAATTCTATTTGCTCATCTGTTATCTTGTCGATAGACTCCATATCGGGAATAGGCTCAGTCTGTTTTTATCGGTGGATTCGGGGACGCACTTTCATCTTCCATGGCAGCAGACCTGTTCTCAATCTTTAATATGTAGTTCGGCTCTGCGTACTGTACTTCAGGAATCTGCGTAAACTCTTCCAGGGCCTGTTTTACAGTCTGCTCGGGATTCAATCTCACCTGGTATATCCCTATTGATTTAAAATATTTTATGATCGTCGCACCCTGCAGGGCAACAAGTTCATTTGCCCTTTCCCTGGATACAGTGCTGTTAAATCTTATCATTAGTTCGCCTTCGCTGTATAACTTCTCTTTTAAGGAAAAGGTCTTGTGCTTTTCTCTGGTAATATTATCTAACTTCGAAGATTCCTTGACGATGTGAGGAGAAAGAAAGACAAGCAGGTTTCTCTTGATTTTAGACTTGCTCTTGGACCTGAAGAGCCAGCCAAAGATGGGTATATCACCAAAGAGGGGCATTTTTTCCGTTATTTCCTCTTCTGTTTCCTGCATCAATCCGCCGATGACCACAGTATGGCCGTCTTTCACAATGACCGATGTCTTTGTAGCGCGTTTTGTTGTGGTAGGCCCTACTGTAGTAAGAATTTCTTCACTCGAGTCCTTTACCGCTGATATTTCCTGGTATAAATCGAGTTTTACATAGTCACCCTCTGTAATCTGCGGGGTTAATCGTAAGGTTATACCCACGTCAGTTCGATTAATGGCATTAACCACTGTATTGGTTGTAACAACGTCACGTTCACGTTGTCCAATAAAAGGGACATTTTCACCGACTACAATTTCTGCCTCTTCATTATCAGAGGTAAGTATCTGCGGTGTTGAAAGGATATTAATAGCGTCCTTAAACTCGTTGAGACTGAAGAGCACGGCAAAACCGGGTGCCGTTAATGTCTGTGTTGATGCAGAACCGTCTGAGGATATTGAAGTAAAGGGAATATCAAGGAAGTTGCCCATCCCCCCTGTTGAGAATCCTGTCAGGCCGGACACGATGTCAAGGATCGTGCTTGAGCTTATGTTGCCAAATCCGCCGATCGCAACAGGTTCACCATTATGGCGGGCCATGACTCTCCATTTTGTGCCAAGGTCCTTGAGTTTGTCTATGGATGCCTCAAGTATTATTGCTTCTACATAGACCTGTTTTCTTCTCTTGTCGAGCGTCTTGATGACCTCTACGATGTTTTTATAGTCCTCGATTGGTGAGACAATGATGAGAGAATTGGTCGATTTGTCGGGTGTAATGCTGAGCACAGGCATTCCCTGCTGCCCGTTTTGTTTTGCCTTGCTGCTGCCCCGGTAGGAACTCTTAATGTCTTTGAATATTCCCTGCAGGACCTTTGCGAGATCTTCTGCGTCTGCATTTTCCAGGAAGTAGACATTTATTTTTGACGGTTCTTCTTCATCAGAAGGCTGATCTATCAGTTTTAAAATTGATCCTATCTTCTCTATGTTAAGGGCGGAGTCCACGACGAGCACCAGGTTACGGGGACCGAAAGATGCAATGTGCCCGTCTCGTGAAACAACGGGCTTTAAAAACCGAACAGCATCATCGGCTTCAATGTAGGTTGTTGGAATGAGTTTTGTGATGTAGCCTTCATTCACCTCGACTGTTTCTTCAGGTGAGATCAGACCCGACTGTTTTGCCAGTGATGAAGGAATTATTTTATAAGCCTTTTCACCGGCCGGGATAATGGTGTACCCTTTGAGGGTAAGGACAGATGTGAAAAGGGAGAAAGACTCTTTGATTGTCAATCTCGTTGGGGCAATGATCGTTATCTTGCCCTTGACCCGCTCATCATAAATAAAATTGTATGCCGTTATTTCACTAATGAATTTGACGACTGAGGATAGCTCTACGTCAATAAAATTAAAGGAAATCAGTTCTTCATTGTTTTTTGCACCGGCGCCGGGAGACAGGACAAGTGCGAATACTATAAAAACAAGCAGAAGGAAACTGCAAAAAAACCTGCGTGTCATAAAAGGCCTTTCTTTCTAGATACATAAGAATATAATATACTGTGCATTTTACAATAAGCTGAATTCTTTGGCAATCCAACTGGCATTTTTCTAAATCCATGATTATCTGAGCCGATAATTTAATGACATTTTTTCACTGTTTCGCATAATATCGAGTGTTATAGCATTCATACCCTTCAATGCGGTCATTGCCTGGATTGCAACTTCCGGATTGGAGATTACAAGTCCATTAACACGCAGCAGGACATCATTATTTTTCAAACCAAGATTGTCGTATAATCCCCCCGGCTGCACCTCAAGGATAACAAAACCTTCCTGTTTCCCGTCTTTTATATTTGGCAATAACCGCGCGTCTGTTAAGATGTGTTCCGGCTGTTCCAGCGACTGCAGCACACTTTTCCTGTTGACTTCATACTGACGATCGCTCAGTTTTTTTACAAAAGAAGGTTCTGGGCTTTTTGCCTGACCTGACGTACGGGGCCTGGACGGCATGGCTGATTGTTCATAGTCGATTTCAAGTGTATAGGTGACAGCATTCTGCTCTATTTCAACAGAAGATGAGCGGACAGCCGCCAGCTTGCCGAAATGAAAGACCATTTCACCATAGGCAAAGACATCCTGTTCGGAGGGAGACTTGGACCTGTCCTCCAGAATGGCATAGCTGAGTTTTTCAGGACCTACAACTGTGCCAAGCAGGACAAGGTCTGAAAGTGACCCGGGGGCTGTCTCAGGGACGCCGGCAGCGACGATAGGCTGCAGCTGCAAGGGCGGTCCAAAAGGATTTTTTTCAAGTATGGGTGCGTAGTCGTTCAGCTTTTTTTTTGTCACACCCGAATTAGCGGTATGTATAGGAGCGGGAGGGGTGCTCTTCTTTGTCAAGGTATGGGAGATAAGGGTTCTCACAACAAGCAGAGAGGAGACAACGATAGCGGCTATAAGAAAATAGTTAATAAAAATGCGGAATTTGGTAAATGATTCGATCATTTTAATTAGATTACTTTTTTGTTTTCATCGTGTCAATAAACCTGCCTGTCTGACAGATATTGTTTGATTATGTATAACTACTGACATTCTTTATATATCAGCTTAAGAATAAAAGGAAATTAACCGATATTTACATATAGTTTAAGTACATAGAACAGGGGTTACTTCGGTGTCAAGAATATTAATCGGAATGCTTATGCTGGCCAGTATCATGAGCTGGTCATTCTTTGCCTATGCTCTTCAGGAAGATCATCAGGATTTAAAAGGCCCTGCCTTCAGCAATCCTGATGAAGTAATGGAGATGCCCGAAAGCTGGATAAAACAAAAGATAAAGCACGACCCCTCATCTGGCAATGCGGATATTGTTATTACAGTAAACCAGAATTACTTCGAAATTGTAGAGCCCATCATTGGTACATATGAAAAGAAGCATGGTCTGCATATTGTATTACATAAAGGCACCTGCGGCATTTCTGCAGGCATGCTTTCAAACAAGACAGCTGACATTGGCGGCTTCTGCTGCCCACCGGGAAGAACAGACAGACTGCCCGGGCTGAAATTTCATACCCTTGGAATTGTTGCCCTGGCTATTATCGTACACCCGGACAATCCCGTAGAAGATATTACCCTGAAACAGGCACGTCAGATCTTTATGGGAGAGATTTATCGCTGGTCTGAGCTGGGAAGATCACAGGGAAGAGAATTGCCCAACCTCCCGATTCAGCCGGTAGGCCGGCTCCACTGCAAGCTCCGGTCAGGTCATTGGCGGGGATTGCTTGACAATGAAGACCTCTTCAGTCCCGGTATTGTCGAGGTTGGAGCCATTCCGGACATGATTTCGCAGGTCGCCGAAAATGAGAATGCCATAGGTTTTGAAACGATAAGCATGATACGTCACCTGAGGGACAAGGGAAGAGTAAAGATCCTCAAGATAAGCGGTAATGATCCGGCTAATGAGTCTGATCTGATTTCAGGTAAATATCCCCTGTATCGGGTTTACAACATCACAACCTGGGAAGGGGGCGGTGTTGAGAACCCTTACGCGGCAAACCTTGTGAAACACCTGCTCAATGAGATGAAGACAGTTGACAGCGAATTCGGCATGGTCCCTGCTTTCCGTCTCAGGAAGTCGGGATGGCTATTTAAGAAGGGTACCGGGTGGAAGTTCAGAGACAATGAATTGATCGGTGAGCCGCATTAATGCATCACAGGGCAATGAAACAATACAGGACAGGCTCATTTTTTGCCAGGCTACATCAGCGCACCTCACTTACGCTGAAGATGGTAATATTGGCAGTTGTTGTCGCTACCGTCATGTGGGGAGGTTATGACCAGATTCAGACCCATGAACTCAAAAAGATTTTTAGGGCCCAGCTTTCTGAACGGCTTAGCAATCAGGCCATGGAAGACAGGATCAGATTTGACCGCTATGTAAAGGCGCACCTGCATTCTATTAAGCTTTTTATCTCTCAACATAATTTTACTGACTATATAGATAAACGAACATGGACGTCTTATGACAATTCCCCGGTAAAAAAATATAGAAGACCTCCAGAATGGTTTCCATCATCATCCATTCTGCGTACCTTTGGTCAGCCACGGTTTGCCCTTCTCTTTGACTCCCGGGGAAAACTTCGGGAAGCATATGAGGGGCCACGGAATGAAGGTATTCCTCAATCAATACTATTTGCATCCCGGCAGCTGCTTCTTAAAAGCAGAGGGCAGAACTTTATGAAGAATATTGATGACAAGCCTTACCTGATTGCTTCTGAACTTTATGTCAACGCAGCCGGAGAAGAGAAGGCAACGCTGATGCTGGCCTCACCAATTGATGATATATTTTTATCTTCTGCTCTCGGCTCTTCAAGACCTGGTCACATAGTCGCATTATTGACCATGGAGAATTCCCCGAGAATACTGACAAGCAGCAATACTGACCAGATATCCAGAGGTATGTATCTGAAGGATCTTAAGCAGCACTATCTTGTGACGGGCCAGGAATTTCTTGACTATGGAGCTGCGGAACAGGCGATGAAGTTTGTCTCCTTTATTTCCCTGGGCGAAGTCAATATGCTGATAAAGTCTATTGCATCAAGGGAACGAAAAATCAGACTTATAGGTTTACCCATACTGGTAGCTGCCTTTGCGCTCCTCATGTTCTGGGTTACACGGCGCATTCAGCTTATCACTGGCCATATCTCGGAATTTTCAGAAAGAGCTCTTGGCGTGTCCTCACAGGATCTTAAAAAGGGCGATCAGCTCTATACTCTTGAAACGAGGTTTTACAGACTTACAGAAGAAGTACTTCAGGCACGGGAAGTGCAGAGACAAAAGGCCGAAGAGGAACGGCTGCTTGAGAAAAAAACCATGGAAATAAAGCAGAAAGAGCATGAACTTCACCTGTTGCAGTCGGTTACCGAGGCGGTTGGTGTCGGCGTGATGCAAAAGACACCTCAGGGACTGACTGCAATAAACAGGCAGATGGAGCACTTTTCGGAAATGTGCGGCGGCCTGTCCAGTTTTGAAATCAGTGATGATCTCAACCAGGAACACTCGCTTCAGGACAGGCATGGGAGCCGGCGCATCTTTCATATAACCTGTCCTGACATTGTTAAGTCGGAAAAAATTTATCTTGTCCGGGATATTACAAAGATCAAGGAGCAAACAGAGGCCCTTGAACATCTTGCAATGCATGATATATTGACAGACCTGCCAAACCGGGCGTTGCTTCATGACAGGCTGAAGCAGGCAATTGTTACAGGACAGCGGGACAACAGGCATGTTGCCCTGCTGATGATGGACCTGGACCGTTTCAAAGAGATAAACGATACCCTTGGTCACCATGTGGGGGATATGATATTGAAGGAGGTGGGAGAACGGCTCCCTTCTGCTCTGAGGAAAGCTGACACTATTGCCCGTCTTGGCGGGGATGAGTTTGCCGTTGTGCTGCCTTCAACACAGAAGACCTTTGCCATTGAGATTGCACAAAAACTGCTTCATGCCCTGGAGATGCCATTCCGCATTGAAGGTCATGATCTGTGTGTGGGCGCGAGCATAGGGGTAGTATTGTTCCCTGAAGACGGGGTGGATGCGCACAGCCTTATGCAGCGTGCCGACGTGGCAATGTATAACGCAAAAAAAACTCATAGCGGCGTTTCGCTCTATAACTCTGAGGACGATTCTCATAGCATGCACCATCTTATGCTCATGAGTGAACTGAAGCGTGCAATTGAGCAGAATGAACTTTCACTGGCGTACCAGCCGAAAATTTCCTATAGGCAGGGATCAATATACGGGATTGAAGCACTGGTCCGGTGGAATCACGGTGAAAAGGGCTTTATATCACCAGGTGAATTTGTTCCTCATGCAGAATACACAGGGCTGATAAAACCGATGACCATGTGGGTGCTGAATACAGCATTAAGACAGTACAGTGCATGGCGCAGCGACTTTGATATTCAGCACATCAACATGTCGGTCAATATTTCAGCAAAGAACCTTCTGGACCTTAACTTCCCCGATGAAGTAGAGGAAGTCCTGAATCAATGGTCGGTCGACCCTTCCAGTCTTGAGCTGGAGATCACTGAAAGCGCAGTCATGGAAGATCCTGAACATGCCAGGAAGATACTGGAGCATCTCGATGCGCTCGGGGTCCGGCTTTCCATAGACGATTTTGGGACCGGTTATACCTCACTCGGATATTTAAAAAAATTGCCTGTTGATGAGATCAAGATTGACAGGAGTTTTGTAAGGCACATGACGTCAGACGAAAGTGATGCAATGATTGTGCGTTCTACCGTTGATCTTGCACATAACCTTGGGATGACAGTAATAGCTGAAGGTGTTGAAACAGAAGAGGTGTTAGCTGCTCTGATGGACCTTGGCTGTGACGGGGCACAGGGATACTATATAGGCCGCCCTCTATTTGCAGCGGAATTTCTGCAATGGCTCTGTGAATCACCCTGGGGGTTACGCAGTGATTCAGAAACAGGACCGGTCATATCCTTGCCTCCTTCAGCGCATCAAGGCAGGAGCACTCCCTTTCCTCAGGAATAAGAGAAAAGGTTTTCGCCAGAAGTTTTTTTATCTTTTCAGTAGCACCATGCATTGCTTCCATTACCTCCGCCACAGAGAGTTTCCTCCTGCTGATTCCAGCAGCAAAATTTGCCACTACGGAAATACCCGCATAACAGATTTCGACTTCCCGGGCCAGCGAGGCCTCCGGCATTCCCGTCATCCCAACGACATCACCGCCGAGTATGGCAAAGCTTTTTATCTCAGAAGCTGTCTCCAGGCGCGGACCGTCAACGGCAACATAGGTTCCCTCTTTCTTCAGAGCAACCCTGGCAGACCGGCCGGCCTTAAGAAGCATCGATCGTAAATCGGGGCAGTAGGGTTCGGTAAAGTCTATATGGACAACACCGCCTTTCCCGTCGTAAAAGGTGGACTTTCTGTTTCGTGTCATGTCCAGTACCTGATCAAGAACAACGATGTCACCAGGGTTCATTCCTTTCCTGATACCACCCACGGCGCTGATGGAAATAATGTTATTGACACCGAGTTTTCTGAACCCCCAGATGTTTGCCCTGTAGTTAATCATATGAGGAGGAATGCCATGCTCCTTCCCGTGTCGCGGCAGAAAGACAATTTCCCTGTCTCCCATTGAGCCGATCAGGTAATCATCAGAGGGTTTCCCGTACGGAGTGGTAATATTCTTTTTCCCTTTTACCGTAAGTCCTTTGATTTCATATAAGCCGCTGCCTCCGATTACCCCTGTTCTTGACATAACACCCTCCTTGGAAATTGAAACTATGGAATAAAATTATATTGTATAATAACATCTGCGCCCAAGACAAAAAGAGACTGATATGCACGCAGGCAATTAATGAATAAGATCCCGGAAGAACTTTTATCAAAAATTCTCAGGAGGGCCCTATCAAAGGGCGGTGACTATGCTGACATATATGTTGAGCATGAAAGGCCTCTCTCCATTCAGCTTGAAGACGACAAAATAGAAAAACTGTCATCGGGAGTTGATGCCGGTATTGGTGTGAGGGTGCTTTTTGATTTTAAATCCGCATATGCCTATAGTAATGATTTTTCGGAGAGCTCACTCCTTGCTGTAGCAGATGCCGTCAGCAGAGCCGCCGGTAATGCCGGACAGTCTGACATGACCATGGACCTGACACGGTTGAGACCTTCAATCGATTTTGAGATAAAAAAGAATCCCCGTGATGTTGAGATGAGCGATAAAATTGCCCTCATGGAGAATGCAAACAGGGCAGCAAAAGCGGTGAGTTCGAAGATCAGGCAGGTGAGCATCATATATCGTGATTCTATCAGCAACGTTTTAATGGCCTCTTCTGACGGTACCATTGCGGAGGATGAGCGGATACACACACTGGCACTTATTCAGGTTATTGCAGCAGAAGGTGATGTCCTGCAGACAGGGTATGAACCTGTGGGAGGCATGAGCGGATTTGAACTTTTTGATGAGAATATGTTTGAGGAAATTGCCGTAAGGGCAGCTCGAAAGGCGGTAGCCATGCTGAGTGCCAGAAAGGCTCCGGGTGGCAGAATGCCTGTTGTCATTTCTTCTGATGCAGGAGGCACCATGATTCATGAGGCCATTGGACACGGTCTTGAGGCAGACCTTGTGAATCAGGGACTTTCAGTTTATACGAATAAAACAGGTCAGCAGATTGCCTCACCCCTTGTTACAATTGTTGATGATGCGACAATACCGAACAAACGGGGTTCATTCAGGTTTGATGATGAAGGGGTCCCTTCACAAAGAACGGTTCTTGTAGAGAAAGGAATATTGAAGGGGTATATGTATGACAGGTTAAACGCACTGAAGTCAGGATGCAGATCAACTGGCAATGGCAGGAGACAGTCCTATAAATACAGACCGATCCCCAGAATGACAAATACCCTGATCGAACCGGGTGAGGGAAATCCGGAGGATATAATACAGTCCGTTGAGAAAGGGTTTTTTGTAAGGAAGATGGGGGGAGGGCAGGTGAACACGGTAACAGGTGAATTTGTTTTTGACGTATCAGAGGGGTATCTTCTGGAGCAGGGTCAGGTTGGCGAACCAGTCAGAGGGGCAACGCTTATCGGGAACGGCCCTGAAATTCTCCAGTCAATAGATATGGTCGGCAATGACCTTGGCTTTGCAATCGGCACCTGCGGCAAGGATGCCCAGGGCGCGCCTGTCTCAGATGCCATGCCAACGGTGCGGATTCCGGAGATGGTTGTTGGTGGAGAGGTTAAGTAGTGTTGATTCGAGACACTTTCGATGTATTTATGATACATCTGTATTATATAACTACTTGATTTATAATGGAACTGAAGGTGGTATTGAATTTGCTATCTTCAGGCATGGAGAATAACTGAATCATCGGTACGAGGATTCGATGATTCTTGATTATATACAAGATGTAATCTCTGAATTCTCCGCATAGAAAGATTGGAAAAATAACTGGTTAGTGGCATAATACGTACTAGAAAATGAGACTTCAGAACACCATAGCACAGGAAATATCAATAACAGGCAAGGGCCTGCATACGGGTCAGGATATCCGCCTGCAATTAAGCCCTGCCCCGCAGGATACAGGAGTTGTCTTTATCAGGAGTGACAAAGGCGGCATCAGGATTAAAGCAGGCATCAGTGCAGTAGCGGATACAACCTTTGCCACAACGCTTGCATCAAAGGGTGCAAAGGTTGGCACCGTTGAGCATCTTCTTGCTGCTTTCTCCGGTCTCCACATAGATAATGTGTATGTGGAACTTGACGGTCCGGAGGTCCCCATTCTTGATGGAAGTGCATCGCCTTTTATTTCTCTCATACTCGAGGCAGGCATTGCAAAACAGGCCAAGACTGTGCCGTGCCTCAAGATACTTGAGCCAGTTGTTGTTATGGAAGGACACAGTCAGATAGCGGTTACCCCCTATGACGGTACAAGGATAACCTACCGTCTGTTTTATACGCACCCTGCATTTGGGGAGCAGAAAATGAGTTTTGACGTATCATCACTTAATTTTATTAATGAGATTGCCCCGGCAAGGACATTTGGATTTCTCAGGGATGTAGAGATGCTCAGGTCCAAAGGTCTTGCAAAGGGTGGAAGTCTCGATAATGCCCTTGTTCTCGGTGATACAGATATAATCAATGGCAACAAGATGAGATTTAACGATGAATTTGTCCGACACAAGATACTTGACGCTATTGGTGATATGTCACTTATCGGGCTGCCCATACTGGGACATGTTATAGCCAATAAATCAGGTCATACATTACATATAAAGCTCCTCAGGAAACTGCTCCTCTGCAAGGACTCATGGAACATTGTTTCAGATTCTTCAAGTATCAAGCATGCCCATGCCCCGGCGCCTGCTGAAGTTGCTGTTCA